>Ga0182027_10007466_pt1 | contig 16089 bp, 15 predicted proteins | sample 712E1DmetaG_FD_121300 | JGI IMG/M metagenome (GOLD analysis project Ga0182027, IMG submission 121300) | Permafrost microbial communities from Stordalen Mire, Sweden - 712E1D metaG (Illumina Assembly) | ecosystem: Environmental > Terrestrial > Soil > Wetlands > Permafrost | place: Sweden...
ATTGATCAAATCAGACTTCAGGAAGTTGGTAGAGTAGATCGATTACATTGGGGTAGTTATTTTAAAGATTTTAATGATTTTAAGTTATTTTACGAGCTTAATCCACAATGGCATGGTAAAAGTGAAAGCGATTTAAGATCCGATCGTTTTGGTTTTGGATTCTATAGAGCATATAGAGACTTTTGTGTAGAACATTTCAGGGATCCTAAGACTCAAGAAGTAGACGTAAACAAAATGCAAGACAAACTGGACGAACTATATCCTCGAAAGAGGTCAAGGGAAATTGATTGGTCAAATTTTAGAACACAGGATGATTTTATTAATTATTTTAATTCTCATTTAGATTTTCAGGGCAAAACAAGAGCTCAGATACAGAAATATCAACCGGGACAAAATTTCTTTAGAGGATATAAAAGGTTTTTAAGTGATAATTTTGTAAATCCTGAAAACAATGTTGCAAATTTGGACAAGATAGAAGAAAAACTTGATGAATTATTTCCTCGTAAAAATAATGATTGGTCAGGCTTCAAAACCGCAAAGGATTTCATTGATTATTTCAATTCCCATCCTGAATTTCAGGGTAAAACCAGGGCTCAAATACAGTTGGCCGGGAGAGAGGAGCGCAGTTTTTTCAACGCATATCAAAAGATATTGATCAACTCTTTTATGAATCACGAAACTAATGTAACGGATTTAGATAAGGTTGAGGAAAAGCTTAATGAGCTATTTCCTAGAATAAATATTTATTGGCCAAATTTGAAAACACAAGAGGAGTTTATTAATTATTTTAAATCCCATCCCGAATTTCACAATAAAGATATATCGCAAATACAGCAAGATCATCATGGTGGACAAGGATTTTTCAGGGCATATAGGAATTTTTTGAAAAATAGTTTTACAGATCCTAAAACAAAATTTGCAGATCATAAAAAAGTAATGGAAAAACTTTATGAATTATTTCCTCGTAAAAATAATGATTGGTCAGGTTTCAAAACCGTAAAGGATTTTGTTGATTATTTTAATTCTCATCCTGAATTTCAAGGCAAAACTATATCGCAAATACAGCTAGATCAACTTGGGGGAGAAAGTTTTGTTAAAGCGTATAGAAAAGTTTTAATTGATCATTACACTAATCCCGAAACAAAAGTAACAAATTATGAAAAAGTAAGAGAAGACATCGATAAACTGTTTCCTCATGTAAAGGTAAAACAGGTTGATTGGATTAGCTTCAAAAAAATTGACGATTATCTCAGCTATTTAGATAAACATCCTGAATGGAAGAGCATGAGTAAAGGAGAATTGCAGGATTCATCCATCTTGGGTAAGCTTTTTTATAGTCATCTTAGAACGTTCCTAAAAACAATGTTTGTCGATGTTGTAACTAATAAAATCGATGAAGATAAATTAGAATCTAAACTTAGAGAGATATTTCCCGTAGTTTCAACATGGAAGAAGGCCTATGAGTTTGATAATAGAAATAAAATTATCTTTGATTCTCGTCCCGAGAGACTTGTCGCCATTATTTTAAATAAATATGGGATATTGAAGGATCCCCGAGAGGGGATAAACATCCATGTTAAGGTAAATGGAAGAAAAAGACATTCGATTGACTTCTTGGTTAGCGACGCATTTATTGAATTTCATCCGGTTTTCCAGTTCGATGAGAGGAAGAATATTAAAAACAATTTGGAATATATGGAATATAAGAAGAAAAATATAACTAATGCTGAGCATTTAAATAAACATTTATTTCACATCTCGAAGGTAAAACAACTTTACGAGATTGTCACAAACCCTTTGATAAATAATAACAATGATGACCTAAAACATTTAAGTAGGGATAAATTCTTAAAAGACGTGAAAGAAGCTCATAAATTAGCCAATAAATACGATTTATCCCATTAATAATAAGCAGAAATTATTAAAAAGATCTATTAACTAGCCTTATAAAAATTTGTTATAATAATTTCCAAGATGAATTTAAGCGTTGGCATTGTTGGGTTGCCGAATGTAGGGAAGTCCACTTTGTTTAATGCGCTGCTTAAAAAGCAGACGGCTTTTGTGGCCAATTATCCCTTTGCGACAATTGAACCGAATGTCGGAGTCGTGCCTGTTCCTGACCAACGTTTAACTAAATTGGCAGAAATTACCAAGACGGAAGAGGGAATGACGGAATTCCCGCCCATAAAGCCGGCTACTGTTAATTTCGTCGATATTGCAGGGCTGGTAAAGGGCGCGTCCGAGGGGGCGGGACTGGGAAACAAATTTCTGTCTCATATCAGGGAAGTTTCCGTAATTGCTCATGTTGTCCGGGCTTTTGAAGACCCGAATATCATCAGGGAGGGAAGCGTCGGACCCAAAGAGGATTATGAAGCAATTGAAACAGAGTTAATTTTAGCGGATCTTCAGAGTATCCAGCAAGCACAAAGCAAAGTCAAAAGATTTGCCAAAGAATCGGAAAAAACAGCGATTGAAAAATTATTCAAAAGTTTAAATGAAGGAAAAAGAGCATCGGAGATTGTCCTATCTGATGAGGAACAGGAATACGCCAAGACATTTTTTCTTTTGTCGGCCAAACCGGAAATTACGGTTTTGAATGTCGCGGAAAATGATTATTCGGAAGAAAAAATAAAATCTATTACGGAACAGTATTCAAAAATCTTAGACATTCCTGTCGATAAGATCGTTGTCATCTGCGCCAAAATAGAATCGGACTTGTCGGAACTCTCCGAGGAAGAACAGAGACAGTATCTATCGGACTTGGGAGTTAAAGAATCGGGTCTTGAAAGATTAATTCAAAATGCTTATACCACCTTGGGCCTAATTTCATTTCTGACTTGCGGAGTAAAGGAAGTCAGGGCTTGGACCATTAATAATGGCCTGAAGGCTGTGGATGCGGCTGGAGTAATTCACACGGATTTCACTAAGAAATTTATCAAAGCCGAAGTTGTTTCTTATGACGATTTTGTCCTTAATTCAGGGTGGAAAAAATCACGAGAATTGGGCAAAGCTCGCCTGGAAGGTCGGGACTACATAATGCAAAATGGAGATATTGTCGAATTCAAAATCGGAGCGTAATAATTTTTATTCAGATTTAAATTCTGACAAGAGAGGCTCTAATTTACTTAGTGACTTTTTCTTGTGCTGTCTCACGCCTTCCCTTGTTTTAATCCCAAGCTTTTCTCCGGTTTTTGCCAAGCTTAGTCCTTTCACTCCACGGATTCCAAAATAGGTTTCCAAAAGTTCTTTTTCATCTTTTTCCAGTGTCATCAAGGCATTTTCTATTTGAGCTTTTATCTGAACGTTGTAAACTTTTTCGATAGCCTCATCTGCGACATTTGTATTCTTATCGGCAACGAAATCTACGATGGTTTCAGATTCTTCGGCATTTCCGTCGTCAACAGTGATATCTAAAGAGATTGACTTTCTTGAGTCAAGGGCCGGCTTTATGAACCCCAAATCAAATTCAAATTCCTTCTTTGCAGCCTCAAGAGGGCTGACATATCGCCCCTCTTCTTGCTCCATTTTTTGCCGTTTTTTCTCTAGGATACTCAAGACATCAGCTACATGAAGCGGAACCCTGATAGACCAATCATTTTTCTTGATTCCTTTTGAGACAGTTTGCCTTATCCACAAAACAGCCGATGTGGAAAACTTAAGACCAAATCTGTCATCAAATCCTACAGCTGCTCTATATAGTCCAAGATTGCCAAATTGAATTAAGTCGTTTCTGGAGAGTTTTAGAGGATTATATTTTCTTGCTATAGTAATGGGTAATTTCAAATTTGAATTGCAGAGGATGTCAACAGCTTCACTTCCTTGACTGAATGAGGCTATTTGTTCTTCAGTAAATTCCAAAATCCTTCGTTTTCTTATTTCTTCATTTTTTATACTTAATAAATTTTCGATTTTTTGTCCGGTTAACAGTTCACCACAGCTTGCATCATCTATAAAATCAACAATTTCTTTGGGAGCTTCTTCCCCCACATCTTCCTTTTCTTGAATAGTTTTGTTTCTTTCCGTTATTTCCGAAGAGAAAACGGTAAGCATATATCTTCCTCTTCCCTCAGAGATTACATTGTTAATCTTATTCTGCTCATTGATTGAGAGATAGTCTTTTATATCTCGAAGCGCTCTTAGGGAAAGTTTGGCATTAAATATTTTTCTACTTAGGTTTGTTTCTTCACTTTCATTTTTTAATAAGGAAAATCCGTCAACCTCCCTGAAGTAAATAAATAATGGATTTATCGGACTTTCATCTTCCATGCTATCTCTTGGCGTATCTAGCATATGAGAAGAATCTTCATGTAAGTCAATATTTAGAAACGAAGGTTCGGTCGGACGGATCGCTACTTGCGTCTTAGTCTTAGATTCCTCTATAGCGATATTCTCAATGTTTGGTCTTAATGTTTCAGTGACCATAATGAAGCTATGATTTTAATAAATATAGGCCTATTTGTCAACATCGCGAAAAGGGGTATAATGGAACGCAAACATGAATCAACTTTCAGAACTTCAAGAGGAAGTCAAGAAAATTGCCGATCCGCAAAGGGCCAAATTTCTTTCCGGATATTTTAAGACAGGAAAGGGAGAGTACGGAGAAGGGGATATATTTTTGGGAATTACGGTTCCTGTTTCAAGACAGTTTGCCAGAAAATATAAAGATCTAAAATTTTCTGAAATTACCAAACTTTTAAAATCAAAATTTCACGAAAAGAGATTAATAGCACTTTTAATTTTGGTTCACAATTTTAATTTAAAAGATGAAAAGATTAAGAAAGAAATTTATGAATTTTATCTTAACAATACAAAACATATAAACAACTGGGATTTGGTAGATCTGTCTTCGCATGAGATTGTGGGAAAATATTTATTGGATAAAAATACGGATATTTTAATCAAGTTGGCAAAATCAGAAAATATTTGGGAGCGAAGAATTGCCGTTATATCGACGTTTGAGTTTATAAGAAATAATAGATTTAATGAATCTTTGATGCTGGCAAAAATACTGTTGCAAGACGAACACGATTTAATGCGTAAGGCGGTAGGATGGATGTTGCGGGAAATAGGGAAGAGGGACTTGAAAATAGAAATTAAGTTTCTGGACGAACATTATAGAAAAATGCCAAGAACCATGCTGCGCTATGCGATCGAAAGATTTCCGGAAAAGTTAAGAATGTCATATTTGAAGGGAAAATAGCGTTTTATTCCTTGCATTTTCGACCCGAAATATGTTAGGATTAGACACGATGAGGACGTACGAATTGATTTTGGTTGTAAAAACATCCCTTACGGAAGCTTTGAGAAAAAAGTTAGTCGCCGGAATAAAAGTTCTTTTGGGTGATCTCAAAGTCGTCAAGGAGAATGAAGCCGGACAAAAAACCCTGGCATATAAAATCAAAAGAGAAACAAACGGGTATTATTTTGATTTTTCCCTGGAAGGAGAAAATGTGCCTGCGGATTTCGAGAAAAAGCTTTTGGAAAACGATAATATTTTAAGGCACTTATTATTAAGAACTAAATAGATATGGCACGAAGCTTGAACAAGGTACAATTGATAGGGAATTTAACCAGAGATCCGGAGTTGAGATACACGCCAAACGGAACAGCGGTTTGCTCTTTCGGATTAGCTACTAATAGAAGCTGGAAAACAGATGCCGGAGAGAAACACGATGAGGCGGAATTTCACAATATCGTTGCCTGGAACAAGTTAGCCGAACTTTGTTCACAGTTTTTAGTTAAGGGCAGAAAAGTTTATCTGGAAGGCAGATTGGCAACCAGAACTTGGACCGGGCAGGACGGCGCTTCAAGAAACAGAACGGAAATAGTAATTTCGGACATGATTTTGCTGGATAGTAGGCCTGCAGGAACAGCAACAGTTCCGTCAGAACCGACAGAAGAAGCAGTCGAGGTGGAGGAGATAAGGCAGGAAAGCAAAGCCAAAGTTAAAAAAGAAACAAAAAAAGAAGTCAAGGAAAAAGTGGAGGCAGCGCCGGAACCGCCGACAGAAGAAGTTGTTCCGGATGACATACCCTTCTAAAAATTATGAAAAAAGTAATTAGAAAACCAAGAAGAAAATTTACGGCTCCCAAGGTCTGCTATTTTTGCAGCGAAAAGAAAGAACCTTCTTTTTGGGACGTGGGTATATTGGCGAAGTTTCTGACGGAAAGAGGCAAAATTATTCCTGCTTCCCACAACGGATTGTGCTCAAAGCATCAAAAGGCAGTCGGTTTGAGCATAAAACATTCAAGACATCTGGCGTTGATGTCATTTGTCTCCCGTTGATTTTTAAATTTTCTGATATAATAAAAAAACCTCTATGAAAAAGGTAAAATTATTACAGTTGGTTGTTTTATTACTAATTTCCGGTTTGATAGGCTATTACTTCGGAATAAATAATGTCAAAGTCTCCTGGCAGAATTACAAACCGTCCCTTGAGATCATAAACAAGGAAACTCCCGCCTCGGCTAACGTTGATTTTTCTATGTTTTGGAATGTCTGGGGAAAACTTGAGACAGACTATTACGACAAAACAAAGCTTGATCCGACCAAAATGTTAAACGGCGCAATCCAGGGCATGATCGGAAGCCTAGGAGATCCTTACACGATGTATCTCCCTCCGGTACAAAATACCTCTTTTAAAGAGGGTATGGCCGGACAATTTTCAGGCATCGGAGCGGAACTCGGGATGAAAGATAATCAAATCATAGTTATTGCTCCTCTGACAGGCAGTCCGGCGGAAGCGGCGGGAATGAAAGCAGGGGACTTTATTTTAAAGGTTAACGGAGTAGCGACTACGAATCAGGCATTGAACGATGTTGTAAATACAATAAGAGGTCCCAAAGGAACGAGTGTCACCCTGACGATTTTACATAAAGATTCGCAGACTCCGCAGGATATTAAAATCGTGAGAGACACAATTACCGTTAAAAGTGTCGACGGTTGGGTTAAGGATGTAAAAGATATCGGCGGAATTAAGGTCCCGGATAACCAAGCAGGAAAAATTGCCTATGTCAGACTTTCTCAATTCGGTGATGCGACGAACAATGATTGGCAGGCAACTATTAGTAAAATCTTCTTGCAAATGCAAAGTGAAAATGATATCAAGGGGCTGGTTTTGGATCTCCGTAATAATCCCGGAGGATATCTCACGGATGCCGTCTTTATTGCATCCGAATTTTTGCCCGTAGGAACTAAAGTCGTCAGCGAAGATCCGTGCACACAGGATTGTGTGTTAAGCGTCCAAAGAAAAGGTCTACTGACAGATCCCAAAATTAAAATTATAGTGCTGATAAACGGGGGAAGCGCTTCAGCCAGCGAAATAGTATCGGGAGCATTGAGGGACAACAAAACAAACGGTGAAAGCAGGGCATTGTTAGTCGGGGATAAATCATTCGGAAAGGGTACGGTTCAGGAGGCGGATGACTTAGGAAACGGAGCCGGTCTTCACATAACTATTGCAAAATGGTTAACACCCAACGGCACATGGGTTCACGGAAAAGGTCTGATGCCGGATATTGAAGTTGCTTTAGATCCCAAAGACCCGAGCCATGACACCCAGCTTGAAAAAGCAGTATTAGAACTGCTAAAATAACAACCGCAATGAGAAAGTTAATCGTAATTGTTATTATTCTCATCGTAATACTCGGAGTTTGGAATGCGGCTATCCTATATTCTCCCGCTATTTCTTCCTTTCTTAAAAATCAAAACATAACTCTTCCTGCGCAAAGAGCTCAAGTTGTTACCGAGGAATCTGTAACAATAGATGCCGTTAAAAAAGTCGGTCCGTCGGTTGTAACCGTTGAGGAAGAGGCGCCGCCGGCTACTTCCGGAAATTCAACCTTCAATTTAGGGCCGTTTTCTATTTTTAATTTTCCGGAATTGCAGCCCGCCCAGCCATCTCAACCGGCTCAACCGCAGGCAATCGGATCAGGCTTTATTGTAACCAAAGACGGACTGGTTGTTACCAGTAAGCATGTGGTAGCCGACGTAGGCGCCAAATATCAGATTATTACAGCTGACGATAAAAATATCACAGTTGAAAAAATATACAGAGATCCTTTAAATGATATTGCAATTCTTAAAATTACTCCTCCTGCCGGCGGCCTTATCCCCGTAATTCTGGGAGACTCTTCGGAGCTTCAGGTCGGTCAGTTCGTGATTGCGATAGGTACGGCGTTGGGGGAATTCAGAAGCACGGTTACGACGGGAGTCATCTCGGGTCTCGGGCGCGGAATTACCGCGGGAGATGAACTTCAGGGATCTGTTGAAAAACTTGATAATGTAATTCAAACGGACGCCGCCATAAATCCCGGAAATTCCGGAGGACCCCTGTTGAATTCAAAATCTCAAGTCATCGGAATCAACACCGCAATAGCGTCGGGCGGACAGAATATAGGTTTTGCCCTGCCTATAAATATCGTCAAAGACAGTCTTGATAATTTCAATAAAACAGGGCAATTTAACAGACCGTATCTTGGTATCACTTATGAAGTCCTGAATAAAGACGTTGCAACTTATAATAATGTTCCGGAAGGCGCATATATCCAAAGCGTAATAACAGGTTCACCGGCGGAAAAAGCAGGCATAGTGCAGGGAGATATTATCCTGACTATTGACGGGAAGAAAATCAGCGGTAACAGCAACTTAATTACCAGCGAAATCTCAGGCAAAAAAATCGGGGACGAAGTCAATCTTTCCGTATGGCGTGACGGGAAAACACTCGAAATTAAAGCAACTCTGACCGCAGTCCCGGATCAATAAATGAAATTCGAAAAAAATGTCCTTTTGAAAAACTACAGCCATTACAAAATCGGCGGCGCTGCAAAGTTTTTTGTTGAAATTTCCTCGGTTGATGAATTAAAAGAGGCTCTTCGACTGGCTAAATCGCTCGCTTTAGATAAAATTGCGATTTTAGGTGGAGGAACAAAAGTTTTAATAAACGATGAAGGATTTGACGGGTTGATAATTTATAATAAAATTACAGGAATAGAAAAATTGGGAAACTCTCTTAGGGTCGGCAGCGGAGTGTTGACTAAAAATCTTTTGGAATACTGCATAGAAAATTCACTTTCCGGCCTTGAATGGGCCGGGGGACTTCCCGGAACAATAGGCGGAGCAGTCAGAGGGAATGCGGGATCCTTCGGAAGCGAAACAAAGGACAATGTAATTGAAGTTAAAAGTTTGGATTTAAAAACACTTGAAGAAAAAATCAGAGATAATGTGCAATGCGAATTCGGGTACAGAAACAGCATTTTTAAATCTAAAAAGTTGCCTGAATTTATTACAAATGTCACTTTAAAGTTAATGCCGGGCGACAAGGAAAAGATAAAAGAAGCAATCCAGCAGAAAATAGACTACAGAAATATTCATCAGCCTATGGATTTACCGAGTATCGGAAGTACTTTTAAAAACATACCCTTAGATTCTTTATCAGCTAAAGCTCAGCAGGAATTTTCAACAATAATAAAAAATGATCCGTTTCCCGTTGTGCCGGTCACAAAACTTTTGGCACTGGCAGGTCTTAAGGGGAGAAGGGTAGGGGGAGCGGTGATATCGGATAAGCATCCGAATTTTATCGTAAATGTTGATAATGCCAAAGCCCAGGACGTGAAGGACCTGATTGAAATCGCAAAAAAAACCATCAAAGAAAAATACGGCATAGTTTTGGAAGAAGAAATTGTCTACCTCAATTAAAATCTGCTACAATAATTATGGATGGAAATTATTTTTATAGAGGTAACCATAATCATTTGTTTGGCTACTGTTTTAGCTTTATTTTTCCGTCTTTTTAAGCAGCCTCCGATTTTGGCATACATCTTGACCGGAATCCTAATCGGTCCTTTCGGACAATTACAGTTCCCGGGCATAAACAGTCTTAATATCTTTTCGGAAATAGGGATTACCCTGTTATTGTTTTTGCTTGGACTTGAGTTTAAGTTAAAAGGGATTAAGTCGGTCGGATACGCGTCTTTCATAATCGGGTCGGCACAATTTGTCCTGACCTTCGTTTGCGGATATCTCCTGGCGATATTTCTTAAATTTCCGCCGTTTTCGGCTCTTTACATGGGTATTGCTTTGGCATTTTCAAGCACGATTATCGTAATAAAACTTTTGTCCGACAAGAAAGATCTGGGAAGTTTGTTCGGAAAAATATCCAGCGGAATTCTGATTTTCCAAAACCTCATAGCTGTTTTTATCCTGATGTTTCTTTCTATACCTCAGGAGCCGGGCAGTATCTTTGCGCATGACGGGTTAATAGTTTTGGGTAAAGGATTTGTTTTGATTTTAGCCATTCTGTTTCTGAACCGTAAAGTCATGCCGGCAGTAATTCATTTTGTGTCCGATTCCGAAGAAGTTCTCTTTCTTTTTATTTTGGGCTGGGTTTTTGGAATTTGCGCTTTTGTCAGTTCTTCGGCAATAGGATTTCCGATTGAAATCGGAGGATTTTTGGCCGGTATTGCCTTGGCAGATTCAATAGAAAATTATCAAATAGTTTTGAAGGTAAAAACCCTAAGGGACTTTTTCATAACGATATTTTTCGTTTTCTTGGGGATGAAATTGCAGTTTCAGGGCTTGGACAAACTTATCACACCGATAATTTTATTCACACTTTTTATCGTATTCGTAAAGCCTTTGATTACCATGATTGTCATGGGAATTATGGGATACAGAAGAAGAACATCATTCTTGGTCGGTTTAAATATGGCGCAGATTTCGGAATTCAGTTTTATCATTATTTTCTTGGGGAACAAAATCGGTCACGTATCCGATCAAATATCATCACTGGCTACTTTTTTGGGCATTACGACCTTTATACTCTCAACCTACACGATTTCCGGAGGAAACAATATATATAAATTTTTAAACCCCTACATTAAATTTTTTGAACGTAAAGAAACCAGGGAAGAAAAAGCCAGTCCGTCGGATGCGATACTAAGTTCAATAGAAAATCACATTGTTTTGGCCGGAAGTCATAGGGCAGGGAGGAGTTTCTTAAAGACATTGGGATCAAAACACAAGATAGTAGTGATTGATTTTAACCCCGATGTCGTAAAAGACCTGAATAAAGAAAATATACTGAACGTTTTCGGAGATATTACCGATCCTGATGTTCAAAAAAAGGCCGGAATTGACAGGGCAGAACTTATAATTTCAACAGTGCCGGATATTGAAGATAACATAACGCTTTTGCAAAGCCTGAAAGGTAAAAACAAAAAAGTAATTGTCGTAGCGCAGGATGTTGATGAAGCAAAAACACTTTATAAAGAAGGGGCATACTATGTAATACTTCCTTATCTGGTCGGTGGAGTCCATCTGGCCCGCATTATCAAGAATGATCATCTGAAAGATGTTGAGGATTTTAAGACTGAGGATTTGAATCTTCTTTCATAGAATTAATTACCTCGTCTATTTCTCCGTCAAGAAGAACGGGCAGGTTATGCCAGGATTTTCCAATTCTGTGGTCGGTTAATCTGTCTTGAGGAAAATTGTAAGTTCGTATTTTCTCGGCTCTCATGCCCCGGCCGACCTGTGTGGATTTAAGAGAAGCAATTTCTTTGTTCTGTTTTTCAACCTCCATCTCCCAAAGTTTGGAGCGAAGTAAATTCATGGCAATTTCTCTGTTTTGGGCCTGAAACCTTTCGGTCTGGGCAGTAACAATTATTCCCGTCGGTTTATGTTTGATTCTGACGGCAGTTGAGACCTTATTAACGTTTTGTCCTCCGTGTCCGCCTGCCCTGAAAGCCTCAAATTCAATATCTTCAGGATTTATATGAAGATCAATGTCCTCGAGTTCGGGTAGGACGTAAACGGTAGCCGTTGAAGTATGAATACGGCCGCGTTTTTCCGTTTCAGGTATTCTTTGTACTCTGTGAACTCCCGCTTCGAACTTAAAAGTCTTAAAAGGAGGTGGGGTAGAGGAAGCTCCCGAAATTTTAATAACTCCTTCATCAATTTGCTCGGCCTGAAATCCTTTGAGCTGGGCATATCTTAAATACATTCTCAAAAGTTCATCCCTCCATAGCTTTGCTTCTTCTCCTCCCGCAGCTCCTTTGACTTCCATGATGACATTGCGGTCATCCAAATTACTTCCTTCCTCAACTTCTTTATTTAAAGCATCCTCAAGAATCTTTTTCTGAATTTCCAATTCGGCAATTTCTTTCTCGGCCAATTCTTTCAAAGCGGGATCTGCAAGAAGAATGCGTGTTTCTTCAATTTTCTTTGTTAGTGTCTGAATTTGAACTCTTCTATAATCGTACATGAGAGGATTAATTAGCTACTTAATTGCCATGAGCATTTCTCGTAGAGTTTTAGGTGCCGTATCTTTGGCTTTTTGTTCTTCCTGCTTTTTGACTTTCTTGGTCAGATATTGCTTAGCAATATTTTGCTTGTCTTGGAATTTCTGGATTCTGGAGGCGCTGTCGACAAATCTTTGTTCACCGGTATAGAAGGGATGGCATTTGTTGCACAATTCAACATGAATCACTTCCAGGGTCGATCCTGTTGTGAATTTATTTCCGCAGGCACAAATTACCTGCGCCTGATCAAAATATTTCGGATGAATGTTCGCCTTCATGAAGTATATTATACCGTATTTTTACTCTTTAAACAAGTCGATAAGTTGACCAATGGGGATAGTTTTCTGCTCGCGTGTGGCAAGATTTTTGACGGTTACGGTATTATTTTTAGCTTCATCCGGGCCAATTATGATGACAAAAGGAATTTGTTTTTTGTCGGCGTATTTCAGTTGTTTTTCCATTTTTGCATCATCGTCAAGCCAAATTTCGGTATTGATATCTTTTTCGCGGAGTAGAGAGGTGACTTCCAGAGATTTTTCCGTTAATTCACCCGAGAACACGGTAACTAAAGCTTTTGCTGCAGGGGGCTGGCTGGGGATTTTATTTTGTTCTTCTAATACCTCAATTGTCCTATCAAAACCGAGGCCAAATCCAACTGCGGGGATCTGACGACCCGCAAATATTCCCACAAGCTTATCATATCGCCCTCCGCTGCAAATAGAGCCGGTGCTACCTTTGGCGATAGTTTCAAAAATAATCCCGGTATAATAATCAAGGCCTCGTGCCAGAGTTGGCTCGTATTGAATCTTCGACATGTCACAACCCATTTGTTTTAAGGATGTAAGTATTTGACTGATAGATTCAGTTTGAGGTTTGCTTTGAAGTTCCTTTAGGGCTTTTTTTGCAACTTCATTGGTCATTCCTTTTTCAATCATTTCGGAAAGCACAGCGGATTCTCCGATTTTTTCAAGCTTATCAATAACTGAAACATATTTCTTATCAAGATCTGCGAGGTTTGCGCGATCATTTATTTTAATTGTTATGTCAAGGTTTAATGCCTGATAAATAGTAAAGACCAGTTTTATTATTTCAGCATCCGCAAGCGGGGAGGAGGAGCCGACGATGTCGGCGTCGCATTGCAAGAATTCTCGGTATCGGCCTTTTTGAGTATTGTCGGCGCGCCAGACGTTTTGAATTTGATATCTCTTGAAAGGCATCGGGAGTTTGTTTTGGTATTGGGCGACAACGCGGGCGAGGGGAACGGTCTGATCGTAGCGGAGAGCAACTTTTCTTTTGCCGTTATCCTCAAAGCGGTACATTAATTTATCGCCTTCTTCTCCATATTTTCCCATCAAAATTTCCTCGTATTCCAGAGCGGGGGTTTCGAGTGGCTCAAAGCCATAGGACTCAAACACCTTTTTCAAGGTATCTATAACAAATTGTCGTTTTTTTGCCTCCAAAGGCAAAAAATCACGAAAACCTTTTAGTGTCTGTGAATTAATCATGTTTCTATTATAACGCAATTATAGTTTTTGGGGAATGGGTGAGGAGGCGAATCCCTTTTTTCTCTAGGACAACCAAGTCTTCAATTCTGACCCCGCCGAAATTGGGAAGGTATATTCCGGGCTCTATCGAAAAAACCATGCCGTCTTTTAATATGTCTTTGGAGTTTGGGGAAATGTGGAGGAGTTCGTGAACATCAATTCCGATACCGTGACCTAAGCTGTGTGGGATAGTTGGGTAGCCTTTGGAAATTATGTAATCACGGGCGACTTTATCAATCTCCGAAGCATTGCGATTAATTCCAAGCAGGTCAATAGATTTTTGTTGAGACTTCAAAGCCGTTTCATAAATCTTCTTTTGTTCGAATGAGGGTTTTCCAAAAATAACTGTTCTCGTCATGTCGGAACAGTAATTATTTAATTTCACTCCAAAATCTAGTAAAACGATTGAATTCTGCGCAAGCTTTAAATCGGTTGGAACATGGTGGGGAACGGCGGAGTTTTTTCCGAAAGCTACGATTGGAGAGAATGAAATATCGCCACCATTTTTTTTAATAAAAAATTCTATTTCGTTGGCTATCTCTTTTTCTAAAACTCCTAATTTAATTTTTTCCAGAATAAAATCAAAAGCCTTATCTCCAAGTTGACAGGCCTTTTCTATTTTTGAAATTTCATTTTCACTTTTTATAACTCTCAAGTTCCGGACGCCGCTAAAATTTATCATCTCTTCAAAACATTTTTTTAAAGTTTTATATTCGTTTGCTTTTAAGTCGTTTTCTTCTATCCCGAGTTTTTTTATTTTGTATTTTGCCCCCAGTTTTTTTAAGGCTTCGATTGCGGGAAGTTTGGATGATATTTCGATTAATGTAAAATCAGGGATTAATTTTTTTATATCTTCGGTATATCTTGCGTCAGTTAGAATATATTGTTGATTTTTTGTAATAAATAAAAACGCTTCACGTTCTTCCTTGGAAAATCCGGAATATCCTGTTAAATAAATAATATTAGATACCGAGGAAATTAATACTGCGTCCAAATCCTTTTTGATAATTTCTTTTTGCAGTTTCACCAAGGGAGCATTCATTTTGATTTTTGGACATTTTTCGAAGCAGAATTTACTTTCGGACTTGAGGGAATTTCGGGAAAAAATATTATACGTGTTGCTATCAATATATTTTTATCTTTTTTGTCCAAGGCCCCGATCGCTATGATATTGTAATTTTCTTTTATCTTTGAGAATCCGGATTTAATATAGTCGGTTTCCTGAGTGAACGAATAAGTTTTAGTCAAATTTTCTACATCTACCGTCATTTGTTTCCCGTCTTCGGTTGCAACACTTATAGCGTAGTCATCGTTATCTACGGCAGTAACCCCTCCGTGAATAATAACCGGATTTGTCGTTACGGTGACAAATCTGGCCAAAATCCTGCGCGATTCTTTGTTGTACAAGCCCAATATTCCGATAGTTGTGCCGTTAGTGATATCGGAGATTCCGAAAGATTCTTCCGAATCGGGATTTGAAAATTTTGTCAGCTCATCTACATCTATAAATCTCGTATTGTTCTGCGAATCATTAACCGTTATTTGGGTGTTGGTGGCATTGGTAACGACACCGATTATTCCTCGTTTTTCGACTAATTTCAATTGAGCAACCCGGGATGCAATATTGGTTATCAGCTGATCGCGTATTTGATCAGTTTTATCTTCCGGAGTTACGGTCTGAGCATGGGCAACGTTGGGAAGAATCAGGCAGCAGGTTACAAATAATAATGATAACAAGGTTCTTTTGTACATAAATTAAAAATCCTCCTGTGAATAAGTAACGGTTTTCTTAATCGTCATACTTTCTCCGTTAGGGGCAATGGAAATCACTTCCAGAGCGTTCTGTCCGTCATCAAGATTAACGGTGGTAGAAAAATTACCGCTTGCATCCGGAGTGATTACGTCATTTGAAGAATCGGTAATAACGGTTACAACGGCATTGCTTTGAGTTTTTCCCGATACGGTTAATACTTTATTGCCAACAACTTCTTCGTCAACAGGCTGATCCACCGTTAACGAGATCGATGGAGTGACGGTCGGAGTGGGGGAAGTAATGGAAACGGTTGTCGTAGCGTTGTTAGACGTAGTTTTTGCGGTTTGGAACAGGTAGAAGGCAATTCCGGCGACCAATAGGCCGAAAAGAGTAGCGATAAGATAAAGAATAAGTTGTTCTTTTTTCATCTATTACAAACTCAAGTGAGACCCCGTGTAGTTTGTCCAATAGATGGAAGGTCATCCTGAGTAGA
>Ga0182027_10007467_pt1 | contig 16088 bp, 16 predicted proteins | sample 712E1DmetaG_FD_121300 | JGI IMG/M metagenome (GOLD analysis project Ga0182027, IMG submission 121300) | Permafrost microbial communities from Stordalen Mire, Sweden - 712E1D metaG (Illumina Assembly) | ecosystem: Environmental > Terrestrial > Soil > Wetlands > Permafrost | place: Sweden...
ACGAAGAGCAGCGCCACGTGGTGCGATATTATCCGGCAGTCGAGATGACAGGCTCGGCGGAGGAAGACACCGCGCGCCTGCAGAAGCGGCTCGAGGCCATCATCCGCGAGCATCCGGACCAGTGGCTCTGGATCCACCGCCGCTGGAAGACTCGCCCCCCGGGCGAGCCGCCGATCTACTGAGCCCGCCCCGAAGCGCCTTCGCGATATCCTCGTGAATGAAGCATGCATGAAATGGGTATCGCCAGTTCGGTGATCGAGACGGTGCGGGCCGAGGCGGCGCAGCATCCCGGTGCACGGGTAACCAAGGTGGGGTTGAGGATCGGGGAGCTATCGGGAGTAGACGCGGCCTCCCTGACCTTCTGCTTTGAGGCGCTGGTCAAGGAGACGGAACTCGAATCGGCCATCCTGGCGATCGAGGACGCGGGCTGCGACGAGCTCGATCTGACCTATCTTGAAATGGAGGAATGATGGAGCGGGTTCCGCTGGAACGCAAGGTCCTGAGTGAAAACGACCGCATCGCGGCGGGGCTGCGCGAGCGGTTCGCCGAGCGGGGCATCCTGGCCCTCAACTTCATCAGCTCGCCCGGTTCCGGCAAGACAATGCTGCTCGAGCGCACGCTCGGAGCCTTTCCCGCAGGCAAGCGCGTGGCCGTTCTCACCGGCGACATTCAAACCGACAACGACGCTCAGCGTCTGGCGAAGTACGGCTTTCCGGTCCGGCAGATCTCGACCGGCGGCGCCTGCCATCTGGACGCCCGCATGATCGAGCGCGGCCTCGAAGGTTGGGACCTCGACCAGATCGACCTGTTGTTCATCGAGAATGTCGGCAACTTGGTTTGCCCCACCAGCTACGATCTGGGCGAGCGCGCCAAGGTGGTGGTCCTCAGCGTCACCGAGGGCGAGGACAAGCCGCTGAAGTATCCCGGCATTTTTCACAAGGCCGAGCTGATGATCCTCAATAAGATCGACCTTCTGCCTTACGTGCCATTCAAAATCGAACTGGCGCGCGAGTGTGCGAACCGCGTCCACCCCGGCATGGAAATCATCGAGGTTTCCTGCACCACCGGTGCGGGTCTCGATGTCTGGCAGGGGTGGCTGGAACACCGGCGCGGGCATTGATCTCTGACCGCCAGGTCCGCTCCCTTACGGTCGCGGTTCGGAGCAGATACGGAACCGCGCGCGTGAGCGAGCCGACGAACGAGATCGCGCGGTCGAAGCACTAGATCGGCTCAGAATCCGATCGACGCCAGAATCTCCGAAGGCTTCTTGTCGAACGCCTCGCAAATGGCGAGAAAGCTGTCGATGCTGGGCAGGTGCGTGCCGCGCTCGATGGAACTGATCTGCGACACGCTGAGATGGGCCGACGCAGCCAGGTCCTTGAGCGACCAGCGGCGCTCGACCCGCAGCATCTTGATGCGGTGGCCGAGGTGCTCCCTCAGCCGGTCCTGCGGCGTGCGGCCCAGACCGTGGGCCGTCACCGCATGCGCCAGCGTCTGGCGGAGCTGCGAGAGCGAGAAGGGTTTGGCCAGGTAATCGAAGACCTTCAGCTTGAAGGTGGCGCGCATGTCCTCGAGCGAGGGATAGCCGGTGACCACGATCACGCAGATTCCGGGGTGCCGCGTTTGCAGCTCTTCGAGCACTTTCTCGCCCTTGAACTCGCCCATCTTCATATCGAGTAGTACGATATCGGGCACGCGCTCTTCGGAGGCCTCATACAAGTCCTCCGGGCGTGAGAAGGGCCGCACGGAGTAGCGCCCCTCGTCTTTGAGGAGATCCTCCATGTAACGCAGAAACTCGACGTCGTCGTCCAGGAGCGCGACGTCGATCGAGCGAGTGGTGTTTCCGGCGCTCATACATCACCTCGCGTGGCCGCAGCCTGTACCGCGGGCAGGCGCACCTCGATCCGGGCGCCTCCATCCGGGCGGTTGCTGGCCTCTATGGTGCCTCCATGCTGCTCGACGATGCCGGCGGCGACCGTCAAACCCAGCCCCGTGCCTCGCGCATCCAGCCTGCTGGTCACGAACGCTTCGAAGATCTGGGGCAGGACCTCGTCCGGAATGCCCGGCCCATCGTCATCCACGTCAACTACCGCCCATGCCTGCGATTCGGTGGCGACCCGGTGCGAGCTCACACCAATAATCCCGCGGGATTTGACCGCGCCGAGCGCGTTGCGTAGCAGGTTTACGAATACCTGGACTAAGCGGTCCGTATCTCCAATTACTAACTCGCCAGCCGGCACGGCGTTCTCGAAGCGGACGGCGGCGGCCTTCTCGTCGATGCTTACCAGTTCCCAGGCTGCCTCGACCATACCGCGCATCTCGACCGGAGCCATCGCGTACCGCGGCGGACGGGCGAAATCCAGCAGGCTCCCGCTGATCTTCCGCAGGCGCTCCGTTACCCGCTGCATACGCGCCAGGCGCTCTTGCGCGGCCGCGTCCTTCACCGTTTCCCGAAGCTTCTCGACCGAGCCATGCAGCACCGTCAGCGGCGTGTTCAGCTCGTGAGCGATGCTGGCGCTCATGAGTCCCACCGAGACAAGCCGGTCCTGAACCGCGAGGCTGCGCCGGGCGTCCTCGAGCATCTCGTTCTTATGCTGGAGCGCGGTCAGCGCCTCCGCCAGGTCGCTTTCGCGTTTCCGCAGTTCGGTGATGGCCGCGTTCCGCGACCGCATGATCTGACCGAGTTCATCGTCCGTCATCAGGGAGCCGTCGATAAGTTCGTGCTGGCGATCGCCCCTGCGGCTCGAGTCATCCGCCCTCAGAAGCAGTCCCAGCGGGCGGTAGACGTAGACCGGCATGATCAACAGTTCCAGCAGCAGGACCCCCAGCCCGTAGCTCACCGCAAGCACGGCAGCCAGTCCGAGGCGCGTCCGGCCCAGCGCCGCCAGATAGATGGCGAGCGAAAGGCCCAGGAAGAACAGGTTATGCAGGACGATCAGTTTGGAGCGTACCCGCAGGTCTCCGAACTTCTTTCCCAATCCTCTCAGCGGTTTAGGATTCGCGCCTGGTTCCACGGCTACTCTCACCGACAAGCCGGCAGCCTGTCCCGCCGGCCTCGAAAAACTGCATCCGCGCTCAGGTCCCGGCATCCAATTGGATGAACGCGTTCCTTACTGCGACACAGGAATGCATGCGATAATCCAGTAAGCATTAGGGTGAGCCGGGAATGAGTGCTAGTAAGTCGCATCTGGGATGATGCCAATATTCTCCAAGTCAGCCGATAAGAAGCTCCGGATCGCGGCGTCTGCAACGTTAGTCGCCGTTGCCGCGGCGCTTACACTCTCAGCGTATCTCTTTCGGCCGGAGCGCGCAGATACGGGCTATCAGCCGGTGCAGCCCGTCGCTTACAGCCATAAGCTGCACGCGGGGAACCTGGGCATCGATTGCCGCTACTGCCACTTCACCGTCGAGCGGTCGGCCTACGCCGCCATCCCACCCACGGAGACCTGCATGAACTGCCACACGCGGGTCAAAGCAGAGAGCCCGCAGCTCCAGTTAGTCCGAGAGAGCTATGCGACCGGCCGGCCGATTCCCTGGGTCCACATTCACAAACTGCCTGACTATGTCTACTTCAATCATCGGGCGCACCTCAACGCCGGCGTGAGTTGCGTGACCTGCCACGGGCGCGTGGACCGTATGGCGGAAGTGCGGCAAGTGAAGCCGCTCAGCATGGCGTGGTGCCTGGAATGCCACCGCAACCCGGCGGCCCAGATCCGGCCGCGCGAACTCGTGACCAAGCTCGACTGGGTGCCCGACCGCGATCCCGCCGAGATCGGACGCGAGCTGATCGCGAAGAACCATATACACCCGCCTACCAACTGCTCGGGGTGCCATCGATGAGCGCAACCAATTCCTGCAATCCCGTTCCACTGCCCGGCGATGAGTTCCCGGAAGGCGCCTCGGTACTGGACACCGCTTCGCGCCGCACGCTCCTCAAGCTGATGGGGGCGTCGCTGGGCCTGGCCGGACTTACCGCGTGCAGCCGTCCGGTGGAGAACATCCTGCCGGCCGCCAAAGGCGTCGAGGACCAGATCCCCGGCAATCCTCTGTTCTACGCCACCGCCATGTCGCTCGGCGGAGTAGCCACCGGCCTGCTCGTAGAGGCGCACGACGGGCGTCCCACCAAGATCGAAGGCAACCCCGACCACCCCTTCAGCCGCGGCGCGGCGTCGGCCTTTCACCAGGCCTCGATTCTCGGACTGTACGACCCCGATCGTTCGCGCGAAGTGATACACGACGCCCAGCCTGCGACCTGGGACGAGTTCGCGGCCTTCGCCAAGGAGCACTTCGGAGCGGCGCCAACGGGAGTGCGCTTCCTGAGCCAGACGGTGAACTCTCCGTCTCTCGAAGCAGTCAGAGCGTATGCGCTCGGTCGCTTCCCGGAAGCGAAGTGGATCGAGTACGAACCCATCTCCGATGACCAGATCTTGGCCGGGGCCGAGTTGGCTTTCGGGCGCGCGGTTCAGCCGGTCTACCACCTCGACCAGGCGGATGTCGTGGTGTCCCTGGACTCCGACTTTCTGGCGCTCGACTCACTCACCCTCACCTACACCAAAGAGTTCGCCGCACGCCGGCGCGTCGCGTCCGAGAAGCAGGCGATGAACCGGCTCTACATCGTCGAGAGCCAGTTCTCAGTGACCGGCGCGATGGCCGACCACCGGCTCCGCATGCGCTCCGGCGAGGTGGCGCAATTCGCCGCCGATTTGGCGCGTGAGCTGCGCTTGATGCCCGCGGGGCTCGACGTGCTCAACGGCGATCCGCGCCGGAAGTGGCTCGCCGCCCTGGCGCGCGACCTGAAGAACAACGCCGGCCGCTCGCTGGTAATCGCCGGGCCGCGCCAGCCGGCAGCGGTCCACGCCGCCGCGCACTGGATCAACCAGGCGCTCGGGAATGCGGGCCGGACCGTCACGTACCGGGAGACCGCGCGCCGGCCGCAGCTTCCTGCGCTCAGGGAACTCGCGGGCGAGATCGCGGCGGGGCGCGTTGAGACCCTCGTGATCCTCGGCGGCAATCCGGCTTACGACGCTCCCGCCGACCTCGCCTTCAGCGCGGCCATCAAGAAGGTCCAGACGACGATCCACTTGGGCGTGGAGCGCAACGAGACCGGTGTCCTCGCAAAGTGGCATTTGCCCGAAGCGCACTATCTGGAATCCTGGGGCGACGCCCGGGCGCTGGACGGCACGGCATCGATCCAGCAGCCGCTGATTCAGCCGCTCTACGGCGGCCGGACCGCGGCGGAGGTGGTCGCGCTCATCGCGGGCACCAAGGACCGGCGCGCCTACGACATCGTTCGCAACCAGTGGCCCAACGAAAAGGCTTGGCGCAAGAGCTTGCACGACGGCCTCATCCCGGGAACGGCACTCGCCAGCGTTACGCCGCCGCTCGACACAAAGCGCATCGCCGCGGCACTCGCCGCCATTCGACCCGCCTCAGGCGTTGAGGTGAACTTCTATCCCAGCGCCAGCGCTTGGGACGGCCGCTTCGCCAACAATGGCTGGCTTCAGGAAGCGCCCGACCCGATGACCAAGCTTACCTGGGACAACGCCGCGCTCCTCAGCCCCGCGACCGCGCGCCAGTGGAGCGTCGCGAACGGCGACGTGATCCGGATCGCCCACAACGGCCGGGAAATCGAGATGCCGGTGTGGGTCCAGCCCGGTCACGCCGACCTCGCCATCTCGCTGGCGCTCGGTTACGGCCGCACCGCTTGCGGGCACGTCGGTCACGGCGCCGGGCACGATACGTACCCCATCCGCACCACCGCCGCTTTCGATTCGATCTCGGGCGCGACGGTAACTAAGACCGGCGCCACTTACAAGCTCGCCACCACGCAGGAACACCACTCCATGGAAGGCCGCCCCCTGGTGCGCGAGGCGTCGCTCGCCGATTACCGCAAGCAGCCCGCCTTCGCCAAAAAGCCAGACGAAAAGGTCGACCTGTTCCAGCTCTTCCCGCGCTTCTCTTACGACCAGGGCAACCAGTGGGGCATGGCCATCGACCTCAACTCCTGCATCGGCTGCAACGCCTGCGTGCTGGCCTGTCAGGCGGAGAACAACATCCCCATCGTGGGGAAAGAGCAAGTCATGCGCGGCCGCGAGATGCACTGGATCCGCCTGGACCGCTACTACGGCGGCCCGGAAGAGGACCCGCAAGCCGTCACCCAGCCCGTGGCGTGCCAACAGTGCGAGAACGCTCCCTGCGAATCCGTGTGCCCGGTAGCGGCCACCAATCACAGTCCGGAAGGGCTCAACGACATGGCTTACAACCGCTGCGTCGGTACGCGTTACTGCGCCAATAACTGCCCCTACAAAGTGCGCCGCTTCAACTTCCTCGATTACCACAAGGGCGTGCAGGAAGTGGAGAAGATGGCTTTCAATCCCGACGTCACCGTGCGTATGCGCGGCGTCATGGAGAAATGCACTTACTGCGTGCAGCGCATCCAGGAGAAGAAGATCCAGGCCAAGGCCGAAGGGCGGCGCGCGCTCCGTGATGGGGAGATCCTCACCGCGTGCCAGCAGACCTGCCCGGCCGACGCCATCGTCTTCGGGAATATCAACGATCCGTCGAGCCGCGTGGCGCGGCTAAAGAAGGATAGCCGCAATTACACCATCCTCACCGAACTGAACACGCGGGCGCGGACCAGTTACCTCGCGAAGGTGCGCAACCCGAATCCGGAGCTGGCCTGAACATGGCAGACATCGCCATTTCGCAAGAACTGAATCCGGCGCTGGTGCTGGGCGAGCCGAACTATGCCGATGTGACCCGCAAGGTCTCCGGCATCGTCGAAGGCCGCATGCCGCGCGCCTGGTACGTCGCCATCGCCTGCACCGGCTCGCTAACTCTGATGCTGGGCGCGATGCTGGCCTACCTCGCCTTCACCGGAATCGGCGTGTGGGGTAACAACTCGCCCGTCGGCTGGGCCTGGGACATCACCAACTTCGTTTTCTGGATCGGCATCGGTCACGCCGGCACGCTGATCTCGGCCATTCTGTTTCTGTTCCGGCAGCGCTGGCGCACCTCCATCAACCGCTTCGCCGAGGCGATGACGCTATTCGCCGTGGCCTGCGCCGGCATCTTCCCGTTGTTCCATACCGGCCGGCCCTGGCGCGCCATCTACTGGCTGTTCCCCGTGCCCAATCCGGCCCTCCACATCTGGCAGAACTTCCGCAGCCCGCTCATCTGGGACGTTTTCGCGGTGAGCACCTACGCCACGGTTTCGGCTCTGTTCTGGTACACGGGCCTGGTCCCCGACCTGGCCACGCTGCGCGACCGAGCCAAAACGCGCGGGCGTAAGATTGTTTTCGGCCTTCTGAGCCTGGGCTGGCGCGGATCGGCCCGGCATTGGAAGCATTACGAGCTGGCGTACCTGCTGCTGGCCGGCATTTCGACGCCGCTGGTGCTCTCGGTCCACACCATCGTCAGCTTCGATTTCGCGGTCTCCGTCATTCCCGGCTGGCACACCACCATCTTCCCGCCCTACTTCGTGGCGGGAGCCATCTTTTCCGGCTTCGCCATGGTGGTCACGCTGATGGTGATCGCGCGCCAGGTCTTCGACCTGAAGCAGTTCGTGACCATGAAGCACCTGGAGAACATGTGCAAGGTGATGATGGCCACCAGCATGATCGTCGGTTTCGCTTACGCCACCGAGTTCTTCATCGCCTGGTACAGCGGCAACCGCTACGAGCGCTTCGTATTCCTGAACCGCGCTTTCGGCCCGTACTGGTGGGCCTACTGGACCATGGTCTCGTGCAACGTTTTCATCCCGCAATTGTTCTGGCTGAAGCGCGTGCGCACATCCATCCCCGCCATGTTCGTCATCTCGATCCTGATCAACGTGGGCATGTGGTTCGAGCGCTTCGTCATCATCGTGACGTCGCTGCACCGCGACTTTCTGCCGTCGAGTTGGGGCTACTTCCGGCCCACGGCGGTCGACATCCTGACCCTGACGGGCAGCTTCGGCCTGTTCCTCACGCTCTTCCTTTTGTTCGTCCGATTCCTCCCCATGATCTCGATGGCGGAAGTCAAAGGCATGCTGGCGGCCGACGCCGCGCATCCGGAGGAACGTCCATGAGTACTTTTGTTCAACCGGCAGCCACAGCACAGGGAGTGGCCGTCTACGGCGCCGTCGCGGAATTCGCCTCGCCCGAGAGCCTGCTCGCGGCCATTCGCGGCGCACGCGAGCGCGGCTACACCCGGCTCGACGCGTTCACCCCCTTCCCGGTCCATGGCATCGACGAAGCGCTCGGCGCCCGGCGCTCGCCGCTCGGCTGGATCGTGCTTGGCGCGGGCCTGGCAGGAACCGCAGCGGCTCTGCTCCTGATCTGGTGGACCGGTGCCGTCGACTACCCGCTAGTCGTCGCCGGCAAGCCCCTTTTCGCCTTCGAGTTCTCCATCCCGGTCACGTTCGAGCTGGCGGTGCTGTTCGCGGCCTTCGGAGCCGTGGTCGGGATGTTCGCGTTCAACGGCCTGCCGCGCCTCTATCACCCGGTGTTCCAGCACTCGCGCTTCGAGCGCGCGACCGACGACAAGTTCCTCCTCGCCATCGAGGCGGATGCCGGCGGTTTCGACGCGGCCGGAGCTGCCGAGTTCCTGCGCGGGCTGGGCGGCGAGCACGTCGAGGTGATCGCCGAATGAAGCGTGCCGTCATCGCATTGTCGATGCTGCTCGTCGCCGGCTGCGGCTCCCGCCGGACGCCGCCCCTCCAGATCTTTCCCGACATGAAGGACCAGCCCAAGTACCTGCCTCAGACCGCCAGCAAGTTCTTCGGCGATGGGCGCGAACTGCGGCGGCCCGTTCCCGGAACGGTGGCGCGCGGCTACCTCAAAGAGGACGACGCGCTCTATACCGGCATGCGCGACGGCGCGTTCGTCTCGAACCCGCTCGCGCTCGACCGCCAGACCCTCGCTCGCGGCCAGGAGCGCTTCAACATCTACTGCACCCCGTGCCACGACCGCACCGGATCGGGCCGCGGCATCGTGGCCCTGCGCAGTTCGTGGCTCGCCTCCGACCTCACCGAACCGCGCGTCCGCCAGATGCCCGACGGCCAGATCTTCGACACCATCACGCACGGCAAGCGCACCATGCCCGGCTATCGATTCCAGATCGACGAGCAGGATCGCTGGGCCATCGTCGCCTACGTTCGCGCCCTCGAGCGCGCCGCGGCGGGCACCGTGGCCGACGTCCCCGAAGAACTGCGAGGCGAGCTGCGATGAGCCCACTTCTGGATTCCTACACCATCGACGGCCGCTTGTGGCGGCGCGGACGCAATGCGCTGGCTTTGATCGCGGCGGGCGGCTGGGTTGCCTGCGCGATCGCGCTCCGGCTCGATCCCGCGCGTTTCCACGCTTCGTACCTGGTCGCCTACGCCTTCTTCGTCACGCTCACGCTCGGCGCGTTGTTCTTCGTGATGTTGCAGCACCTGACCGGCGCCGCTTGGAGCGTCACCATGCGGCGCATGGCCGAAAACGTGATGGCCGCCATCCCGCTCGGCGCGGTCCTGTTCCTCCCCATTGCGTTCGGACTGCCGTCGCTCTACGAGTGGGCGCGCCCCGAAGCCGTCGCCGCCGACCCGGTCTTACAGGGCAAGGCGGCGTTCCTGAACCCACAGTTCTTCCTACTCCGGACAGCGCTCTACTTCGCGCTCTGGACTCTGTGGGCTTGGAAGCTCTACCGCAACTCCGTCCGCGGGCGGGGCCTCCAGGCCTGCCAGTCGTCCCAGCGCTGGAGCGCCCCGGGCATGATCATGCTCACGGTCACCGTCGCCCTGGCTGGGTTCGATTGGCTGATGTCCCTCGACCCGCATTGGTACTCCACCATGTTCGGCGTCTACGTCTACTCCGGCGCGGCCCTGGCCTTCATCGCCGCGCTTATACTGATCCTGCTGGCATTTCGCCAGGCCGGCGTGCTGCGCACTTCGGTCAACCGGGAACACTATCATGACCTGGGTAAGTGGCTGTTCGCACTTACGGTATTCTGGGCCTACATCGCGTTCTCGCAGTACATGCTCATCTGGTACGCGAACCTCCCCGAAGAGACCGCCTGGTTCCGCGATCGCCTGGTGGGAAGCTGGCGCGGCGTGTCCCTGCTGCTGGTTGTCGGCCACTTCCTGGTGCCGTTCTTCGTGCTGATTTCCCGCGCCGCCAAGCGCAGGCTCGGCCTTCTCGGCGCCGCTGCTGCCTGGGTGCTCTTCATGCAGTACACCGACCTCTACTGGATCGCGATGCCGATCTTCTCGAAGCGCGGTGTCACGCCGCATTGGATCGACCTGGCTGCGCTGGCCGCCGTGGGCGGAAGCTTCGCGCTGGCCTTCTGGTCGCGCCTCGGCGCGCACCCGCTCGCGCCCGTCAACGACATCCGTTTCGAGAAGGCGCTGGAGTTCACCAATGTCTGAGAAAGCCTCTGGGTTTGAGACCAGCGAGCCCCGCAGCGGCGCCATCGCGCTGATCGGCGCCGGCATCGTGATCCTGCTCGCGCTCGTGATCGTGGGAGTGGAAGCCTACTACGACCGCGCTCGAGACCAGCAGATTTTCGTCAAACAACTGCAACCGGTTTCCGAAGACTTGAAGGCCCTGCACGCTCGCGAGGACACCGACCTCAACTCCTACCGCTACATCGACCGCGCCAAAGGCGCCGTGCGCATCCCCATCAACCGCGCCATGGATCTGCTCATCGAGGAGGCCCATGCGAAGCGCTAAGTGGCCGCTGTGTCTCCTCGCGTGCGCGGTCGTCGCAGCAGCCGACCAGCCGTTGCCTCCCGAGCTACAAGGCGTCGGCGTCGACGAGCACCTCGGCCAGAGCGTCAATCTCGACCTCACCTTCACCGCCGAGGATGGCTACCCCGTCCCGCTCCGCAGTTACTTCCACCAGGGCCGGCCCGTTCTCCTCAACCTGGTCTATTACTCCTGCCCCATGCTGTGCAGCCTGCTGCTCAACGGCCAGACCGCGGCGCTGAAAGAGATCCCGTGGACGCCTGGCGACCAGTTCGAGGTCGTTACTATCTCCATCGACCCCACCGAGACTTTCGACCTCGCGCAGCGCAAGCGCGCCTCGTACCTGGAGAGTTATGGCCGCCCCGCCGCAGGCTGGCACTTCCTCACCGACAACCACGGCAACGCCAGGAAGCTGGCGGATCAAGTCGGCTTCCATTACCGCTACGACGAGCGCCAGGCGCAGTACGCCCATCCCGCCGTAGTCATGATTCTCACGCCCGAGGGCAAGCTCTCCCGCTATCTCTACGGCATCAAGTTCAGCCCGCGCGATCTGCGCTTCGCTCTGACCGAGGCCTCCGAGTCGCGGTTCTCGCTCACCACCGACCGCATTCTCCTCTACTGCTTCCATTACGACCCGCAGGCTCACGGCTATGTTCTTTTCGCTACCAACCTCATGCGCGCCGGAGGCCTGCTGACCGTGCTTGTGCTGGGTTTCGTTCTCGCGCGCCTGTGGCGCCGCGAAGGAGCCGCCGCGCTATGAACGCCTGGATCCGTTCCGTGCTCATGCCGGTTCAGGGCACCGCCTACGCCGGCCGCGTCGATCACCTCTACCTGTTCCTGATCTACGTGAGTGCATTCTTCTTCCTGCTGGTCGCCGGCCTCACCGGATACTTCGTCATCCGTTACCGCCGCCGCGGCCCCGGCGATCGGACGCCACACATTACTCATCATCACGGACTCGAAGCTGCCTGGACGCTAATCCCGCTCGCCATCGTGATGTTTATCTTCTTCTGGGGCTTCCACAGTTACATGGATGTTACTGTCAGCCCAGCGGACGCCCTCGAGATCCAGGTCACCGCCAAGAAGTGGCTGTGGCAATTTGAGTATCCCAACGGCGTTCGAACCATCAACGAACTGCACGTCCCTCTAGGCAAGCCGGTGAAACTGGTCATGACTTCCGAGGACGTAATTCACGGCTTTTTCGTCCCCACGTTCCGGATCAAGCAGGACGTGGTTCCGAACACCTACACCCAGCTTTGGTTCCAGGCCACCGTGCCCGGCATCCACGAGCTCGAGTGCACCCAGTACTGCGGCCAGGGCCACTCCACCATGCTCGCTAAGATCTTCGTGGACGACGAGAAGAAGTACAACGACTGGCTCGCGACGGGCGGTGACGCGGGCAAGAACATGCCGCTGGCCGAGTTCGGAGCCATGCTCTACGCCAGCCACGGCTGCCGCACCTGCCACTCGCTCGACGGCATAAAGGGACAGGGCCCGAGCTTCAAGGGCATCTGGGGGCACCCGGTCAAACTGTCGGATGGCAAGTCCGTAATGGTGGACGAAAACTACGTCCGCGAATCGATTCTGCTGCCGCAGGCCAAGATCGTGGCCGGATTCGAGCCCATCATGCCGACGTTCCAGGGCATGCTGCGCGAGCGCGAACTCAAGGCGCTGGTGGAGTTTGTGAAGGCACAAAAATGAGCGACAACTATCTAAGCAGCCCGCGCGGCATCAAGTCCTGGCTCACCACCGTCGATCACAAGCGGATCGGCGTCATGTATCTGGCCTCGATTCTGTTCGCGTTCCTGTTGGGCGGCATCTTCGCCATCCTCATACGCATCGAGCTGCTCAAACCGGGACATAACATCATGAGCGCCGACACTTACAACCGTGTCTTCACGCTGCACGGCGCAATCATGATCTTCCTGTTCATCATCCCCTCCATTCCGGCTGCGCTCGGCAACTTCGTCCTTCCGCTGATGCTGGGCGCCAAGGACGTCGCATTTCCGCGCCTCAACCTCGCCAGCTACTACATCTATGTGGCGGGCGCGCTGCTCGCGATTGCGGCCATGGTGGCAGGCGGCGTGGATACCGGCTGGACCTTCTACACTCCCTATTCGACCACCACGAACGGGTCCGTGGGCCTGATGACGTTCGCCGCCTTCGTCCTCGGCTTCTCCTCGATTTTCACCGGCATCAATTTCATCGCGACGGTCCACAAGCTTCGCGCACCGGGCATGGGCTGGTTCCGGATGCCGCTGTTCGTCTGGGGGATGTATGCCACCGCCATTATCCAGGTCCTGGCCACGCCGGTCCTCGGAATCACGCTGCTCCTGATCATCATGGAACGCGTTTTCAGCGTGGGCATCTTCAATCCGCAGCTCGGCGGCGACCCGATTCTGTTTCAGCACTTCTTCTGGTTCTACTCGCATCCGGCCGTCTACATCATGATCCTGCCGGGCATGGCCATCATTTCCGAAGTGATTCCCTGCTTCTCGCGTAAGACCATTTTCGGATACAAGGCCATCGCTTACTCGAGCATCGCCATCGCCGGCGTCAGCTTCCTGGTATGGGGCCACCACATGTTCGTGAGCGGCCAGTCGCCCCTCGCCAATGTGATCTTCTCGTTCCTGACGTTCCTGGTCGCCATTCCCTCGGGAGTAAAGGTGTTCAATTGGATCGCCACCATGTATAAGGGCTCGATCTCGCTCGAAGCGCCGATGCTCTATGCCATCTCCTTTCTGCTTCTGTTCGCGATCGGGGGTCTTACCGGTTTGTTTCTGGGCGCGCTGGCTACTGACGTCCACTTACACGACACCTATTTCGTCGTGGCTCACTTTCACTTTGTCATGATGGGCGGCACGGTTATGGCATTCCTGGCCGGCCTCCACTTCTGGTGGCCGAAGATGTTCGGCCGCATGTACTCGGAAGCCTGGGCGCGCGTCTCGGCGGCGCTCATCTTCGTTGGCTTCAACGTAACGTTCCTGACTCAGTTCGTTTTGGGCAGCCGCGGCATGCCGCGCCGCTATTACAACTACCTCGACCAGTTCCAGCCGCTGCATGTCTTCTCGACTGTGGGCTCCTGGGTGCTCGCTCTCGGATTCCTGATTATGGCGGGGTACCTGTGGGCGTCGCTGCGCAGGCCCATGGACGCTCCGGCGAATCCCTGGGGCGCCGTCGGCCTGGAGTGGCAGACGTCCTCTCCCCCGCCCGAGCACAATTTCGAAGAGGTTCCCCTGGTGACGGGCGGCCCGTATGACTACTCGACGCCAGAGCCCGACCCCGCGGAGGTCCATGCATGAGCGCCGCCGCCACCCTCCAGCACCATTTCACGACTGCCGAACAGCAGGCCGACGCCAGTAAGATCGGCATGTGGCTGTTCCTGGTGACCGAGATTCTGCTTTTCGGTGGCCTCTTCGTGGGATTCGCCATCATGCAGTCGCTTCACCGGGAGGCCTTTCTCGAAGCGCACCATCACCTGGACCGCGTGCTCGGCTTCGTCAACACCGTCGTGCTGCTCACGTCCAGTTACACCATGGTGATGGCGGTCCACAGCGCGCGCACGGACCGGCGCAAGCGAGTCATCGTGTATCTGCTGCTCACGCTGATCTGTGCCGGCGTGTTCCTGGGCATCAAGTACACAGAATACTCGCACAAGTTCCATGAAGGGCTGCTGCCGGGCCGTTTCTACTCGCACAAAGGCGACACCGTTCCCGGCCAGTTCATGTTCTTCAGCTTCTACTTCATGATGACCGGCCTGCATGGACTGCACATTCTGGGCGGCATGGCCGCCATCGCCTGGGTGCTGCGCCGCGCGGTTCGCGGCGATTTCTCCCACGGTTACTACACGCCCGTGGACCTGGTCGGCCTTTACTGGCACTTAGTCGACCTGATCTGGATTTACCTGTTCCCGCTTTTGTATCTGATCAAATAGGAGACCGGCCTTGGACGCACATCAAACCGCGGCTGCTACCTACGCGAAGGTCCTGGGAACCCTTCTGGCGTTGACCGTGATCACGGTGCTGGCGGCTGGACTTAACTTCGGGTCCTGGAATGTCGTCATCGCGCTCGGCATCGCCACCATCAAGGCTTCGTTGGTGGCGCTGTTCTTCATGCACCTACGCCATGACAAGCCGATGAGCGCCATCATCTTCGTCACCGGCGCGGCCGTCCTGGGCGTGTTCCTGACCATCTGCACGATCGACAGCAGCGAGCGCGACGAGTACCGTGTGCGTCCGGCGAGGGAATCTATCAGTGTCCAGCCAGCGCCTTCAGTGCCAGGTAGACACCCATAAGGACCCCGCCGGCTCCCACCAGTCCAGCGAGAGCCCAGGCGACGGTCTGTAGCCCATTAAGTCCCGGATCAAAACCGGGAACTGCCGGCGCCGCTGCAGGCTCAACCTTCGGCTGCGCTGCAGGCGGGGCCGCGGCTTGCGGCGGTACTGGCTCGACGGCCGACTGTGCCGCGGCCGGCGCCAATATGGGCTCGACCTTCGGTTTCGTTGCGAGCGGAGCCGCGGCTTGCGCCGGTGGTGGCTCAACCTTCGGCTGTGCCGCCGGCTGAGCCGCTGGCGCCGATATGGGCTCGACCTTCAGTTCCGTTGCAGGAGGAGCCACTGCTTGCACCGATACCGGCTCAGCGACCTGCTGCGGCGTGGGCGCCGTCGCTGCCTGCGCCGGTACGGGCTCGACCACCGGCTCTGCCGCGGGCGGAGCCGCCGCTTGCACCGATACTGGCTCGACGACCTCCTGGGGCGCGGGCGCCGTCGCCGCTTGCGCGGGTACGGGCACGACCACCGGCTCTGCCGCGGGCGGAGCCGCCGCTTGCACCGATACTGGCTCGACGACCTCCTGCGGCGCGGGCGACGTCGCCGCTTGCGCCGGCGCGGGCTCGACCTTCGGCTCTGCCGCAGGCGGCACCACTGCTTGCACCGATACTGGCTCGACGACCTGCTGCGGCGTGGGCGCGGTCGCCGCTTGCGCGGGTACGGGCACGACCACCGGCTCTGCCGCGGGCGGAGCCGCCGCTTGCACCGATACTGGCTCGACGACCTGCTGCGGCGTGGGCGGCGTCGCTGCCTGCGCCGGTACGGGGTCGACCTTCGGCTCTGCCGCAGGCGGCACCGCCGCTTGCACCGATACTGGCTCGACGACCTGCTGCGGCGTCGGCGCCGTCGCTGCCTGCGCGGATACGGGCTCGGCGGCCGGCTCGGCCGCAGGCGGAGCCGCCGCTTGCACCGATACTGGCTCGACGACCTGCTGCGGCGCGGGCGGCGTCGCTGCCTGCGCGGGTACGGGCTCGACCACCGGCTCCGTTGCGGGCGGTGCCGCTGCTTGCACCAGTACCGGCTCTACCTTGGGCTGGGCCGAGGACTCAGCCGG
>Ga0182027_10007468_pt1 | contig 16088 bp, 19 predicted proteins | sample 712E1DmetaG_FD_121300 | JGI IMG/M metagenome (GOLD analysis project Ga0182027, IMG submission 121300) | Permafrost microbial communities from Stordalen Mire, Sweden - 712E1D metaG (Illumina Assembly) | ecosystem: Environmental > Terrestrial > Soil > Wetlands > Permafrost | place: Sweden...
GACGCCAAGGTCACCCTCGACGGCAACGCCGCCTTCCGCCATCCGGAATGGGCGGCCTACGAGACCGACGCCGACGAGCGCGAGCGGCGCGCCGCCGAAGCCGGCATCAACTACGTGTCGCTCAACGGCGACATCGGCGTGCTGGGCAACGGGGCCGGCATGGTGATGAGCACGCTCGACCTCATCGCCGAAGCCGGCGGCGCGGCGGCGAACTTTTTGGACGTGGGCGGCGGTGCGCGCGAAGCGCGCATCGCCGCCGCCCTCGACCTCATTCTGGCCGACGCCCGCGTGCGAGCCCTGTGCGTCACGATCTTCGGCGGCATCACCCGTTGCGACGAGGTCGCTCACGCCCTGGTGAACGTGCTCTCCGCCAAGGGCGCGGCCGGGGCCGGGCTGCCCGTCGTCGTGCGTCTCGACGGCAACGGGGCCGCCGAAGGTCGCAGCATCGTCGCCCAGGCCGCCCTTCCCGGCGTGCAGACGGCGGCGACCGTCTGGCAAGCGGTGCAGGCGGCGGTCGCCGCCGCCGGTGCCGGCGCGGCGGACGGTCCTGGCACGGCGAGCGGTCCCGCCACGGCGAGCGGTCCCGCCACGGCGGCGACCTGAGATGGCCATCCTGGTCGACGGCGCGAGCCGCGTCGTGGTGCAGGGCGTCACCGGCCGCGAAGGCTCGTTTCACACGCAGCGCATGCTGGCCGCCGGCACCGCGGTCGTGGCCGGCACCTCACCCAGGAAGGCCGGCCAGACGGTCGCCGGCGTGCCGGTGTTCGCCGACGTGGCCGCCGCCGTGGCGGCCACTGGCGCCGACGTCGCCGTGCAGTTCGTGCCGGCCGGCGCCGCCCGCGCGGCGCTCACCGAAGCCGCCGAGGCCGGCGTCAAGGTGGTCGTCTGCGTCACCGAGGGCATCCCCGTCCACGACATGATGGCCGTCGTGGCCACGTTCGAGCGGCGCGGCGTGGCGCTGGTCGGACCGAACTGTCCCGGCCTCGTCTCGGTGGGCGGCGCCAACGTCGGCATCATGCCGGCCGACATCGTCGCGCCGGGCCCGGTGGGCGTCGTCTCGCGCAGCGGCACGCTCACCTACCAGATCGTCAACGAGCTCACCCAGGCCGGCCTGGGTCAGACCACCGTGGTCGGCATGGGCGGCGACCCGGTCCACGGGGTCGGGTTCCTCGACTGCCTCGCCCTCTTCGAAGCCGACCCCGCCACCCGGGCGGTGGTCGTGATCGGCGAGATCGGCGGCGACGACGAGGAGCGCGCCGCGGTGTACGTCCGCGAGCAGATGAGCACGCCGGTCGTCGCCTACCTGGCCGGCTTCAGCGCCCCGCCGGGCAAGACCATGGGGCACGCGGGCGCCATCGTCAGCGGCGGGCGCGGGACGGCGGCGGCCAAGGCTGAAGCCTTGGCCGCCGCCGGCGTGCCGGTCGCCCGCCGCCCCGACGAGGTGCCCGCGCTGGTCCGCGCAGCGCTGGAGGCGCCGCGGTAGGTTGGGCGGCGAAGCCCAAAAGACCCGGTTCCACTTTCGCAGCGACCGACCCGACTCCCAGGGGCCTCAGCGTCCGGAGCCGTCGGCTGGCGTCGGCGTCTGGGGCCTCGTGCTCCACATGGCGCTCATGGTCCCACTCGTGCTGACCACGATCACGAATGCGCTCGTCACGGTCCTGACGGTCGTCTCCATTCGGCGGGCGCTACACTCACCCTTGCACAGCACGGTCGTGAGCTCGGGCACGGCGCCGACGTCGGCGTTCCTGCTCGTCGTGTTCCTGCTCATCATGCTCATCGGCCTGGGGCTGCTCACCTGGGTGCTGACGCTGCTGGCGCGCGTCGTCCTCGATGGCCGCCGGTGGCGAGTGGTCCTGCTCGCCGCCCTGGGCATGCTGGCCGTGGGCGCCGCCGCCTGGGCGTTCACCGGCTCGGGCCTGCCGGCGCTGGCGTCGGTGTTCGGCGTCTTCGTCTACGTGGCCCTGGTCGCCGCGGGGCACCTGTGGTGGGCGCGCCGTCAGGCGCACGGGCAGCCCCCTTGACCTGCGCCCCTCACTGGTGCGAAAACGTCTTCAAGGGGTAGAAGGTGTGCGCACCTCGCGACCTGCGCGGGTGCGAACGAGGGGGGTACATGCAGGACCACGAATTCGAGCCTGACCGAGGCTCGCGCGAGTTGCGCGAGCTGGGAGCGTTCGTGCCGCCCGGTGAGCAGTTCCCCCGGCTCGAAAAACCTCCCAGCCGCATCGAGCGGGCCCGTCGTAGCCTGACGCGACTACGCTTTGCCTCGCTGCTGCGCCCGGTGGGCCCGCTGCCGCTCATCGTCATCATCGCCCTGTTCCTGCCGGCGGCGGCCAGCGTCGTCACCAGCGTGGCGATCGGCATCGCGCGCGCCCACGCCGCGGCGACGCCGCCGCGGCTCGGGCAGGGCGCGCTCGAGACGTCGAGCAACTGGGCCGGCTATGTGGCCTCCGGGGCGCGCTTCACCAGCGTGAGCGCCACCTGGAGGGTGCCCCCCGTCAAGGCGGGCACCCAGCCCACCGAGGTCGCGGCCCTGTGGGTCGGCCTCGACGGTCGCGGCACGTCGACCCTCGAGCAGATCGGTACCCTCAGCGGCACACTCGGCGGCAGCCCCGCCTTCGAGGTCTGGTACGAGGTCGTCCCGCAACCGCCGGTGTACGAGCGCCTGGCGATCAAGCCCGGCGACTCGGTCACCGCCAGCGTCACCACCAACGGCGACGGCGCCTTCACGCTGTTCATCAGGAACAACACGACCGGCGGCACGTTCTCGACGCTGCAGCCCAGTCGCGGCGCCGAGCTCGTCACCGCCGAGGTGGTCGCCGAGGCGCCGGCCACCATCTCGGGACCGGCGCCGCTGCCCGATTTCGGCACGATCGGCTTCACCAACGCCCGGGCCAACGGCCGCCCCATCGGCACGTTCACCTGGGACAGGCTGAGCATGAGCTCCGGCACCACCCTGCAGGCCGTCACGGCGCCCCTGGGGCGCGACGCCGGCAGCTTCTCTGTCGCCTGGAAGCACGAATAGCCGGGCGGCGGGCGCGCCGCGCCGGCTGGTGGTGCGGCTGTTGAGCCTGTGCTAAGTTAGCCGCGGAAACACCTGCAGCCGCGGCCGGGGGGCATCGGGCTGAAGTCTGAGGCCACCCGCCTCCTCACGCGCCGCCTGCCACAGCTCGTCCGGTACCAGGACTACAAGGAGGGTGGCGTTGTCCAGTCCAGAGCATCAGCCGACGGTCGAGGAGCTCAAAGCCAAGGCGTACCAGCCCATGGAAGACGCCATCAAACTCCACCCCTTCTACCGCGGCAAGATCGAGACCACGCTCAAGTGCTGCGTGCGCGACTTTCAGGACTTCGCCATCTGGTACACGCCGGGCGTCTCCAAGCCCTGTCTCGAGATCCAGGCCGACCCCGAGAAGGCCTACGAGTACACCAACAAGTGGAACACGGTGGCCGTTATCTCCGACGGCACCCGCGTGCTGGGCATGGGCGACATCGGCCCCAAGGCCGGCCTGCCGGTCATGGAGGGCAAGTCGCTGCTCTACCGCTATCTCGGCGGCGTCGACGGCTTTCCGCTGATGGTCGACACCAAAGACCCCGACAAGTTCATCGAGTTCGTCAAGCTCGTGCAGCCCGGGATCGGCGGCGTGAACCTCGAAGACATCGCCCAGCCCAAGTGCTTCCGCATCCTCGACACGCTGCGCGCGGAGTGCGAGATCCCCATCTGGCACGACGACCAGCAGGGCACCGCCTGCGTCACTCTGGCCGGCCTGATCAACGCCCTCAAGGTGGTCGGCCGCAAGATGGAGGACATGAAGATCGCCTTCATCGGCTGCGGCGCCGCCAACGTCGCCATCAGCCGGCTGATCTTCGCCTACGGCGCCGACCGCGAGAAGTGCATGATGGTCGACAGCAAGGGCATCCTCCACAAGGGCCGTTCCGACATCGAGGCGGTCAAGGTCGAGTGGGCCGCCAAGTGGGACTACTGCCAGACGACCAACGCCGAGCAGCGCAGCGGCGGCATCGCCGACGCGCTCAAGGGCGCCGACGTCTGCATCGCCCTCTCCAAGCAGGGCCCCGACACGATCGACAAGGAATGGATCCGCGCCATGGCGCCCGATCCGGTCGTCTTTCTGTGCTCCAACCCGGTCCCCGAGATGTGGCCGTGGGACGCCATCGCCGCCGGCGCCGCCGTCGTCGCCACCGGCCGCTCCGACTTTCCCAACCAGGTCAACAACTCCGTCGGCTTTCCGGGCATCTTCCGCGGCACGCTCGACGTGCGCGCCAAGACGATCACCGACGAGATGTGCATCGCGGCCGCGGTCGAGCTCGCCAAGGTGGCCGAAGACAAAGGCCTGGCGACCGACTTCATCATGCCGACCATGGACGACTGGGAGGTCTTCCCGCGCGAGGCCGCGGCGGTGGCCATGAAGGCCGTCGAGCAGGGCGTCGCGCTGCGCACCGACATCACCTTCGAGCAGGAGGTCGCCGAGGCGACGGCGATCATCGCTCGCGCCCGTGGCCTCGTGCAGGATGCCGAGGCGCTCGGCTACATCAAGATGCCCGAGGGCAGCCCGGCGCCCCTGCCGAGCGCCGAGAGCCTGAAGGCGCTCGGCCGGGCGATCGCCGGTCAGGCCGCCGGCGTCGCCGGTGGCGCCGCCGACAAGGCCGGCGACACCGCCCAGAAGGCCGCCGAGGCCATCCAGGACTACGCCCGCAAGGCGGCCGAAGCGGCTCGCAAGGCCATGGAGGACCGCCGCAAGAAGTAGGCGACCGGGCGGCGGGCGGTGGCGGTGGTGGCGGCATAGCCGCCACCACCGCCACCGCCCGCCACGCGCCGAGCCGCCTCGAGGAGGGTCCGTGAAGGTTCGCCCAACCGTGATCCGCACGTGAACGACCGCGTGAACGACCGGTCCCATTCCGACCCACGTGCGTGGAAGCTCCTGCTGCCCTGGGCGGTGTTGCCGCTGGCCCTGGCGATCATCACGGCGGTCGACTGGCTGCGGCACGCCGGCCGCCGGACCCCACGAAAGGAGGCCTCGTGAGTCCTGTCAGGGAGCTCGACGTCGGCGTCGTCACCGACGCCGTGCGCGAGCTGTGCATCACGGCCAACTACGACCTGCCCGACGACGTCTACCAGGCGCTGAAGGCCGGCGGGGAGACCGAGGAGTCGCCGGTCGGCAAAGCCGTCTTCGGCCAGCTCGTCGAGAACGCCGACATCGCCCGCGCCGATCGGGTGCCGATCTGCCAGGACACCGGCTTTGCCGTGTTCTTCGTCAACGTCGGTCAGGACGTGCACTTCGTCGGCGGGTCGTTCGAGGACGCCGTCAACGAGGGAGTGCGGCGCGGCTACGGCGACGGGTTCCTGCGCAAGTCCATCGCCGCCGAGCCGGCCCACGCCCGCCGCAACACGACCGACAACACGCCCTGCGTGCTGCACACCAGCATCGTGCCCGGCGACCGGGTCGAGCTCTGGATGATGGCCAAGGGCGGCGGTGCCGAGAACATGTCGTCGCTGAACATGCTCAAGCCCTCGCAGGGCTGGCCGGGCATGGTGCAGGCGGTGCTCGACACCGTCTCGCGAGCCGGCGCCAACCCGTGCCCGCCGATCGTGCTCGGGGTGGGCATCGGCGGCACCATCGACATGGTGACCGTGCTGGCCAAGAAGGCCCTGCTGCGCGACATCGGCTCGCTGCACCCCGACGAGCGCGTCGCCGGCATGGAGGCCGAGCTGCTGGCCAAGGTCAACGCGCTGGGCATCGGGCCCCAGGGCCTGGGCGGCACGCAGACCTGCCTGGCCGTGTTCATCGAGGAGATGCCCTGCCACATCGCCTCGATGCCGATGGCCGTCAACGTCCAGTGTCACGCCCAGCGCCACAAGCACGTGGTGCTCTAGGAGAGGGGAGAGATGGCTGCCAGGAAGATCACCACGCCCCTCACCGACGAGGTCGTGCGCGCCCTGCGCGCCGGCGACGAGGTCGCGATCAGCGGCGTCGTCTACCAGGCACGCGACGCGGCCCACAAGCGCCTCGTCGCGCTCATCGCGGCGAGCGAACCGCTGCCCTTCGATCTGCGCGGCGCCGTGGTGTACTACATGGGCCCGTCGCCGGCCAAGCCCGGCAAGGTCATCGGCTCGGCCGGGCCGACCACGAGCGGCCGCATGGACGCCTACGCGCCGCTGCTCATGGCGCACGGCCTGAAGGGCATGATCGGCAAGGGTCTGCGCACGCCCGAGGTCAAGCAGGCGATGGTCGACACGACGGCCGTCTACTTCGCCGCCACCGGCGGCGCCGGCGCGCTGCTGGCGCAGCGCATCGTCGCCAACGAGGTCATCGCCTACCCGGAGCTGGGCGCCGAAGCCATCGCCCGGCTTACGGTCAAGGACTTCCCGGCGATCGTCGTCAACGACTGCTACGGCGCCGATCTGTACGAGGAGGGGCGCAAGGCCTACCAGCGCGAGGTCTGAAGCGGCGCGCGGCGGGCAGTGCACGCCGGAGATGTGCGCGGGCGAGACTCGCGGCGCGACCGACCGGCCGGCCGAAGCCCGACCCTCGCGCTCGCGCCGACGTTCGCCTCAGACCGCGCGGGGCCCGTCGTGGTGGGCGTCCCGGCCGGCGGCGTCCCGGTCGGCGGCGTCCTGGTCGGCCGCATCGTGTGGCGAGTGGCGTTCGAGGTGCCGGCGGATCATCGCCCGGCTGACGAAGCTCTCGCCACAGAAGGCGCAACGGTAGACGATCGGGTTCCAGCGCCGGCTCTCCGGCGGCGCCTGCTCGTCGCCCGGCGCGCCGTCGCCGCTCTTGTGACCCACCAGGTCTTCGCAGTCGCCGAGCCACTCGCCCATGTGCGGCTGACCGCGGCCGAGCCTGCCCTCGTCCATCTCGCTCGATTCTCCCGCTTGCAGGGTGGTCTGCCCGCCGGCCGGCCGTGGCACACCGTTGACGTCGCCTCGGCGCGACGGCTCTCGGCGCGCTTTCACGGCCTCGCGTTCCTTGCTATCGTTCGGCATCGACCAGGGCAGGGGCGGCTCCGTCACCACGTCGTCTGCAGGGGCGCCGTGTCCGCCCGGCGCGGCTGGGCGCTGGCGTACAATGCAGACGGGTACAACCAAGTCGTGAGGGAGCTATCGTGACGAGCTGGATCTGGGCGATCGGCCGCCTGGGCGGTCTGTCGATCTCGGCCGGAGTGCGGGCCGCCATGACGCTGCTCGTCATGGGCGTGCTGTCGCGCGAAGGCTGGGGCTTTCACGTCGCGCCCGGCTTCACCTGGCTCGAGTCGTCGATCGCCATCGTCGTCCTCGTCTTGCTGGCGATCGTCGAGATCGCCCTCGACAAGGTGCCTTCGTTCGATCGCCTCTCGGCGCGGCTGTCGGTGCCCTGGCGCGTCGCTGCCGGAGCGCTCGCCGGGGGCGCCGCCGTGTCGCACGGCTGGATCGGCCTTGTGGTGGGTCTCGTCGGCGGCGCCGGTTTTGCCGTCCTGGGGGTCAACGCCAAGCGGCTCTGGCGCCCGCGCTCCACGACGAGCACCATGACGATCCCGCTGCTCAGCCTGGTCGAAGACCTGGCGGCCTTCGGCGCGGCCGTGCTGTCGGCCACGCTGCCGCCGGTCGGCTACGCGGTCGTCGCCTGGACCGCCTGGTTCGACGTGCGGCTGCGCCGCCGGCGGGTCGCCAAGTACAAGGGCCTGCGCGTCCTGAGCCGCTGAGATGGCCGCTCGCGGCTCACAGACGACCGTGGAACACGCCCAGACCGAGCGCCGCCACGCGATGGTCGCCGGGCAGATCGAGACGCGCGGCATCCACGACCCCGACGTGTTGTCGGCCCTGCGCACGGTGCCCCGTCATCTGTTCGTCCCGGCCGGGGTCGCAGACCAGGCCTACGACGACAGTGCCCTGGCGATCGGCTATGGCCAGACCATCTCGCAGCCCTACATCGTGGCCCTCATGACCGTCCTGGCCGAGGTCAACGTGCGCAGCCGGGTGCTCGAGGTGGGTAGCGGTTCGGGTTATCAGACGGCCGTGCTGGCCGAGCTCGCCGGCGAGGTCTACACGATCGAGCGGCGGCGCGAGCTCGAGGAGCGCGCCCGCCTGGCCCTCCAGAGGCTGGGCTACCACAACGTGACCAGCGTGTTGGGCGACGGCAGCCTCGGGCTGCCCGAGCACGCGCCCTTCGATCGGATCGTGGTGACGGCGGCGGCGCCGCAGGCGCCGCCGCCGCTGCTCGAGCAGCTCGCCGACGGCGGCCGGCTGGTCGTGCCCATCGGGCCCGCCGGCAGCGACCAGACCCTCACCGTGATCACCCGGACGCCCGCCGGCCTGAGCGAGGTCGAAAGCATCCCCTGCCGGTTCGTGCCCCTGGTGGGCGCGAGCGGCTTTCGCGAGCCGGGCGACGGAGAGCCGGGGCCGTGAGCGCCGCGCGGCGGAGAGCGGTGTGCGGCGATGAGCGGTTTGCGGCGATGAGCGCCCGTCGGCGGTGAAGGCTGTGCGGTTCCGCGCGGTGGGCCGCGTGCAGGGCGTGTGCTTTCGTGCCACCACCCGTCAGGTCGGGCAGCGCCTGGGCCTGCGGGGCTGGGTGCGCAACCGTGGCGACGGTGCCGTCGAGGGCCACCTTCAGGGCGACGAAGCCGAGGTCGAGGCGATGCTCGACTGGTGTCGCACGGGGCCGCCCGGCGCCGAAGTCGACGGACTCACGTGGGAGCCGGTGCCTGTCGATATGACACTGGCCGGTTTTTCCATCCGGCCGTGAACCCTGAAGTAAGCCGCAAAGGAGCAATCGCACCGCCATGACCGAGACCACGAACGCCCTGATCACCTTAGACGACGTGCGCCACAACCCCGAGGTCGCCGTCTTCGTCCGCAAGGCCGACCATAACCTCGAGGTGCTCGGCTACACCGAGCACGCCGAGCGCCACGCCACGATCGTCGCCACCACGGCGCGCAACATCCTGCTCGACCTGGGGCGGCCCGCGCGCACCGCCGAGCTGGCCGCCATGGCCGGCTACCTGCACGACGTCGGCAACGCCATCTCGCGGTTCGACCACGGCATCGCCGCGGCGCTGATCGTGCGCGACCTGCTGCGCCAGATGGGCATGCCGGTCGAGGAGTACGCCGAAGTCATGGCGGCCGTCGGCAACCACGAGGAGCAGTACGGCGAGGCCATCTCCGACATCGCCGCGGCGCTCATCCTGGGCGACAAGTCCGACGTGAATCGCGATCGGGTGCGCAACCCCGACCCCCACACCTTCGACATCCACGACCGGGTCAACCTGGCCTCGCAGAACGCCGCCGTCACGGTCGACGCCGCGGCCCGCACGATCACGCTCTCGCTCGACATCGACACCACCGTGTCGCAGGTCATGGAGTACTTCGAGATCTTCCTCTCGCGGATGCTGATGTGCCGCCGGGCGGCGGCCTTTCTGGGCTGCGACTTCAGCCTGGTGATCAACGACACGAGGCTGCTCTAGCCGACGGCTTTCACGGCGCCGGTAGACCGGGCTGCTCGTTTGGCCGCGCGGCTTGTTAGAATGGACGTCCGAGAGACGCCGAAACGGACAATCGAAGCGAGGTGGTCGCTGTGAAGCTAGCGGGATTCGTGCTTGGCGCGGCGGTCGGCGCCGGCATCGCCGTGCTGCTTGCCCCCAAGACCGGCAAGGAGGTGCGCAACCAGCTCTTCACCGGCACCGACTGGAACGAGCAGCGCGAGCGCCTCACCGACGCGGTCAACGCCGGTCGGGAACAGGCCACGGGCCGCTCTGACGACCTCAAGCGCAAGATCGAAGAGACGCGGGCCCGTCTGCGCAAGCAGATGGAGGACGAGCCCCAGCAGTCTTGACGTCTGCGCGGCACGGAGAGAGGGCGGCGGCTGCGCTCGGCGCAGCCGCCGCCCTCTCCCTTTGCTACCTCATCTACGAATCGCAGTGGCTGCGCACGGTCGAGCACGAGCTGCGGCTGGCCGACCTGCCGCCCGACCTCGACGGCTTCACCGTCGTCCAGCTCTCCGACCTGCACGTCGGCTCCCGGCCGAGCTTCAACCTGCGCACCTTCCGCAAGGCCGTCGACGAGACGCGGCGCATCGCCCCCGACCTCATCGTCATCACCGGCGACCTGGTCACCGGCGGCTCGCGCCTCGAGGAGCTCTGCGCCGAGCTGCGCCGGCTACCGCCGTCACGCGGCGTGTTCGCCGTGCTGGGCAACCACGATCACGGCGTGATGAAGCTCCTGCGCGCGTCGGCGACCGACCTTGCGCGCCTCGCCCAGAGCGGCGTGCGGCTGCTCGACGACGAATGCGTCTCGCTGGCGGTCGGCGGCGCGACCCTGCAGGTCTGCGGCGTCGACGACGTGGTCAACGGTTACGGCGACGTCGAGCGCGTGCGCGGCGCGCTCGACCGCCGGCCGGGCACGGTGCGTCTGCTGCTCAGCCATTACGGCGAAGTCGCCGAGAGCCTGGCGCCGGGCGACGTCGCCCTGGTGCTTTCGGGCGACACCCACGGCGGCCAGATCTGCCTGCCGGCTCCCGGCGTCAGGGGCGGGCGCATCATGTTCAGCCAGCCGCGGGCCCGGTTTCGCGAGGGCTTCTACGACGAGGACGGCACGCTGGTGTACGTCAGCCGCGGCGTGGGCACGAGCTTTCTGCCCTTCCGTCTGCTCTGCCGCCCCGAGATCGTCGTCTTCCGGTTGCGGCGGGGCTCGTGACCGGCGGCGGATCCCGCCGGTCGGGCGGGTCCCGCCGGTCGGACGAACCTCGCGCGTCGGGCGAACCTCGCGCGCCGGGGGCACCTCGCCGGTCGCGACCGACGCGTCCGGCACTCAGGGCGCGGGCGCTGCGACGCCGCACACTAGGCCGCCGCCGTCTGGTCGTCGTCGTCGCCCTGGGAGTCGTCGTTGCCGTAGCCCTCGCCGTCGTGATCCTGGGTCGCGGCTCGGGCGACGCGTTCGCCGGCACCTGGAGTGCGACCAGCGCGGGTGCCGGCGTGGTGATCACGCACGTGAGCGGCTCGCAGTACACGGTGCTGGTCGGCTCCGCACACACGACGCGGCCGGCGGTGCGCAGCGGCGACCGCCTGACGGTCGCCGCTGCGCCGAGCGCCGCGTCGAGCGCCGCCGCGCCGAGCGCCGCGCCGGTTGCCGCATCGAGCTCCGCCGCGCCGGTCGCCGCCGCGTCGAGCGCGACTCCGGGCGTGATCGTGCTCAAGCCCGGACCCGGCTCGGGCACGCTCGAGGAGTGGTTTGCCGACGGCACGAGCAGCATCCTGACGCGCGGCGGGTAGGGGACCGCGCCGCCCGCCGCAGGCGGCGCTCCTAGCGGCTGGCCCCGAACAGGCGCAGCGTCAGCGGCCTGACGTCCTGGATGGCGGCCGTGGGGCAGATCTCGGTGCAGGCGTAGCAGCGCACGCACTTGGCGTCGTCGTAGACGGGTGTCGGGGCCAGGGTGATGGCGTTCGCGCCGCAGATCTGGGCGCAGTCGCCGCAGCGGGTGCAGGCCGCGGGATCGACAAGCCGGGGCCGCGAGGTGAGCAGGTTGCGGGCGAGGTTGCGCAGCACCGGCGGCAAGCGGTCCTGGGCGTCGCGCGGGGCGTGCACGAAGCCCCGGTCGGGCACGATGGGATCGCCTTCGAGGCGGTAGGGCTCGTCCAGGTCGATCAGGCCGCGGCGTTCGGCGGCGGCGAGCGTGTAGATGCTGCGGCGCTCGTGGACCGTCAGGTCGGCGAGCGCCGCGTCGAGGGCGCCGGCGTCGCGTGCGGCAAACAGCGAGCCCATGGCGCGCGGTGTGCCGCTGCCCGGTCCTTTGCCCTCCATGGCGACGATCGCGTCGATCACCGTGAAGCGCGGCGCCAGGGCGAGGTGCAGGTCGAGGAGCATGTCGGCGAAGTCGGCGCGCGCGCTCGAGCGGACGTGGAGCTGACCCTTGCGCAGCCCGGTGACGCAGCCGAAGGTGAGCTTGGTGGCGCCGGTCAGACGCATGAGGCCGTGCGTCTTGAGCGGACCGACCTGGACGATGCCGTCGGCCGTGGTCCAGCAACGCCCGACGGGGAAGCTGCGATACAGGCGGCCGTCGGGCGCCGGCATCTCGACCACGTCGGTGTCGGGCACCAGCAGCTCGACGTCCTCGTCGCGGCAGACCGCCGCCATGCCGCTCACCTCGTAGGCGCGGCTCACGCGGCGCTCGGTGCCCGGCCCTCCGGGACTGTCGCCGACGAACGGCGTGGCGCCGGCCGCCTTGAGCGCGCGCAGCACGGCGCGCAGCGTCTCGGGGTGCGTGGACACGACCTTCTCCGGCGGCGCCCCCCGCAGCAGGTTCACCTTGACGCCGATGCGCTCGCCGGGTGAGACGAGCGCGCCCCAGCCCCCAAAGGGGGCGCAGGCGCGCTCCAGGGCGGCGGGCAGCTCGGCACCGTACTGTGCCTTGACGTGACTCACGAGCGCCGGTCGCGATCTCGGCGGCTGCTCGGCGGGTTGCGCGGCGCGCTCGGCGGGTTGCGCGGCGTACTCGGCGGGTTGCGCGGCGTGCTCGGCGGGGCGCGGATCTGCTGGCATGAAGCGACCTGCTTTCTCTTGGCCGCTAGCCGCGGGGGCGGGCGACGATGGCGTAGTGGTAGGCAAACAGCGTGCCGGCCGGATGGACGGCGTCGGCGACCAGGTCCATGGCGTCGGTCACGGCGAGGGCCTGGTCGAGCGTGAGGACGTGTTCGCCCGGCGGTCCGACCGGCCGCTCGACCGGCGCCCAGTCGACGATCGCCAGAGTGCCGCCCGGCGCCAGCAGCCGGCGCAGCTCGTCGAGCGCCGGTTGTTCGTCGTAGATCTCGTGCCAGAGGTTGAGGGCGACGATCGCGTCGGCGGCGCCGTCGGGCAACGGCACCCGGTTGTCGGTGGTGAGGAAGAGCTCGACCGGCCCGGCCCCACCGACGCCGCCGTTGGCGGCGCTCGCGGCCAACCGTCGGCGCAGCTCGTCGAGAAGCTCAGCGCTCCTGTCGACCGCGACGACGCGGCCGCGCGGCAGCGCGGCCGCGAGTGGCAGGGTGGCGTAGCCCACGCCGGCGCCGTAGTCGACGACGGTCTCGTCGCCGGCGAGTGCGAGCAGGCCGAGCACGTCGCCGGGCGGCTCATAGCCGAGCCGGTCGGGGTGGTCGAGGCGGGCGACGTTGCGCGGATCGAACTTGTGGCCCATCGCCGCGGTCCGGCTACGGCCCGTCGTCGCCGGGCGGCATCTGCAGGTGCTGGGCGTACTTCTGGAAGGTCTCGAGGGCGCGCTGCACGGCCGCCTCCGACGAGGTGTCGCCTTCGTCGAGCAGGCACTCGCGGATCTTGTGGGTGATGAGGAAGATGCCGACGCGGTCGAGCGCGGCGCGGGTGGCCGAAAGCTGGGTCAGGATCTCTTCGCAGGGAGAGCTGCCGGCGACCATGCGCTGCAGGCCGCGCACCTGGCCTTCGATGCGCCGCAGGCGGTTGACCACCTTTTCGAGGTCGGCGGCGGGTGGTGACGCGAGCGGCGACGCGGGCGGTGACGCGGGCGGCGGTTCGGGCTGCGATTCGGACCGGCTCATGTCGCCGAGTATACCGTAGGGGGTACTTTCGGGAAACTGGGAGCGTGTGGCGGCGGCGGGGGCGTTAGCCCCCGCCGCCGCGATGGTATCCTTCGCAGGCATGCATTCGCTCTTTCTCACGCTGGCGCCGCACGTCTCGTTTTTCAGCAACATCTTCAACAACGTCGAGACGGCGTTTCGCCACTACGGCTACCTGATCATCTTCCTGCCGATCCTGGGCGAGAGCGCCGGCATCCCGCTGCCCGGTGAGACGGTGCTGCTGGCCGGCGGCCTGGCCGCTTCGCGCGGCATCCTCTCGCTGCCCCTGGTGATCCTGGTCGGAGCCTCGGCCGCCATCATCGGCGACAACCTCGGCTACCTCGTCGGGCGCCGCGGCGGCCGGCCGCTGCTGCTGCGCTACGGCGCCGTCCTGCATGTCAAGGACCGCCAGATCGCGATCCTCGACAGCTTCTTCGACAAGCACGGACCCAAGACCGTGTTCTTCGGCCGCTGGGTGATCTTTCTGCGCGTCTGGGCGGCGCTGTTCGCCGGCGCCTCGCGCATGCACTGGCGGCAGTTCTTCTTTTGGAACGCTCTCGGCGGCGTGGCCTGGGCGACCACCATGACCTGCCTGGCCTACGCCTTCGCCGCCAGCGTGGCCCGCATCAGCAAGGTCTTCGGCGTGCTCGCCTGGGTGTTCGCCATCGCCGTCGGCATCGCCGTGGCGATCTTCATCAACCGCATGCAGAAACGGGCCGAGAACCGCGCCCAGGTCGACGCCGCCGAGGAGCGCATCCACCGCGAACGCCTCGAGTACGAGGAACGCCGGGCGGCCCGCAAGGCCCAGCAGCAGTCGTAGCGGGCGGGCGCCGCGAGCCGAAGCGCCGCTGCCGCCCGAAGCGCCGCGTCGCCGGCGGCGACCACCCCACCGCCGCTCAGCAGGCCGGCTCGGGGGCGCCCGTCTCGCGGACGGCGTGCTCCTGGGCCCAGCGCGCCTTGAGGCCGGCCAGGATTGCGTCGGGCACGGGCCGGCCGTCGTTGGCGCAGCCCAGTCGCACGTCGGGTTTGGTCTGCCCGTGAAAGTCGGAGCCGCCGGTCGGCACGAGGCCGTTGGTGGCCGCCAGAGCAAGGCAGCGCGCGACCGTCTGCTGGTCGTGTTCCGGATAGAAACACTCGAGCCCGCCGACGCCGCAGCGCCGTGCTTCGCCCACGAGGCGGGCAAGCCCGGCTTCGTCGGTGCGGATGATGCCCGGGTGAGCGATGACCGCCACACCGTCGGCGCGACGGACCAGGCGGACGGCGGCGGGCAGCGACAGGCGCCGCCGGTCGGCCCAGGCCGGCGCGCCGCGGGCCAGGAAGCGCTCGAAGGCCTCGGTGATCGAAGCGACGTAGCCGCGGCGCCGCATGGCCTCACCGATGTGAGGCCGCCCGGCGGCGCCGCTGCCGGCGATCGCGGCAAGCTCGTCGGGTTCGACCGGGTACCCGAGCGTCTGCAGGCGCTCGAGGATCTGGGCGTTGCGCACGTCGCGGTAGTGGCGCAGCTCGGTGAGCTGCCGGCGCAGCTCGGCGCCCGGCGCCTCGCCGGGGAAGTAGCCCAGCAGGTCGACGGTCATCTGGGCGTGCTCGAGGTTGATCTCGACCCCCGGTACGACCTCGACCGCGAGCTTGCCCCCCGCCGCAAGGGCTTCGTCGATGCCGTCGACCGAGTCGTGGTCGGTGACGGCCACGGCGCTCAGCCCGATGCGGGCCGCGAGCTCGACGACCGCTCGCGGCGAGAACGTGCCGTCCGAGTAGGTGGTGTGCGTGTGCAGGTCGATCATGGCCGGTACGATAGCACGGCGGGTGCCCCCGACCCGCCATCGCGGAAAGCTCGGCCGGGTTCACGTTTGTGGCCGTGGTCCGTACGGGAACAGTGCCGGGGACGCCGCGCCGCGACGAGGGCGCGGCGCACCGTTCACCCCTACCCGTCCGGAGGCGCGTCACATGAGGATCGGCCTGATCGCTCCGCCCTGGTTCCCGCTACCTCCGAAGGGCTACGGCGGCATCGAGCTGGTCGTCCACCTTCTGACCGAGGGCCTCGTGGCGCGTGGCCACGACGTGACCCTGTTCGCCAGCGGCGACTCCAAGACGCTGGCGCGGCTCTCGTTCGTCTACAGCCGCGCCCCCAGCGAGAAGATCGCGACCCACGGGCACATCGAGATCATCCATGGTCTCGAGGCCTACTCTCAGGCTCGCGAGTTCGACGTCATCCACGACCACGACGGTCTCGCTTCTCGAGCCATGGGCGTTCTGGTCCACCGCCTGGTGGGCACGCCGGTGGTCGCCACCCTGCACGGGCCGGCCGACCCGCTGACCCAGGAGATCCTTTCCAGCATGCGCCACGGCCTGCGTTTCATCGCCATCTCCGAGTACCAGCGCGGCGGACTGCCCGAGCTGCCCTTCGTGGCGACCATCCCCAACGCCATCGACATCGACAGTATCCCGTTCTCGGCCGAAAAGGACGACTACCTGCTCTTCATCGGTCGCATGATCGCCGACAAGGGCGCCCACAACGCCGTCGAGGTGGCGCGCCGGCTCGAGTC
>Ga0182027_10007469_pt1 | contig 16086 bp, 13 predicted proteins | sample 712E1DmetaG_FD_121300 | JGI IMG/M metagenome (GOLD analysis project Ga0182027, IMG submission 121300) | Permafrost microbial communities from Stordalen Mire, Sweden - 712E1D metaG (Illumina Assembly) | ecosystem: Environmental > Terrestrial > Soil > Wetlands > Permafrost | place: Sweden...
CCACGGCAAGGCCCTGGCGGCGCTGACCTCGGTCGGTCTGGCCACGAAAATGCGCAGCGTCCCGGGCGAGCTCTCCGGTGGCCAGCAACAGCGGGTCGCAATCGCGCGTGCCATCGTCACGGAGCCCAGCACGCTCTTTGCCGACGAACCGACGGGCAACCTCGATTCGGTCACCACGCGCGACGTCATGGAGCTGTTGACCCGTCTCAACCAGGATCGCGGCATCACGGTGCTCGTGGTCACGCACGCCGACGATGTCGCCGCCTGTGCGAAGCGCACGGTGCTGATCAAGGACGGGCTCATCGAGTCCGATCTCACCCGATCCTGACCTATTTTCCCCCATGATCTGGAATGCTTTTGCCATCGCAGTGCAGGAAATCGGACGCAATCTCACCCGCGCGTTTCTCACGGTGCTCGGTGTTTTCATCGGCGTGGCCGCGATCATCACCATGGTCACGCTCGGCCAGGGTGCCACGTTGGCGGTGAAGGCGCAGATTTCCAGCCTGGGCAGCAACCTGCTCGCCCTTCGCCCCGGCGCCGGTTTCGGTTCCCGGGCGGTGGGCGTGCCGAATTTTACCGAGAAGGACGCGGAAATCATCGGCGAGCAGATCGCCGGCATCGCCGCGCTTGCCCCCGTCCGCGTCGCTTCGTTGAGCACAATCTATCTGCACAACGCCCGTACTTCCGCCGTCACTGGCACCACGCCCGTCTATTTCCAGATCAACAAGTGGACGCTGGCGGATGGCCGCTTTTTCACCGACGCCGATCTTCGGTCCGGTGGCGCCGTGTGCGTCATCGGCAACACCGTGCGCCAGGAACTTTTTGGCGGCGACAATCCCGTCGGCGCCAAGATTCGCATCGGCAAAGCCTCCTGCGAGGTCATCGGCCTGCTCAAAACCAAGGGGCAGGCCGGCATGGGTGATCAAGACGACACCATCATTGTGCCTCTCTCCACCCTGCAACGGCGGTTGATTGGCAAAACGTCTTCGCATGACATCAGCCAGATTGCCATTTCCGCGCAGGACGGGGCCGACAGCAACGCCCTTATTGCCGACATTACTTCGCTCATGCGCCAACGCCGCAATCTCCAGCAGAATCAGGACAATAACTTTTCGGTATTCGACACGCGGCAGATCGCCGAAGCACTCGGTTCCACGACCCAATTGATGACCATGCTCCTCGGCGCGGTGGCGGGCGTCTCGCTGCTCGTCGGCGGCATTGGCATCATGAACATCATGCTCGTCTCCGTCACCGAGCGCACGCGGGAGATCGGCATCCGGCTGTCGATCGGCGCCATGGCGAGCGAGGTGTTGCTGCAATTCCTCGTCGAGGCTGTTACGCTCTCCTGCATCGGCGGCCTCTTGGGCGTCCTCCTCGCGCTCGGTCTCTGCGCGGTCCTGGCTCACATCATCCAGGTGCCCTTCAATTTCAATATCCAGATCAACGTAATCGCTTTTGCGTTCTCTGCCGTGGTCGGCGTCCTCTTTGGTTTCGCCCCGGCGCGGCGGGCCGCCCGGCTCAATCCCATCGACGCCCTGCGGCATGAATAGACGGTGGGCGGCAATGCTTCGCCATCAAGGAGGTCTGAGGCTGCTGTCGTTGCCCCGCCCGCGCCAAATGCCCGCGGGTAACACCCCATAGTTTGGTTTTGGGTCGCGGGTTATCCTGTCGGAAACGGGGAAGTCGGAGCAGCGAGCCGTCTTCGCCCTCTCGTCTCGCTGCTTCACACCATGCAAATGTCTTCTTCCATTTACCGACGGGTAACCATCCTCGCCGGGGTGGCGATGCTGGGCCTCGGACTGACCGCGGCCGCCCGCGCCGCCGCCCCATTTCAGCCGCTCAACAGCCCTGCGACCAAGGAGCACCGCCCCGGCAAATTCGTCTGGGCCGATCTGTTCACGACCGATCCCGTGGCCGCGGCCAGATTCTACACCGGCCTGTTCGGCTGGACGACCAACCTGATCGACCAAAACGGCAGAACCTACACGGTGTTCAGCAATGGCAGCCGGCCGGTGGCCGGACTCGTGACGCGCCCGCCTTCGAGCACGAAGCGGGCTTCCCGCTGGATCGGCTACATCGCGGTCACGGACCTCGCATCGACCGTCAAGCTCGTGACGAAAGCCGGCGGACAAGTGCGCGCCGAGCCCCGCGATTTTCCGGACCGCGGCGCCCAGGCGATCATCGCCGACGGCGAGGGATCGACCATCGGATTGCTCCAATCATTCTCGGGCGACTCGGTCGACGGCGAACCCAAGCCCGGCGACTGGAATTGGTTCGAGCTGTTCGTGAAACAGCCGCAGGTCGTCGCCGCTTTTTATCGTCAGGTCATCGGCTACGACGTGGCGCCCGACCTTCGCACCGAACGGAAAAACGACTTTTTGCTTTCGAGCGGCGGCCTCGCCCGCGCCGGCGTGGCCCCGCTGCCCGATCGCGAGGATGCCAAGCCCGGCTGGCTCGGTGTGGTCCGCGTGGAGAACATCGACGAGGCCGTCGCCCGGACCGTCAAGCTCGGCGGGGAAGTTTTGGTAGCTCCGCGCGCCGCCGCCTACGAGAGCCGTTTCGCCATCATTGCCGATTCCACCGGCGGCGCCGTCGGCCTGGTGGAGTATGTGAACAACGCCAACCCCGCCAACCGCCCATGAAATCCACCCGCAAAATTCTCCTCGGCGCCCTCCTTTTGGGCGGCCTGCAGTTCGGATTGAGCAGTTGCGTCACGGACGGCTATGTGGGCGTAAGCACCGGTGTCTATTACGGTCCGCAGCGCGATCCGTGGTTTCGCGACGATCCGTGGATGGATGGCCACCGCTGGTATGGTGGCGAGCCGCGAGGCGACGCCACGGTCGGAATCTATATCCATCCGCCACGGGATCGGCGGTGATTGCCGTGTTGTGGTCAAGGGGGCAAACCGGCATGAGTCACCCGAACCGTGTGACCCGTCAGTACGAGCGCAGCAGGAGCAACGGCGGGTTCGTCAGCAATTGAACCGGGGTAAATTTTATGCATGACACCAATCACTGGTCGGGGAAAATCGGATGCGTGTGGGGCAGCGTCGTGGCGGTCGCATTGACGGGCTGCACGGTCTACGATCAAAGCCCGCGCGCCAGTGGCGCGAGCTATGGGTCGCCAGGGCCGGCCGATGCCGCGTACGCGGAGATCCGGGTCGAGAGCGATTTCTACGAGCCGCTCAGCCCATACGGGCGATGGGAGGAGATAGGATCCTATGGCCGCTGCTGGATTCCGGGTGGTGTAGGGGCCGACTGGAGTCCCTATTCCGACGGTTCCTGGCAGTACACCGACGCCGGCTGGTATTGGGTGAGCGACGAGCCGTGGGGCTGGGCCACGTACCATTACGGTCGTTGGGATTCGAGTCCGCAATTTGGCTGGTACTGGGTGCCGCAGCGGCAATGGGCTCCGTCGTGGGTCTCCTGGCGCGAAGGCGGCGGGTACGTCGGTTGGGCGCCCTTGGGGCCATCGGGCCAGGGCGTCGTGGCGTTCAATCGGAGGGGAGGCGGATCGGGCGGGTACTTCTTTGTCGAAGAGCGCCGTTTTCTGGATCCGGTCCGCCGCACGACGATCGTCGTGAACAATACGGTCATGAACCAGACCGCGATCAACCGGGGCCCGGGCACGGCGGTCATCGAACGGGCGAGCGGACGAAAGATGCAGACGGTCCCGGTTCGCCAACTACGCACCAAAGACGAGGCCAAGGTCGTCACCAGGCGACCGATACCAACCGCGCCCCAGGCGCAGGCCGTTCCCCACCCGGTTCGCCCGCCGGCCGAGCAAGCCGCTCCCGCGCGCGGGTCGCGCCCCGTTGAGCAACCCGCCGTGACGACGGCGAAGCCCCAGCCACCGGCCGCGAAGCAGGACGTCCGCCCGGCCGACGAGCCGCGTCGCGTGGCGCCGCCCGACGCGGAGAAGCGCGCGCCGCAGGAAAAAGCCCGACCACCGGAGAGCAAACCGAGACCCCCCATTCCCGCGGCTGAGGCCGCCCGGCCAGAGACCAGACCGGAGACCAGACCGGAGACCAGACCGGAGGCCAGGCCAGACGTCCGACCGGAGACCAAGCCGGAGGCCAGGCGCGAAGCCATGCCGGAGGCTAAACGTGAGACCAGACCGGAGGCGAAGGTCGAGTCCAGGCCTGCGGCCGAGCGACCGGCTGCGGCGAAAGAACCGCCCGCGCCGCCGGACAAAAAAAACGACGAGCAGAAGGACGGGAAAGACGACAAGAAGAATGATTAGCGGGCCAGGGAGAATTCGCCAGAACCACCCTGATGCCAATAAAATGAAAGGCCACCACGGCAGACTGAAGTTGGAACGGCTGGTCAGCGCCCGGATCATGGGCGGCTTTCAGAAATTTGCCCGGACGGTGGTACGAGCGAGCGGACATCCCATGGCTTTCGCGATCGCGGTCGGCGTGATTGTGATCTGGGCGCTGACCGGACCCTGGTTTCGCTTTGGCAATACCTGGCTGCTCGTCATCAACACGGTCGCCAGCATCATCACGTTTCTGATGATCTTTTTGGTGCGCAGCGCGCAGAACCGGGAGAGTGAAGCCGTGCAATTGAAGCTCGATGAGTTGATCCGGGCCACGAAGGAGGCGCGAAACACGCTGCTGGATATCGAGGAATTGTCCGAGGCCGAACTGGACCGGATCAAGACGCGCTTCGAGCGGCTCGCCCGCAAAGCGAGAGAAGAGTCGAGCGCGGGCCAAACAGAATTCATTCGGCCGGAGGCGACGGTGGTCGCGCCGGCGAGCACCAGGGGACGGCCCGGAGACTGACGCACGTTTCACCCGCGCCCCGGCCTCCTTCGGGCGGGTTACACCCCATACCACCCGCACGGGTTATCGCCTAGGCTTGGGGGACTAAAAGCCCGGGGTTGGTCCGTGCACAAAACATTCGCTCTGTGTATCGTGGTCCGCACTACCGGGGTCCAGATTACGCACAGCCCAAGTCCCAGCAAAAAAGAAATCCTATGAAACTGAAAAACAGCCTTCTCGCCAGCGCGGTCATTGCCGCCGGCTTTACCCTGTCAACCTGGGCGGAGCCCGCCCCCGCCCGCGACGTGCACGTCGGCGCGGTAAAACCGATCTTCGAATTCAACAAGATTGAGGTCAAAAATTTCCAGGACGAGAGCCTCGGTCGCATCATGGATCTGGGCATCGATCTGATCAACGGTCGCGTCGTCGAGGTGCTGGTGGAGTCCGCCGGTTCGCTCGGGGTCGGCGGCAGGATCGTGGCGGTGCCTCCGCTCGCGTTGTTTCCCGATTCGCTCAACGAGGTTTACCGGCTCAACGTGAGCACCGACACGTTCAAGTCCGCCGCGGCCATCGATCTCTCGCAGTGGGTCGACGCCGGTCGGAGCGATCGCATCGCCGCGGCCTACCGCCTTTTCGGACAGGACCCGTACTTTCTGGAGGAAGGCGCTACGGCCAGCACGACGGCCAAACGCCCCAAAGTGTCGCTCGGCTACGTCGAGCGCTCCAGCAAGATTCTGAATCTGCCGGTCGGAAATCTCCAAAACCAGCCATTCGGGAAAGTATGGTCCCTGACTCTGGACGTTCCCAAGGGACGCATTCTCAACGTCGTGGTTCTCGCGCCGGGCAATTTCAAAACGAAGAGCATCATCCCCGCCACGGCCCTCAGCTTCAACGCCACGCGCGACGCACTCCTGCTCGACGATACCAAGATAGAGTATGGGGACGAGCCGCGCTACGTCTTCACCGAGGCGGCCTTCGGCAATCCTGCCTCGTACGAGCGGGAAGCCTACACGGGTCCGCACACCGTGGTCGCGCTTGAGCAGGGCCGCAGTTACCGCGACGTGGACATGACGGTGCGCATCAACCGGGAAATCCGCGCCGCGAAGATCAACGGCCGGCACGTGGAGGTCGGCACGATCAACGACCGCATCACCTTGCGCGGATGGGTCAACACCGACGAGGAAAAGCGCCGCATCGGCGAAATCGCGATCGCGGACTCGCGCCTGGAACTCGTGGACAACCAGATCACGGTGGGGCAGCCGGTCGCGGGCAACTAGCCCGAATGCGCGAACGACATTTCGGAGCGGCCGCCATCCGGCCGCTCCTGCGATCGTAACGCTTCACCTGAAAGGGGCGTTCCAAATGAATATCAAGCACGTTATCCGGTGGGCACGGCGTATTTTCCCGTTTGCCAGCCCGCGGCCCGCTCGCGGCCCGGCCGTGGGCGCGATGGGAATTCTCGGCTTCGCCCTCTTGCTCGGCCCCACCGCCCGGGCGCAAACCATCCTGGGCTCGACCGGCGACTACGCGGTCATGGCCGGCTCAACGGTGACGATCGGCGGCACCACCACGATCACCGGGAATCTGGGCAGGGCCAGCACCGCGGGCGCCGGCACTTTGACCCTCAATGGCATGCAGGGCGTCATCACCACGCAGAATCAAGACGACTTCACAAAGGCCTACAACGGTCTGGAAGCGATGACGCCGTCCCAAAATTTGTCCGGACACATCTTGGGCGATGGCGGAGCCGTGACCACCCTCACGCCGGGTGTTTACAGATTCGATTCGACGGCACAACTGACCGGCACGCTCACGCTCGATGCCCAGGGCCAGAGCAACGCCGTTTGGGTGTTTCAAATCGGCAGCACGTTGACCACGGCGGCCAACTCGAGCGTGGTGTTTACCAATCTCGCGGCGAACAGCGTCGCCAACGACGGACTCTTCTGGCGGGTCGGCAGCACTACGGTGTTTGGTGCGGGCACGGCATTCGAGGGCAACGTGCTCGGCGGCACGACGTTTTCCTTCGACTCGGGCGCCACCATCAACAACGGCCGCGCGCTGACCGGGACGGGGCAAACGATCACTCTCGACAGCAACACGATTAACTTTGTCGCAGCGGACTCCGGCTACAGCGGAGGTCTGGCGTTTGCTGGCGATGGCGTCACCATTACCGCGGTCCCGGAACCAGCCGCCACGTCCGTGCTGATCGCGGGATTCTTGGGCCTGATCGTTGGGGTCCGCAGGATCCGGCGAAATCACTCCGATAGGAAACTCGATTCAGGGGTATGATGGCTCATCGACGGATGGGGATGGGGTTTTTCCCGAAGATCCTCTTCGCCGCTCTCGCACTCGGCACCTTCCCTGGCGCCGCGGTGGCGCAGTTCACCGACACGTTCGACGCGATCGACCCCGCGTGGGTCACCAACCGCTACCCTCCCGCCGGCTTCGCGTCCGTGTTTTACGACGACGGCAACCGCCTGCAACTCACTGTCGACTATGTCGACCGCGCCGCCAACCGCCCCGGATACACCAGCGAGTTCTACAACACCCAGGGCCGCCAGCGCCCCGGCGGCATCACCGGCCCGTGGACGCTCAGCGCGCAGGTCTACGTCTCGTCCGCCTTCGACACCGTCACCGGCGCACTCGTGCAGAGCGATCTCTGGGGCCACACCGGTACGACGGACGCCGGCGGCGCCTACATGATTCTGGGCTTCACCAACGCGAGTCTCACTGCAGCTAATATCCTCGACTCCGCCGCCACCGACCGCGCCTTTCGCTTCGAGGCCTTCAACCCCAACAACGCCACCTGGGTAAATCTCGGGGTGCCAAACGGCTTTGCGTTCGACACCTGGCATATGCTCACCGGCACGTCGACGGGCACCGCCTTCGAATACCGCATCGACGGCGTCCTCGTCGACACCATCGCTACGACGGCCGGCGACGATCTCCTGAGCGCGATGATCCAAGGCTACAATTTCGGCCAGGCTGGCAGCTACTCCGTTTACTGGGACAATGTCACGGCGAGCGCCGTCCCCGAGCCCGCTGCCAGCGCGCTTGCCGCGGCTGTTGCCACCCTCGGCTTTGTCTGTTGGCGCCGCCGCCGCGCGGCGCACTGAGCCGGTCCCGTCCGGCTGTCGGCTAAAGAAACTCCGCGAGTGGCAACCCGAGCCTCCGCCTCCTGATCCCGCCAGGCGGGCTGGCGCGAAACGTGGAAAACGACTGAGCCCAGAGGTGGAAACTGGCTCACCGGTAGCGGCGGTCTACTTGTCCCGCCAGAGCTTGGCGACGGCGGATGACCGCCGAGGCCCGCGGCGGATCCTGTTCGGCGGTCATAGACCGCCGCTACAGAATACCATTTGGGCTCAACGTGATTCCACGGGATCAGGATGTCCGAGCCTTGTGGTGAATCAGATTCGCGAGCATTCGCGCCGATTCGCGGGCTGTGCAAACGCCGATTTTGGCCTCCGTACTCAAAGAATATCCGGGCTATCGACAAAACCGCCTGGCGGTTTTGTTTTTAGCCCGCATTTCCCTACAACCATTGCCAACCAGAACGCGCGCTCGGAGGCGAACCCTCATGGCAAGCATGCCGGGCGTGAAAAATGCGGGCTAGCGGGGTACTACTTGGCGCCCAGCGACCGCTCGGCTTCGGCCAGAAGTTTCGCCAGGGACGAACTCGCCGGATAATGGCGTTGGCCGATGTCGAGCACCTGGCGGGCCATTTCGGGCCGGTTCGCCCGCAGCAGCACCGTGCACGTTTGATTGAAAACCGGCAGCGGCAGGGGGCGGTCCTGGAGGATTTCCAGCAAGGCCTTTTGCGCCAGCAACGACGGATCGGTCGCAGCGGCGAGCAACCGCTCCTGCCATTTCAACAAGAAGATTCCCGCCGGATCGTCGGGATGGAGCTGGCCCAGAATGCGCTGCGCCGCCGTCCAGTCGCCGCGCCGCATCTGAGCCTGGAAAAGCTGCACGTAGAAGGGCTGCAAATCATAGCCGAGGGAAGTTGCCCGGTCGAAACAACGCTGCACCAGAGGCAGGGGCGCGATTTCGGCGAGCGGCTGCATGATCAGCAACAGATTTTCCCGGCTGCCGCCAAACCGGAAAAAATAGTCATCGAGCGCCGCGGCCGCGCGTTCGCCCCGGCCGGCCAGGACACGTTGCACGATTCCGTAGGCGGCGAGTTTTGGATCTGCCGGCGCCAGCGCGCGCAGTTCGTCGATCGCTGCTTCCATTTCGTCAAACTGGCGGGCCTCGCCAAACACCCGCACCTGCAGGCACACGACGAGGATCAGGTCATCGCCGGCGCTCGCGTGCCACGCGGCCAGAAACTCGCGGGCCACGCCGGTCTGCCCCAGATCGATCAGCGCCAGCACTCTCGCCTCCTTGATCGCCACCGGCGCCCCGGCGGCTTCCGCTTCCGCCAGTTGCAACGCCTCGGCCGCCCGCCGGGCCGCCAGCAGTGTTTGCACCTGCCGTTGGAGCAACCATCGGCGGTCCGCCGCCGCCGGCTGCGCCTCACGGCCCGTGCGGTACCGATTGCAGGCGTCCAGGATGACGGCGTAGTCCTCGCCTTCCGCGGCCATGGCGAACAACTCCTCCAGGAACTTCCGGCCCGGATAGCCCACGTCGAGCCGGTCGAGCAAAGTCTTCAACGCGAGCGGGCGCTGGTTCGCCCGGGCATAGAGTTGCGCGAGGACGAGGCGTGCCTGGGTGTCTGCCGGACAGCGCAGCAGACCGGCATGGAGTTTGCTGGCCCCTTCGGCATAGCGCTGCTCCTTCATATCGGCCAGGCCGGCGGCGAGCAACGCGCGCCCGGTCAACTCCCCCATGCGCGCTCGTTGCCAGGGCCAGAGCAGAACGTCGGAGTAGCTGACCAGGTTGTAGGGATTGCGGCTGCGCACGGCATAGATCGCCGCCGCACCGCCGCAGTAAAGCGCGACGGAGCAGCCCACCCCCCATAGGAGCACCCCGCGCACGCTGATCGCCAGGCCGCCCCCGGGTTTGCCCGCCACGCGATCGTAGCGGCCGAGGAGGCCGAGAGACCAGCGACCCCGGATGACACGAGAGGCACCCCAGATGAGTTTGACGCGTCGACCAAAGACCCGCCGGGAGGAGGGCGCGCTCTTTTTACCCGGTCGTTTGGCGTCGTCGGCCGGGCCCGGACGGGAAGCTGGGTTTTCACTCATGCGTTAAATTGGCGGCTGGGTTGACGTAGCTCCGGCGTGGATGGCATGACAGTGATCACGGATTAATTTCCGCGCAAATACAGTTTCGGCGCGCCGGTGGTTTTTGCGCGCAACGACGGTTCCCGGCTAGCAGCGTGTCGGACTTCGTCCTCCACGCTGCTAAACAAAATGGCTGCGCCATTTTGGAGGGGATCATCCAGTGCTGGTATTCTCCGGTTTTCCCGTCCGCGCTGCGTAAGGTTTGTGTTTTTTTGGTCGGGACTCGGTTTTTTGCAGGCCGACACCGCTCCCGTGGGTGGTTTCAGGCCTGTCTCGAAAAGGCCGCAGGCCTTTTCGTTTAGCAGCCTGTCGGGAACGGGCCGTCGCGCCGCACTCCAAAATATTTCCCTACGACGCAACTCCAGCTGCTAAGTCCGACAGGCTGCTGGAATCTCAAGCTCACGCCGCTGGCCTCCGCTAGGAGCCTGCCGGGCTTGCCAATGAAACCATATCTTCTTCAGGAAACTCCCTATGGCTGGTGGGGATCGGCCTCGACAGGCTCCTTAAGCAGCGCTCCGCGCTGCCAAACCAGAACTTTCCTTCGATTTGCCGCCGCTACGCGGCGGATTAAGGAGTTTGTCGGGCGGAGCGGCTTGCTTTGCGGCGGAAACTTCGAGTGAACTCCGCACTTTGAGCCAGAGTCCGACAAACTCCTGGCAGGGCAACACCCCATGGCGACGAACCGGAGACGCGGGTAGGATGACATCGTAAAACACAGGCTTTCCACTCCGGAAAGTCCTGACGCGTTCTGCGGCGGCCGGCGCGTTCGCTCCTCTCCGCCGTTGGAAAGAAAAACCATGTCTCTTGGATTCATTCTCTTGATTGTGTTTTGCGCCCTTTTGCTCGGCGCGATGCCCACGTGGCCGCACAGCCGCAGCTGGGGCTATTATCCCAGCAGCGGTTTCGGCCTGGTACTCCTCATTCTGGTGGTGCTGATGCTCACGAATCGGATCTGAACGAAACCTGCAACCACTCCGCCCATGTCCCGTCTTTTTCTTGCCCTCTTCCTGATCGTCTTCGGCCTGAACCTTCTGATCGGGCTTGCCCTTCCGCTCTGGGTCACCGGCCTGCTCGCGTTGATCGCCGGCGTTCTGCTCGTGCTGGAGCACTTTAACCTTCGCGTAGACCGGAAGCCGCCCAACTGACCTAATTACCTATAACCGTGAACAACTCCCTCCGGACCTGGAAACTGTCCGCTCTCATCCTGCTTTGCGCCGGCCTGAAACTCCCGGCGCAGGAGCTGACCTTCCTGGGTGGCCTGCTACCCGAGACGAGCACCGAGCGCTCGAGCTACACCTGGCAGGTCGATTATCGCCAGGATTTCTATCGTAACTTCGCCGGGTCGATTGCCTATATCAACGAAGGCCACCTGCGGCGGCACCACCGGGACGGCACGGCCTTTGAGGTCTGGGGGCGCCTGCCTTTGCTTCAGGACCATTTCGCCATCGCGCTGGGCCTCGGCGGCTACTACTTCTACGACACGCAGCCACTGTCGGGCGGCGATACGGCGAACATCCATGGCACGTCGCCGATCTACAGTCTGTCTGCCACCGCCTACGTTTCGGGCCGGTGGTACTATCGGCTGATGTTCAATCGCATTACTCCGGCCCACCAGATCAACGTGAACACCATGACCGTGGGCGCGGGCTTTTGGTTTGGGCAGGACAAAAAACCCACCCCGGGCCAGCTCGGCGACGCGCCGAACGAGGAAGCCTTCGTGACCGGAAACGAGCTCACGGTTTTCGGCGGCCAGAGTATCGTGAATACTTTTCTCAACCAAAAATCGCTCGCCTACGCCGGAGAGTATCGCCGGGGCGTCTTGCCCCACGTCGATTGGACGGGCTCGGCCATTTATGAAGGCGACCCGAAGATTGTCCGACGCAGCGGAGTCGCTACTCAATTATGGGCGGTCAACACGTTCTTCAACGATCGCATCACGGTCGGCGCGGGTCTCGGTCCCTATATTTTCCTCGATCGCAAACATCCGGTCAACGCGGGTAAAAAGAACCCGGCGTCGATCGCTCCGCTGGCTTCGCTCACCTTTTCCGTGCGGCTCTCCGAACACTGGATACTACGTACGGTCTTCGACCGCGTGACCAGCAACTACAACCGCGACTCGGATATTTTCCTGGTGGGTCTCGGCTACCGCTGGCCGCGGTGAGTGATCGCCGCCAGGCGGCGATCACAGCACGCGGAGGAATGCCTCGAGGTCCGCCTTCTCGTCCGTGGTGAGGTGCGTTTCGAGGATCAGATTGAAGAACTCGATCGTGTCGGCGAGCGTGAGCAAGCGGCCGTCGTGCAGATAGGGCGGCGAGTCTTTGATGCCGCGCAACGGAAACGTCTTGATCGGCCCGTCGGCCGTCATCATGGCGCCGCGGGCCAGGCGCGGGGCGAAGAAACGGCCGGTCTGCAGATCGTGCATCGAGTTGTCGGTGTAGTAGGGTGGCGGATGGCAAACCGCGCACTGCGCCTGGCCGAAAAACAACTCCTGCCCGTGCCGCTCCGCCGCGGTGGCTTTCTTCGGATCGAGCCGGCCGAGCACGTTCAGTTTCGGCGCGGGGGGGAAATCGAACAGCTCCTGCATTTCCGCCATCGCGTGCACCTGGCTCCCCCGGTCGAGGACGTTGACGCCTTTCTTGACGGCGATCACCGGGTCGCCATCGAAATAGGCGCCGCGCTGCTCGAACTCCGTGAAGTCCTCGATGCTTTTCAACGCGCGCTGCGAGCCGAACAATTGCTGGATGTTCACCCCGCGCAGGCTCGGCGTGTCGATCCGGTGCCGGAACGGCTGCGGCCGGGCATCGCCGGAAAGATGCGTGGCGGCGTTGGTGTGGCCGTTGGAGTGGCAGTCGAAGCAGGCGACGCCGCGGCTCGGACGGGCGGAGCGGCGGTCTTCCGTGGCGTTGAACTGCTGCTGCGGGAAGGGCGTGAGCAGGAGCCGCAGGCCCTCGAGTTGTTTCGGATTCAAGATCCCGTTGAACAACGCATAATAATTGTCGAGCGTGACCACCCGGCCTTGCGATACATCGCCGAGGTCGGAGCGGGTCGTCAGAAAAATCGGCGCGGGAAACTCCGGCAGGAAATGATCGGGCAGATCGAAATCGAGGTCGAACCGCGTCAGATCGCGTTGCTCCTGTCGCTTGAGTTCGTCGATGACGAAATGGGGAAACACCATGCCGCCTTCGGGGTGATTCGGGTGTGGCAGCGGCATGAAACCCGCGGGGAAAAGGTCCTGCGCCCGGATCTCGTCGGGCGTCAGCGCCGCCAGCCGGTCCCACGTGAGGCCGGGCTTGAGCCGGACGCGCGCGCCCTGCTGCACCGGCTTGCCCCGGGTCATCGTGACGCCCTCGGCCGGCCGGTCGGCCAGGTCGTAGCGTTCGGCCAGGAATTCCTGGTGCGCTTGCATGATCCCGGGCTTCGCCTGTTCCATGCGCCGTTGGGTCACGTCGAACGGCTCGTCGATCTTGACCGGCATGTAACTCGAAGACGGTGCGACGGGGGCGGTTGCCGGCTGCGCTTGCGCGCCGACGCCAACGCCAAGCATCAGGGTGAGGCACGCGATCGGGACGCGCCCAAATGAGGGATGCCGGTCGTGGCTGGCGCGGCAGAAATTACCGGAGGGCGTATCGGACTGGCTAGGCAAAAGTGAGTTCATTTTTCGGCGGGTTTTTGCTTTGGAGCGGCTGGAGTTTGCTTCAGGAGATCGTCGCTGATCTGAAACGCTGGCCCGTGCTGCCAGCCATCTGCGCCGTCCGCGACCGGCCGGGTGGGGAAGTCCGCGCGCTTCGCTTTCACCTGGGCCGGCGACCTCTTGCTAAGCGGCCTTTCGCTGGCCATTCCGGCTGTTAAAAGTGGGGTGGGGAAGAGGCGGGCACGAGAAAGGGCTTCGCAGAAGATTCCCGAAGCCCTTCGAACCACCACTGGGCATTATATTATTGGGTGTCGTAGACCTCGACGAGCGCCACGCCAGTCGTGTTGCCGACACCGGTGACGACCACGGTGTAGCTGCCGGGCTGCAACGTGACGAGGAGAGCCGCATCTTTGCTGCCAGTCGGCAGCGGGAACTCCCCGACTTGCGCGGAGGCGCTGGTGATCTGCGCGGCGGTGCTGGTGCCGACCTCCCAGTTGTCATTGGTGGCGATCTGGGTGCTGCCCGAGAAGACGGCGATCTGCGGATCGGCCAGCACGCCGCTGACGCCAAAGGTCGCCAGGGTCGGGCCGACTCCGCGGATGAGCACGGTCTTCGAAGCGCTGCCCGCGATGGAGAAGCCGGCGATGAGTGTGCCTTCCCCAAGGGTGACGTTCATTCGGGCGGACACCGCGATCAGACGCGCGCCGGGGGCTGTATCAGTGTCGTAGATTTCCGTGAGGGCGACCCCCGTCGTGCTGTTTGGACGGAGCAGGCTGGTCGTATGGGCGCCACTGTTGACCGTGAAGACCAACGCGGAGTCCTTGCTGCCATTCGGCAGGGCGAACGCGCCGACCCGCGCGGCGGTGGCCGCAACAAGGGTACCCTGGTTCTGGCCGCTGCTGTCGGTCTGCCAGTCGTCATTCGTGGCGAACACGGCATTATTGGAGCCGTACAACGTCAGCATGGGATCGGCGAGGAAGTTCACGATGCCATAGGAGGCCAGAGTCGGACCGACGCCGCGCACGAGGAGGTTTTTGTTGTCGCCGGAAACGACGAAACCCACGATCAGTGTCTGGTCCCCCGGACCGGACAGGGCGCGCGCCGAGAAGGCTACGATCCGGCTGGAAACGGCCGAGGCGGTCACGATCATCAGGACGGTAGTGCTGGTGCCAGTGGCGTTCGTGGCGCTAAGCGTCACGAACGTGGTGCCCACCGCCGTGGGCGTGCCCGTGATCACGCCGGTCAGGGGATTGAGGAACAGGCCCGGGGGGAGATTGAAGGCAGAATAGCTCGTAGGCGAGCCCGAGGCCGTGATCGGAAAGCTGAACGGCGCACCGAGCGTGCCTGCGGCCGTCAGCGTACTATTGGTGATGATCGGGGCGACACCCGTGGCCGCGACCGTGATCGTCAGCGTGGCGTTGCCGGTGCCGGAGGCGTTCGTGGCGCCCAGCAGCACGGCGGTGGTGCCCGCCGTTGTGGGGGTGCCCGTGATGGCGCCGGTCGCGGCCACGATGCTCAGGCCGGCCGGGAGCGGGCTGGCGGTATAGCTCGTGGGCGAGCCCGAGGCCGTGATCGTAAAGCTGAACGGCGTGCCGAGCGTGCCTGCGGCCGTCAGCGGATTATTGGTAATGATCGGGGCGACACCCGTGGCCGCGACTGTGATCGTCAGCGTGGCGTTGCCCGTGCCGAAGGCGTTCGTGGCGCCGAGCAGCACGGCGCTGGTGCCCGCCGTCGTGGGCGTGCCCGTGATGGCGCCGGTTGCGGCCACAACGCTCAGGCCGGCCGGGAGCGGGCTGGCGGCATAGCTCGTGGGCGAGCCCGTGGCCGTGATCGGAAAACTGAACGGCGTGCCGAGCGTGCCTGCGGCCGTCAGCGGATTATTGACGATGATCGGGGCGACACCCGCGGCTGCGACTGTGATCGTCAGCGTGGCGTTGCCGGTACCGCTGGCGTTCGTGGCGCCGAGCAGCACGGCCGTGGTGCCCACCGCCGTGGGCGTGCCCGTGATGGCGCCCGTCGCGGCCACAATGCTCAGGCCGGCCGGGAGTGGGCTGGCGGCATAGCTCGTGGGCGAGCCCGAGGCCGTGATCGTAAAACTGGACGGCGAGCCAACCGTGCCCCCGGCGGTAAGTGGACGATTGGTGATGATCGGGGCGACACCCGTGGCCGCGACCGTGATCGTCAGCGTGGCGTTACCGGTGCCGCTGGCATTCGTGGCGCCGAGCAGCACGGCGGTGGTCCCCGCGGTCGTGGGTGTGCCGGTGATGGCACCGGTCGCGGCCACAATGCTCAGGCCGGCCGGGAGCGGGCTGGCGGCATAGCTTGTGGGCGAGTTCGTGGCCGTGATCGGAAAGCTGAACGCCGTGCCGACGGTGCCCGCGGCGGTGAGCGGCGAATTCGTGACGATCGGGGCGGCGGAAGTCACCGTCAGGGTGACGACGTTGCTCGAAATCGAGTCCGCGGTGCCG
>Ga0182027_10007470_pt1 | contig 16086 bp, 9 predicted proteins | sample 712E1DmetaG_FD_121300 | JGI IMG/M metagenome (GOLD analysis project Ga0182027, IMG submission 121300) | Permafrost microbial communities from Stordalen Mire, Sweden - 712E1D metaG (Illumina Assembly) | ecosystem: Environmental > Terrestrial > Soil > Wetlands > Permafrost | place: Sweden...
GCCAATAATAAATCCAGCCAGCAGGATAGTCTCGATCAGTATACGAAAAAAGAGCTTATGGATCTTGATATACATGGCTCGGAGTTTATTTCATTGCATCCTGCACAGGACTCCCTGCGCTTCTATTCGAAAAGAGCTACTTATAACCGGAGAGAAAACATTATTCATTGTAAAGATGTAAAGATGATAAAAGTGGCTGATGCTGCCATTTTCCCCAACGATGGTAAAGTGACCATTTTGAAAAAAGCTGAAATGGAACCATTGGATAACGCACAGATCTTTGCAAACACAACTACCAAGTATCATGTCATGTATAATGCGATCGTGAGTATTTTCTCACGAAAGAATTACAGTGCTGTAGCTAATTATGATTATGTAGATGAGACCGGATTGAAGGAACAGATCAGCTTCTCAAAGGTAGGAGTGGATACCACTTTAAATACGTATGCCAATGGTCTGATCAAAGATTCGACAGCTTTCAGGCTGAGCCCCGATTATGCATTCGTTGGAGCCATCAAGCTGAGTGCACGTAATGAATTTTTGAATTTCGATGGTTCGTTTAAGATCAAGCATGATTGCGATACAGCCAAACAAACCTGGACGCGTTTTGAATCGGCTATAAACCCAAATGAAATTTATATTCCGATTTCTACCGCACTTAAAGATGTAAACAATGGAAATATTGTGGCTGCCATTATGTTTGCCAATGATACCAATCAGGTGTATTCTGCTTTCCTGAAAAGAAAATTCAGGGCAGGAGATGCTGAACTTATTTCCGCACACGGATTCCTGACCTTTGATAAAATTACCAAGGAATACCGGATTGCCAGCAAGGAAAAACTGAAACAACTTTCACTGCCCGGAAATTACTTAAGTCTGAATCGCAACACCTGTATCACTTATGGCGAAGGAAAAGTAGACCTGGCTCCCAATCTGGGTCAGGTGAAGATGGATTGTTACGGGAACGTCCGCCATTATATTATTCCGGATTCGGCAAATATGAATGTAGTGATGGCGCTTGACTTTTTCTATAACGATGATGCCATTAAACTAATTAGTTCAAGTTTGGAAAAAAATTCTAATCTAGGGGCAGCCGATCTTTCAAGCGAAACATACACCAAAGCACTGGCAGAAATATTAGGAACAGAAAAAGCAGATAAGTTGATTTCAGAAATCAGTCTGGGATCGTTTAAAAAATATCCTGCCGAACTGGTGCATACTTTCTTTATGACCAACCTGCAATTCAGATATAATAAAGTACGAAAATCTTATATATCCGAAGGTCAGATCAGCATCTGTAATATCAATAAAACACAAATCAACAAAAGCGTTTACGGTATTATTGAAATCCGAAAGAAAAAGAGTGGCGATGTCCTAACTATATATCTGGAACCCGATAAAAATGAATGGTATTTCTTTACTTATGAAAATAAGATGATGTCGGGACTTTCATCTAATCCGGATTTTGCTAAATTTGTAACCGAAACAAAACCTGATAACAGACAGTTAAAGGTGGAAAAAGGCCCTAACTACAGTTATTACATCTCAACCGAAGTAAAGAAAAAGGATTTTCTGAAAAAAGTACAGACAACTACTAATAATTGATAATGGCTATTTAACAGAAGAAAATGAGATTTGATTTTAATTTATATCTGGTACTGACAATTATTGCTGCTTATCTAATTGGATCAATTCCAACGTCAGTATGGGTGGGCAGGTTGTTTTTCGGAGTGGATGTCAGGAGGCATGGTAGTGGAAACGCAGGCGCGACAAATACTTTACGCACATTAGGGGCGGGTGCAGCAATTCCGGTACTGTTGATTGATGTGTTCAAAGGCTTCGCCGCGGTGCAACTCTCATTTTTGTTCCGCGATAATTTTACTACATTTTATCAGTTCGTGAATTTTCAATTATTCCTTTCGGTAGCTGTGTTGCTGGGACACGTGTTTCCGATTTTTGCCGGTTTTAAAGGAGGTAAGGGCATTGCCACACTCGTAGGTATTGCCATTGCAATATTTCCATGGGCCATACTGGTTTCGATGGGCGTTTTTGTAATCGTGGTGTTATTATGGCAATACATTTCGCTGGGTTCTATTATCACTGCCATCCTGTTTCCGATCATCGTGATTTTTATTTTCAGAACGCAGACGCAATCGCTCATAGTCTTTTCAATACTCATTGCATTGTTTGTTCCTTTCACGCACAAAGCAAATATCAGGCGATTATTTAAAGGAGAAGAAACTAAGTTCTCTTTCAAAAAAAAGAAAAAAGAACATCAGGATCAATAGGTCTTCGTCACAAAACCATTGGCAATATAGGAAGTGCCCTTACTTATTTTTAACACTGAATACGTTTCAAAAACTCCTTCCTGCTTTTCGATGCCGGTTATTTTTTCATACATGGTGCCATTCGTTTCATTGTTCCAGGTAAGGACTTCACACTGATTCACCAGTTGATCAAAGTTTGAATATCCGAGCTTTTTTAATAAATGACTCATAGAAATAAATCCCTGATTCTTGACAAACAGCGGATGATCGGCAGTGATTTCAATTTCTTTAGTGGAGGTTGTTACTTTAAACAAACTCAGGTGCGTTTGTTTTGTCATGCCGACGATTTCTGCTTCTGAAGTGTTTCCGCTGTTTACATCAATGCTTACTATCTTTTGGCCTTTGGCAATTTTATCTACGGGAATTTGTTTTGTTCCATCGCTGATCGTAGTGCCTGATGCAAAACAGCACAGCACAAGGTCCACATGCGAAATGCACACATCATCATATTTGAGTCCCTTGTAAACCTCCATAATTTCGAAACGGAAGGTGGGAACATTTTTATAATCGTAATCACGTTCAGGAGAAAGTTCAAAACTCTGGGCACCCATCTCATCGGTTAATTCAAGATAGCACAAAGGTGTTCCGTTTTTGTACACCTTAAATTTTTTCACTCTGGAATTCTCGGCCCAGACAGTGGGTGAATACTGGTATCCGTTATAAATGATATTTACATCCACCGATTTCACTTCGAACCATTCGCCGATGCCGTAACCGGGCTTTCCCTCGCACCATGCTGTGGTGGGATCAAAATCTCTTAAATTATTAACCGAAAAATTAAATTTTCCCTGCGGAGCCAGTGTGGAAGATGCAGCCACTGAATCCACGCCCTGCGCACAGTCGTTATAAAAATATCCCGGCTCAATGGTATCGCTCTTTTTTAATTCACTGTAATTGATGTTTTTCCCTCCGCCTCCAATAGTTTTTATAGTTGGAATCTGCGCAACAGAAAGCGTTACAGTAAAACAAAATGCTGCAAAAAGAATAGATATTTTTTTCATTTTTTATTTAAATAAATGATGATGTATTAGAGGTTTCCGAAGAAATTTGAAATATCAAAGTAAATTATTTTTTCTTCGCCGGAAGATGTTTTAATATACATCAGATCATAAGGTTTTCCACCGCTATGGCCTAGGGACTGTTTATTCAGCTTATATCCAGGGTAGTGCTCCCTAAGCCATTTATATTCAGCATCCACACCTTTTGATTCTGTTTTTTCAGTAATAAAAACAGCATTTGTGTATGAAGAACCCTCCTGATCCTTAACCACCGGAAACTGATCGGTTGATGTGCCTTCCGAATGTTTACTTCCATTGCAGGAAACAAAACCAATGGCAAGAGCCAGCAAAAGCATTGCGATAATTTTGTGCATAAAGCGACGAGAATTCAATTGAAAATTATTTTTCATAGTGTTTAATTTCTTATTACAAACCTACATAAATTTTTTGGATGTAATTTTTTAAGTATATAATTTATTTATTGTTTCTTAAATTTGTGGATTCTTCCGAAAATATTCATCAATAAACAAACAATATTTTTGACAAAAAAATAAGCATTTTCAGTAGAAAGTAACTATATTTGTACTTATATAGTATAATGTTTCTGTTTTAACCCAAGTAGGAATCTAAATCTTATCAATATGTTCAGGGTAACATTACGTAATATCGTCATCATGTTTTCTTTATGGCTGCTCACCGCACAGGTTTCCTTTGCACAGGCCGATTATAAATCGGAAGCAGAACTGAAGAAAAAGGCAGAGGACTATTTTTCAAAACAGGATTATGTGTCAGCCATGCCACTCTATTCGCAGTTACTGAGCCTCTCGCCAAAAGATCCTAAATATAATTACCGCTTTGGCGTGTGCATTATGTTTGCCGATCGCCGCGACACCGAAAAACCCATCCGCTACCTTGATATTGCTGCTAAAAACGGAGGCGTGGATATCAGTGTGTATTATTATCTGGGAATGGCCTACCATATCAACTACCGCTTCAAGGAAGCCATTGATCAGTATCAGCAGTACAAGGCAAAAGCAGGATCCAAAGCCGACAGGACCTTTAATGTGGACAGGCAGATTGAGATGTGTAATAATGGCATGCGATTGTTAAGTGCAGCCACCGATCTGTTCGTGCTCGAAAACACCGATGTGAATGAAAAGGATTTCACCCGTTCCTACAATCTGAGTACCTTCGGTGGTAAGCTTCTGATGAAGCCCGAAGAATTAAAAACCAAGATTGATAGAAAGAAAAAGGACAAGAGCCTCGTATTCCTGCCCGATGAAAGTAAGGTAGTATATTTCTCAAGTTATGGTACTGACGGGCGTAACGGAAGGGATATTTACAAAGCATCCAAAGATAAGGATGGCAAATGGATAAAACCCGTAAGTATTGGCAGTCCCGTAAACACGGCCGCTGATGAGGATTTTCCTTATCTTCTGCCTGATGGAAAGACTTTATATTTCGCATCAAAGGGCCATAATTCAATGGGTGGTTATGATATTTTTAAATCCACGCTTTCCGAAAATGGCATTTGGTCTGATCCCGAAAACCTTGATTATCCTATCAACACGCCTTTCGATGATATTCTTTTTGTGTCAGATTCATTGCAGCAATATGCCTATTTTTCTTCGAATCGTGTCAGCATCGAAGGACAGATTAACGTTTACAGGGTGCGTATTGACAAACGACCAAAGATTGATACTAAGGTGGAGCTTGAACTTGCTTCGCTTTATGATCGCGACCGTGAAGATTCGTCCTATCTGAAAACCATCGAAAAGATTAAGGACATGTCGAAGTTGGATGTAAACGCCAATGAGAAGATGTTTGTAGATACAGTGCATAACAACGCCACCGCGAATAACAACGGCAATAATGCAACAAACAATGCAGTGAGCAATAATGCCAATGATAAAAAGTATGATAGCCCTGATGATGCCACACCTCATGATATGACGAAGATAGCTCAGACGCATGTCGCAAATTCCAAGAAGGCCGTGACTGATCTGACTGTCAAAAAAAATGCAGCAAAAATTGTCTCTGATAAAAGAAAACAGGCAGCAAAACAAAAGAACGCAGAATCCACCAAAGCCTTTGCCAATGCAGATAAGATGACCGACCTGAAAAAGAGCCAGGATGAGATCAATCGTGCCAAGCAGTTGAAAGAAGATGCCGATGCGCTGGATAACGAAGCAAAAATAGCCGATGATATGGCAGCTCAGATGGATAAGGATATAGTCACAAAACAAAAGGAAGCCGATCATGCAGCGGATTTAGCCAATGATATTATCAATGGTGCAAACACCCGCCCAAAGGAGACAACAAAATCCCTGCTTAAAAATATGGTAGATGAGCTTAAGACCGCTGATACTGTAAATACAACTTCACCTGAGTTTACCGTGGATAAAAAGAAGCAGGAGATTGCCGCCAAGCAGAGTCAAGCCAAGCAGAGTTTTGATAATGCGAAAAGCCTGCAGGAAGATGCCATCAAATCAACCAATGACGCAAATAACTTCCGAGACCAGGCCTCGAAAACCAGTGACGCCGGTGTGAAGCAGAACTTTCTGGATCAGGCTGCCGAATCGGATAATATTTCCAGGCAAAAGAATGCCGAAGCCGATGCAGCACTGAGCAAAGGTAATACGCTGAATTTTGAAGTGGATTTTCTGAAGTCGCAGAATGATCTGGCTGATCGCGTGGTAAAAGACATTAACGAAACCAAAACCACTGACCTGGCTATAAATTATAACAGTGGGAATAATAACAATAATGGTAATAAAACAAATAACAATACCACAAATAACAATAATGTTGCAAACAATACCACAAACGGTAATAAGACAAATAATAATGCTGCGAATAACAATAATACTGCTGCAAATAATACGAACAATAGCAATAATGGGAATAAGACTAATAACAACACAGCAAATAATACAAACAATACCACCAATGGTAATAAGACAAATATAAATGCAGCAAATAACAATAACGCTACATCAAATAATAATGCAAACAATACTAACAAAGCAAACAACAATGCAACCAATAACAACAATGCTGTAGCGAACAACAATAATGGTAATCACACCAACAATGGTAATAATACCAGCAACAGTAACAGTAACAAGACCAATAATAATAATGCAACAAACAATAATAACAACGCTTCAGCAAGTAATCCGAAAACTGAAAAGGAAAGAATAGAACTTGCTTCGGCCAATCAGCAGCAAAAGATCAAAAACGATATTGAAGAACTTAATAACAAAATAAACTCTCTTCTACTGGTAGCAAGCAATAACACTGATCTGGCAAAAGCAAAATCAAAAGAAGCAGATCAGTCTTATGAAAATGCTGCACAGATTGAAGATGCGGATAAGAAGCAAAAGGAAATTGATAAAGCCGATAAACTGAAAGCAGAAAGTGATGATTATGCCAAACGCTCTATAGTTGCTTATAATTTATACAGGCAGTTCGGTTCGGAATATAAGGATAAGGAAAAGGACCTTGTCACAGCAGATAAGTTGTCAACAGAAATCACCGACCTTTTAAAAACGAATAATGAAACTGATGCAAAGAAAAAACTTTATGAACTCGAAAACATAGCTGTTTCGAGAAGTACAATTGAAGAATTGAATAAAGAAGCTAACACGGTATTTACCTATATTGCCAATGATAAGAACAATAGCGGTGAAAGATTTACTGCGCTTGCCGTGACCTATAATACCACTGCTGATTCACTTAATGCTCAGGCCAATCGCGTAAAACAAAAAGCTGATGAAACAAAGAATAAAAGCAAGAAGCAGGATCTTATGAATCAATATAAGGACCTGAAACAACAATCGGAAAACTTCAGGCAGCATGCCGATCAAAATGATGCTATTGCCGATCAGTTAAAAAAAGAATCATCCTCTTTTAAAACACAGATCGATATGTCCAACTCAGTGCTGGGTGAATTAAATAGCATTCCTAAAAATAATATTGCTGCAGCTTCTGTGAACAAAAACGAGTTGGAGAAAAATATTATTGATTTTAAAAACAAAGATATTTTACCTGGCTTTTTAGCTTCAGATACCATTTCGGAAAACAACCGTTCGCTGGTAGCAGCCAGTAGCGGCAATTTTTCAGGTTCCGGTAATAATAATCCCGATACAAACCTCGTGATGAATAATAATCAACCCGAAAAAATTTCCGATTTTCAAAAAGAAAGCCTGAAAGTGCAGACATTGAAAAATACGGTCAATAGCATTAACGACGAGGTGGTAGCTATTGAAAAGAGATTGCTTGATGTAACCGATCCAGCTGAAAAGCTGGCTATGCAGGAAAATATTGCCGACCTTAAACAGAAAGCGGCTGCCCTCAATAAGCAGGCTGATGATATTAATGCTAATGCACAAAAAATCAAGAAGACGGAGTCCAATGTAAATAATCTGATTATTACAGGTATTGATGAAAAGACCGTAGCTGACAAACTTGAAAAGGAAGCAAATCAGATGAAGGAAAAAGCTGCAGCTCTGCGTACCGAAGCTGCGGGTACAAAAAAATCTAAAGAGAAAAAAGCTAAACTGACAGAAGCTGATCAGCTTGAACAATCTGCAAATACTAAGTTGGCCGATGCACAGGAAGTACGGACCATAGACAGGCAGAATGATTATTATGCAAACCGTGTGAAGATTGAAAATATGCTCGCCTCGCTTCTCAGTCAAAGCGGGAAGGTGCAGGATGCGTCCAACGAAAAGGTGAAAACTGCTCAGTTGTTGCTGGATGATGCCAAATCAGATTTCGAAAAAGCAATGAAGGAAAGGGAAGGCGTCAATGATAAAACTCCCCCGAATGTGAAACAGCAAAATCTTGCCCATGCCGTCGAACTGGAAGATAACGCCATTGCAAAGCAGAAAAATGCCATGGATATCTATAAGAAAATCAATGATGAGAAAGCACTGGCGGATAATGTCAACAAAACAAATAATAATGGCAATGTCACAGATAATACTAATCCCGATAATACCAATAAAACAAATAATAACAATAATGCCGTAAATAATAATAATCCGGACAACACAAACAATACTAACAATAGTAACGGGAATAAAACAAATAATAATAACACGGCAAACAATACAAATAACGGCAATAAGACCAATAATAACACTACCGTCAACAATGGAAACAATAATAACAATAATGCGGTGAATAATACCAATGGAAATAATACGAACAACAATAATGCTGTGAATAACACAAATAACAATACCACAAATAATAATACCAATGTGGCAAGCGGTGATGTGATGTACACTGTGCAGGTAGGTGCAGGAAACAGCATGCAGCGTCAGTATTTCGATAAGGTGGTTGATCTGAAAGTAATCAGAAATAACACTGATGGAATTACAAGGTATATTTCAGGGAAGTATTCTACTCCGGATGATGCTTTCCTTCAGCGGAAACGTCTTATTTTCCTTGGATATACAGATGCATTTGTCAGGACTATTACGGCAGGAGACCAGCTTGATCTGAACCCTCAAACGGGAATTATCAGGCCTGAAAAATAGAATTGTTAATAATTTTTCATTTTTTTTTAACTATTTGTGTCGGACTTAGCGTTTCACTATTATATTTGTAGCCCCAAATATGATGAAACCATGGTAAAAGAAAAAACCCGTCCTTCCTCCAGTAGTGAAAATGTGACGAATGTAAAGGAGCTTGTTCTTTACAATGACAGTTTTCATTCTTTCGATGAGGTAATCAATGCACTTATTGAAGTGTGCAAACATCCACCCGATCAGGCTGAGCAATGTGCATACATTACTCACTTAAAAGGATCCTGTGCCGTGAAAACAGGCAGAATGTCTGAATTAAAACCTCTTTGTGCGGAACTTCTCACACGCGGTCTTACAGCGGAAATAGAATAGGAATTTTTTCAGGTGAATAGTTTATTCAAGAGCAATCTGCGTGAAATTACAGGCTTTTGTTTCTTGCATTAATGCTTTTTCTTATCAGGGCTGAGGTTATACTCCATTTGTTTTTTACGAACTTTTTTGGTAGTATTATTGCGGGCGTCAATATCTTTCATGAAAACCCATTTCCCGTTTTGAAAAATGAATCCATCATAGATATTAGTTTCCGGAACATAAAATTGATAAATTCCCTTAAGTTGCGGATCAAGTGGAGTCAGCCGATCAAACACAATCATCTTCTTTTTTTCTTTTCCTTTGGTTGTGAATTGTTTTTCATACGGTGTTAATCGGTCAAACATGATTACTTTCTTTTTTTCTTTTCCCCTTGTTTTGAATTGGCTTTCATATTTCATAGACATACTTGACGCGGCCGAATATTCAAAGATGATGCGTCTTTTACCTTTCTTTTCGTTTTTATCACGTTTGAAAAAATTAGCGCCGAACACAGGTTTATTTTTGGAATTAAAAGTAAGAACTTCAATAATTTTCCTGCACGATTCGTTGTTATTTCCATCCCATCCAAGCAGAGTATAATATTGTCTTCCGCCATATTTAGTCTGAATGATTTTATAATAATGGGCTCCGTACCAATGCAGATAATCCAGGCTCTTATATTCAGGATTTTGCATGGAGTCAGATACATCAACCAGTTTAAAAAGATCATATTTTTTCAAATCATTATTATATGCCTGAATGAATGCGAAGTACTCATAAGTGCCGTCTTTTCTGGGAAGATGCCAATTGAAAATTCTGAACTTGTTATCCGCTGAAACAAGACGTGCAATAGTGATTAATGAATCGAAAGGATAATTAAATGATTTTTCTTTTAGCAGCGCTTCTTCAAGCAAAAGAGTGAATTGTTCATTAGCATGATATTTTACAAAATCATCACTTCCGTGCAAAATAACAGGAGCAATTACTTTCAGCGAGTCTTCCATTTCCTTGAATGCTTCCTTGCTTTGCGCTTTTGAAAATAAAAAACAAAAAAGTAGCAGAAATGTAATGAGAATATTTTTTTTGATTTTTATCAATCTTATGATTTCTTTTTGTACTGAAAATAATATTTAATATAAAATCCCTTTGCAAAAATAAGCTTTTGTATTTTTACAGCCTCATTTCATTTGAACTCTTTTACATTGAATATAGAAAAAAGGATACATGCATTTATTCGTTTGGGCGAAATTCTACGCTATAAGAAGGATGAATCATCTGATAAGGATTTTAGTGACTCGATAAACGATAAAATAGTTTCATTAAATAATGCAGTCCTTAAAAGTCACCATTATAACAACTGGTTCATTGAAGAGAATGTACGGTTTGCCATTCAGTCTATCGCCGTTACACTGACAAAAGAAAACCTGATTCACTGGATTAAAAAATATAGTTTTCCGGTAGTTGTTAAACCAAAGAAAATTGCAGTGATCATGGCGGGTAATATTCCGCTGGTAGGTTTTCATGATTTTCTTTGTGTGCTGATTTCCGGAAATTATTTTATTGGAAAATTATCATCGGATGACAAATTTTTACTTCCTGCTATTGCTGAACTGCTTATTGCTATTGAACCAGGTTTTGCCAATCTTATTGAATTCACCGAAAGCAAGCTTGAAAAATTTGATGCAGTAGTTGCCACAGGAAGTAATAACACTTCAAGATATTTTGAATATTATTTTGGAAAGTACCCGCACATCATTCGGAAAAACAGAAATGCTGTTGCAATACTGGATGGATCGGAAACAAGGGAGGAGCTTTCTTTTCTTGCTGATGATATTTTTATGTATTACGGCCTGGGTTGTCGCAGTGTTTCCAAACTATATGTTCCGAAAGATTATAATTTTTCTGAGTTGCTACTTGTTGCTGAAAAATACAGGCTTCTTTCACAACATCATAAATATTTTAATAATTACGAGTATAACAAGGCAATATTCCTGATCAATAATATAACTCACATGGATAGTGGTTTTGTGATATGCAGGGAAGATGAGACTATTGCATCACCAATCTCTGTGCTTAATTACGAATATTATTCTGATTTAAAAACATTGTCAGAAAAATTACAAAATGAAAAGGAAAAACTTCAATGCATTGTGGGGCATCCTGTTGAAAGCCTCCAGCCAATTCCATTCGGGCAAGCACAAAAGCCAATGCTTTGGAACTATGCGGATGGGATTGACACGATTGAATTTTTAAATGGATTAAAATAAGGAAAAACTGATGCGAAAAATATTTCAGATATTTTTATCCTTGTGTGTTTTGTATATAGCTGCATGTAATAGTCCGAGACAAAATAAAGATGATCACAGAACGGTTTTTCGTTATAATGAATCGGCAGGCATCACTTCGCTTGATCCTACATTTGCAAAAGACCAGGCTAATATCTGGGCATGCAATCAGATTTATAATGGTCTTGTACAACTTAATGAAAAACTGGAAGTAGAGCCATGCATTGCCAGTCATTGGGCTATTTCCGACAGCGGCCTTACATATACTTTTTATCTCAGAAAGGATGTATATTTTCACGATCATACACTTTTCCCGAATGGAAAGGGCAGAAGAGTTGTTGCAAAAGATTTTGTTTATAGTTTAAATCGTTTACTTGATGAGAAAGTTGCTTCTCCCGGTGCATGGGTGTTGAGCAATGTCAGTAAAAAGGAAAGCAATTTTGATCTTGAAGCACCTGATGATTCAACATTTATTATCAGACTTGAAAGAGTTTTTCCTCCGTTTCTTGGCCTCCTGAGCATGCAGTATTGCTCGGTAGTTCCGCATGAGATTGTGGAGCACTACGGAAAAGATTTCAGAAGAAATCCTGTGGGTACCGGGCCGTTTAAATTCAAACTCTGGAAAGAAGGAGTGAAACTTGTGCTGACAAAAAACACTAATTACTTTGAATTTGATGGTAAACAACGTCTTCCATACCTGGATGCAGTAGCAGTGACTTTTATAGTGGACAAGCAATCAGTGTTTCTTGAGTTTGTAAAAGGTAATCTTGATTTCATGTCGGGTATTGATGCCAGTTATAAAGATGAACTATTAACGCGGAGCGGTCAGTTGAATCCAAAATACAAAGGGAAATTCAAAATGGCATCGCAGCCCTATCTGAATACAGAATATCTTGCTTTCCTAGTTGATGAGGAATCACCGGTGTTTAAAAATTCTCCATTAAAACTAAAAGCAGTGCGGCAGGCTATCAATCATGGTTTCGACAGAGTGAAAATGATGAAATATTTGCGTAACAATATCGGAACACCTGCCACCAGTGGCTTCGTCCCGAAAGGCCTGCCATCATTTGATGATAAATTGGTAAAGGGTTATGAATACAATCCTGAACTTTCACGCAAACTATTGTCAGATGCCGGTTTCCCTAATGGACTTGGTTTGCCTGATATTACATTAAGTACCACAGCTTCTTATCTGGATCTCTGTAAATATATTCAGCAGCAATTAAATGATATTGGATTTAATATAAAGATTGATGTAAACCCTCCGGCTACCCTGCGCGAGATGATTGCAAAATCGAAAGTTTCTTTCTTCCGTGGGTCATGGATCGCAGATTATCCCGATGCGGAAAATTATTTATCTCTTTTTTATAGTAAGAACTTTTGTCCGAAAGGCCCGAATTACACACATTATAAAAGTAAAGCGTATGACGACCTTTTTGAAAAAGCTCAGAAGGAAATTAATGATTCGTTACGTTATGTGTATTACCACCAGATGGATCAGATGATCATGGATGAAGCGGTGGTAGTTCCTTTATACTATGATCAGGTTCTTCGCTTTTACCAAAATAACATTACCGGATTAGGCAGCAATCCTATGAATTTGCTGGTGCTTAAAAGAGTAAAAAAGTAAATTGATTATTTTCATAATGCTGTATTCAAACAGGAAAAATTCATGAAGAACAAACGTCTGTTAATTATTCTTCTCATAATGAGCAACATTTTTTTCCTGTTGTTATATCTAGTGCTATGCTATTATAACAGGCTTGCTGTAGATGATTTTCATTTTATGAGCAATTTGAATAATTATGGTGTGATAGGTGGAACCATTTACGAATATGATACGTGGAACACCAGGTTTACTGCTATTTTTCTGAATCTTTTAGTGCTAAAATTAAATATGTACACCTGCTGGGCACTATTTATTTACGGGCTTTGCAGTATTTTAGTATTTTTCACTTCTATTTTTCTATTTTTAAAAAGTATATTTAAATTACTTACAATCGATGTTAATAAATTACTTCAACTGAATCTGGCAATCTTTGTTGTCAATGCAATTTTCTTCTGCACATTTAAAATTGATGAAACCTGGTTCTGGCTGAATACTTCGTGCATGTATCTCTGGAGTGTGATGTTGATTTTTCCGGGTGTTGCTTGGATTTTATATCAGGGAAGAAATATTGTTTTGGCGATATTTGCATGTTTGACTTTCGGCTTTATTGGCGGTGCCAGCGAACCTATTGCCATCATGGTTTGTGTTTTATTAGCAGTATTTATTATTTGTGTTTTCTTCAAATGGATTCAAATTTCTGTTCCCAGAAATACATTAATAATTCGGTCAACCATTGCATTATTTTTTTGCCTGACTACATTTAGTATTTTGTATTTTGGCGAAGGATTGAAAGTAAGATCATCAACATTCCAAAGTATTAGTGTTTTCAGTTCTTTAGTCTTGAATTTAAAATTGTGTTATCTAATCATAATTCATCGGTTACCGACAATGATTTTATTTGTTTTAGCGTTTACATTTCCTGCTATTTTTCTTGGTTGTAAATATTTGAAATCAATATACAACCCATGGAGGAAAATATTTTTTCTGACAATAATTTATCTTACAATTATTTATCTACATCAATTATCTATCACATATATAACGCAGGATGTAGGAGCTTACCGCGCACTATTTCCAATGACGATTTATACAATATTATATTTTTCATTAATATGGTTCATCATTGGAAATAAAGTTCGAATTGGGAAAAAGGTTTTAAAATATATTTTTGTTTCTCTGCTTGCTGTGAGCTCTTTGTTAAATACATATACATTGTTTCAGCAAAAGATACATGTGACAAAATACGCAAATGCTTATGATCAAAGAATGAAAGAAATCTTGCAAAATCAAAACAAAGATACATTGCTTATACTTAAACCGCTTCCCCCTTCAGGATTCTTATATTCTGCGGAAATTTCAACGGATACTAATTATTTTGCCAACAGACACATGAAAGAGGGATTGAACCTGAAATGTAAAATAATGGCTAACAGTGGTATTCATAATTAGTTTAAATTTTTATTTGAAATTTTTTAATTGACAGGATATTTGAATACTAAAAAGGATTTCAGATAAGAATAATCAATTATATTAAAAATGCGGGATTTTACGTATTATGAAAATATAAATTTGCACAGAATAAATATTAATTAAAGCTATAAGTTATGAAAAAGATTTTACTATTGTTAGCAATTTTTATTTGCTTTGAGATTTCAGGGTATACTCAGGTATATTCCGTTAGTCCGTGTACCTATTCGCTGATTGCGGGCGTTGGAACTGGGTTGCCATTAGGTGACGATGTCATTTCAGGAATGGTTCCTATCGGGTTTTCATTTCCTTTTTATGGAACAAATTATACAACCTGTGCTGTATGTTCAAATGGATTTTTAACATTCAATTCCGGCATGGGAGTTACATATCCTGGTCAAACTATTCCTTATGCCTCAATACCAACCTTAATTGCATTTAGCTGGGACGACATGTATTCGACCGGAGGAACTGTTGAATATTTTACTACCGGTGTAACACCCAATCGTATATTTGTACTTAATTATAATAATGTTGGTTATTGTTGTTCAACATCAAATATGGCATCAGTTCAGGTTCAGTTATACGAAAGCACTGGAGAAATCCGGATACTTTCAGCCAATAATATTCACAGTGGAAGAACTGCTACTATGGGAATACAGGATTATGCGGTGGGCAATACAGTTGTTACCGGAAGGAATGCCACAAGTTGGACATCCCCAACAAATGAATGTCTTTCGTTTTCTTATGTTCCTCCAGAAATTGATGTTTTGGGCAATAGTATTAGCATTGCAGACGGTGACGTTACACCCAGTCTGTCTGATTTTACTGATTTTGGAAGTATGCTTGAATGCTCAGGCTTTGTGACAAGGACATTTGTTATTCAGAATACCGGAGCCGGTAGCCTGGCATTGAGTGGCACTCCTAAAGTGATTGTTGGAGGGGTAAATGCATCAGATTTTAATGTTTCTATTCAGCCATCAACTTCGGTTCTACCTGGAGGTAGCACAACTTTTGATGTTTCCTTCGATCCTTCTGCGCTTGGGTTAAGAACAGCAACCTTGAGTATTATTAATAATGATCCGGATGAAAATCCATATAATTTTTCAATTCAGGGAACTGGAACTCCTGATATTACACCACCGGTTATTACATGCCCCGGTAACATATCAGTAGATGTTGCACCTGGAACATGTAATGCTGTTGTGAATTACGCTGCTCCCATTGCTACTGATAATTGCGGAAATTTTAATTCATCTACTTTCAATTATACCGGTACACTACAAAACTATACAGTACCTGCAGGGGTGACTTCAGTGACAATAACAGCTATTGGAGCTACAGGTGGAACAACTTCTGGGTACACAGTAGTAGGTGGTAAGGGAGCCAAAATGACGGGAACTTTTGGTGTTACTCCAGGTGATATATTGAAAATATTGGTAGGTGGTGTAGGTCAAGTAGGCACTACAAGTTCGGGTGGCGGCGGAGGTGGCGGATCATTCGTTACTACAA
>Ga0182027_10007471_pt1 | contig 16085 bp, 18 predicted proteins | sample 712E1DmetaG_FD_121300 | JGI IMG/M metagenome (GOLD analysis project Ga0182027, IMG submission 121300) | Permafrost microbial communities from Stordalen Mire, Sweden - 712E1D metaG (Illumina Assembly) | ecosystem: Environmental > Terrestrial > Soil > Wetlands > Permafrost | place: Sweden...
AATTTTTACCCGAAATAATTAAAATTAACGCTTTCACCTATCGGGTGCTTTTATATTTACATATTTTGTGCCGATTTTATTATGCTGATTGGTATTTCTATATATCCTATATCGGATTTGAGGCATTCTGTGCCTGATTTGCAGGTAAGCGCTTTAATTTGTTGATTTTAATTTATCAAATTTGTAATATTTATGAGGGCTTATTCCGAACTTTCCGCCAGGGGGAAAATTCCCTTCGGGGCGTGTGTAGAAAGACTAAACCGAGGTTGAGGCCAAACCTTTACGATTGTAGATTGATGAATTATGATTGAAGAATGACGAAGTAATGCAAAGAGCATGGCGCAGAGAGCAAAGCGCAAATAAGAAAAATGGAGACCCTAGACCATTGATGATTGTCGAATTATGATTGAAGAATTATGATTGAATACCGGAGACGGCGGACATGCTGCCTAGAACAACTAACTCCGAGGTTGAAGCCAAACCTCGGAGGTTAACATTAAAAAAAATATAAAGTTTTATGAAGTTGAAAAATGTCTGAAGTAAAAGAGAAAGCCTGGTTTGCTCTTTATACAAAACCCAGAAATGAGTTTAAAGCTGCTGAACAAATAGGCGAATACGGGATTCATTATTTCCTTCCTACTATTACCAGGATGAAACAATGGAGCGACCGGAAGAAGAAGATTACCGAACCATTATTACGCGGGTATATTTTTATACATGCAGATGAAAAGGAACGTATTTTATCACTTGAGCAGAAGTCAGTTGTCAGGTGCATATTTGATCAAGGCAGGCCGGCAAAGATTCCCGAATGGCAGATAGATAATTTGAAAACAATGCTTAATTCAAATTCAGAATTATTTATTAAGGAAGGCATTATTCCCGGAACTCAGGTCAGAATTAAAGACGGTCCCTTTGAGGGCATTATAGGTACGGTTCAAAATTCCGAAAGCGGAAAGACGATTGCAATATCAATTGATTTATTAAACCGTTCTGTTATTGCACATTTTCCCCAAGAATATAATTTTGAGGTAGTGAAAAAATAAATAAGATGAAGGGGACTTTGCAATTGCCCATCCAATTCCAGCAGTACTACCCGTAATAAAACAAATTTTATTGCTAGGAATTTATATTAATTCCGTATTTTTTAATGATTTCTTTAGCTTTGGCAAATGAATTTAAAGCAATAACGTCTTCAGTATCAATTACCAAATCAAATTCTTTTTCAATTCTATCAATTAAATGCATATGGGATATAGAATCCCATTCCGGAATTGTATTGTATGTAAGCTCATCTGTAATTATTGATTCATCAATATTAAGAGCTTCTTTAAATACTTTTTTAAGTTTATCTTCATTCATAAACTATATACCTCCTTAATTAAACATGTTACACAGTTATTAAAATTTTAATGAATTACCCCGCCGCAAGCGACGGGGAATTCGACTTCGGAAAGATTAAACCTCTGAGGTTGAAGCCAAACCTCCGAGGTTAAGATTAAATAGCACCGAGGACTTTCCTTCCTTCCTTCCGCCTAGCGGCGGACAAGCCTGCCTAGCGGCGGACAGGTTTTGGGGCAATTTTAAATATTTTGGCTAAAGCCAATTCATTTTGAGCGTTTATTTTTCCCCGACTTAAATCCTCCTAGCGGCGGACAGGATTCAGGGCAATTTTAAAGATCAACCTGTTGTGCAACACTCTCTAGCGACAGGCAGGTGCCGGGGCAATTATAAATATTTTGGCTAAAGTCGAATATTATTCTTCAATTTTTATCCACGTCCTAAAGGGCGTGGCAATTGAAAGATTAAACCTCGGAGGTTGAAGCCAAACCCCGGAAAGACTAAACCTCTGAGGTTGAAGCCAAACCTAAGAGGTTAATATTCTCTACTAAAGCCTACCTATTCTGTTAATTACTTTTTCTGCAATCGTTTTGCCTATACTTAAAGAAGCAGTAGCCGCAGGAGACGGCGCATTAAGAACATGAATCATCTTTTCGGCTTCAACAATTCTAAAATCATCAACAAGTTTGCCGTCGGGTTCAAGCGCTTGCGCACGAACGCCGCTGCCGGCAGAATATATATCATCATAGTTTATCCCGGGAACTAACCTCTGTAACTCTTTTACAAATGCAGATTTATTAAACGACCTATAAAATTCCCCAATACCCATTTTGTAATGCTTAGCGATCATTTTCCAAAAACCAGAATAAAAAAGCATTTGAGAAATATCAGGAAAGGAGAAGTCTTTTTTTGAATAGCCTTCCCTTTTGAATGCCAGCACTGCATTTGGACCTGCTTCAATTCCTCCATTTATCATTCTTGTAAAATGAACACCAAGGAAAGGAAATTCGGGATTGGGTACAGGATAAACCAAATTTTTGACTAAATATTCGCTTCCTTGTTTTAGCTTATAATATTCACCCCGGAAAGGAATAATTTGTAATTTAGGATTAACTCCACAAAGTTTTGCAATGCGGTCCGATTGCAATCCGGCGCAATTAACCAAAAATTTTGCCCTCACTTCGCCGCTTGTAGTTTGCAGCACTAAATCATTACTATCTTTTGACAGAGATATAAATTTACTTCCCGTTTTTATTTCGCCGCCTAAATTCATAATATTTCTACCAAACGTTTCAGTAACCTGAATATAATCCACAATTCCCGTTTCAGGGACGAAAAGCCCATCAACACAGAAAGCGAAAGGTTCGTGTTCTTTAATTTCTTCAGGCGATAAGCGTTTTAATCCTTTAAGTCCGTTCGCTTTTCCTCTTTGTTCAAGTTCATCTAATAAAGGAATCTCATTATTGTTTACGGCAATTATTATTTTTCCACAGCGTTCATGTTTGATATTATTTTCTTCACAAAATTTGTACATCATGACCCTGCCGGCGGCGCAATTTAATGCTTTTAGAGTTCCCGGTTTATAATATATCCCGGAATGAATTACTCCGCTGTTATTCCCGGTTTGATGAGCAGATAATTTTTCTTCGGCTTCGAGAACAATCAAAGAGATATTTTTTATTTTAAGTAAATTTAATGCCGTCGAGGCGCCGATTATTCCGCCTCCGATTATTGCAACCTGGTATGTTTTAGAATAATTCATATTTATTATTACTTTACATACTTCTTTGAATCTTTTATTTGGATATGTGCCCTAATTTTATGGTTTAAACATAACACCCTGCCAAGATTAAAGCAAATTTTTATTTTCAATCAACTTTAATACGCATTTTTAGCGCCTTTAATCATATCCCATAGCGTTAAGATAATTATTTGTATATCTAATCCGAAATACCAATTTTCAATATACCAGATGTCGTGTTCTATCCGTTTTTGCATTAAATTCATATCATTGGTACCGCCTCTATAACCTTTAACCTGCGCCCAGCCTGTAATGCCCGGTTTAACAATGTGACGAAACATATAAAGTTTAATTTGATCTTTTATTTTACCATTCTCCTGCAAATCATGAGGTCTTGGGCCAACAATGCTCATATCACCCTTTAACACATTCCAAAATTGGGGCAACTCATCAATATTTGTTTTTCTTAAAAAGCTGCCAAATTTGGTAATTCTTGAATCTATTTTTGATGTAAGACTATATTTATTATTATTTGATTGAATAGTACCACCAGGTACCATTGAGCGGAATTTATAACAAATAAATTCTTTGTTATTCCTGCCCCAGCGTTTCCCTTTGTAAATAAGCGGACCGGGATTAAACAGTTTCTGCATTATTATTATGAACGGAAAGAGCCATGAAAACACTAAAAGAAATATACAAAAAGTGAATATAATATCAAATCCCCTCTTTAATATACTCCAATGAAGCTCGTTTATTCTATCTTCTCTTATCGAGATAATAGGGAAGCGGCCGAACATTGAAACATTATGTTTTGCAGAGGCAAACTTTAAGTAATCGGGAATTATTCTTATCCTTGTTGTATGCTTTTCGCATGTTCTTACTACATCTTCAATTCTATCATCAGCATAATTTGGAAGGGCTACAATAACGTAATCAATTATTTTTGAGCTTAATATTGAGTTCAACCGGTCTATTTTACCGAGATATTTTCCATTTAAGAAAGGCTTGGTTTTATCATCTAAAAAGCCTAAAACATGGTAACCGAAATGAGGATTATTGAGTGTAAACCGGCAAAAACTTTGCCCAACTACGCCCGCCCCGATAATAAGCAACTTGCGGAGATTCCTTCCTTTTTTACAAAAGGAAATTAAAAGCCGGCGTAAAAGAAATTTTGATAAACTTAGAATAATAAGCAAAAATGAAGAATATATAGCAATAAAATGCCTTGATAAGTAATATTCCTTTAGCAAAGGAAAAACAATTATTGCGCCAACTATCTGAATAATAATATTTTTAATTATAAGCAGCGGTTGATAGCTGTAATTTCTTGAGCGAAACTCATCGTATAACCCGGTTGTTCTTGTGGAGAAGAACCAGGTTACAAGTAAAAATAATAATAAAAATTGCGGGTCTTTTTCTGTTAAGAAGTTACAGCCCGGGAAAGAAATTTTTATGGATACCAGGAATACTGAAATTATTAAAATTATATCGAGAGTTATCCGGGTTAAATAAAGTGAAGTTTTTTTAATTTCCATTTTAAAGTAATATCATCCCTATAATAATGTCACTCCTTCGGAGTTCGGAATTTTTTTCATGGATATTTTACTATAATAATATCATCCCTTCGGGATTTGGAATTTGTTCATTTGTTAATTGGCTGTAATCCGCCTGGCGGCTGACAGGTCCGTCTGCCTGGCGGCGGACAGGTGTGTCATCTTCTTGCGGGATTCGGAACAGGTGGGAGAGGACAACTAAACCTCCAAGGTTGAGGCCAAACCTTGGAGGTTAACGGACTAAGAATTATTATGAACCTTTTGGATTGACGATTGATGATTGAAGATTGACGATTTATGAATCCGCCTAGCGGCGGACATGCTGCCTAGCGGCGGACAGGTTTTCCATCCCTACCGGGACTAAGAATTCTTCCGCCTAGCGGCGGACATGCAGACCGGAGACAGCAGACCGGAGGCCGGAAACGGGAGACGGAAGACCGGAAACGGGAGACCGGAGACCGGAGACGGCGTATCCGCCTGGCGGCGGACAGGTCCTTCTGCCTAGCGGCGGATAAATCCGTTATATACTTAAATTTTTAATTAATTCTTTGGTTTGAATAATATGCTGCCTGGAAGAAGCTCCAAATAAAATTGAATCAACCCCTTTTAACCTGCATACATACTCCAACGCTTCTTTTGGAGGAATGGCACCAGCCGCAAATACCTGCATGGCAATAGCCTGAAATTTCCTTTCCCTGAGAGTTTTTTCATAAATTTCAATGCCACCTGACATTCTGAAACCAATCTTATTTATTGAAGTGCAAATTAAAGGATTTTCAATGCCCCCTTTCTCCAGGACATTTAACAACATTGGCAAATTCATAGTAATAAAACCAGGCTCTGCTTTATATTTTTCTTTAACATATTTTGCATAAGCTACTAAAATATCACTCATCCCGAGACCCAACAATAAATCCGTCATAACATTTTGAATAAATATTGCGGGGGTCAGTATTCCCTTAAACATTTTCATTTCGACATCAACAAGAAGTTCCATAAGGGAGACATAGTCATTCTTTGCGAGGGCTAATCCCCCCCTGGTAAAAGCCTCAATTAGATTCCCGGGAATATACTGTTTCAATGTACCGGTTATTCCCAACTCTGTAACGGCATTTGCATATTTATGCGCATAAGGCATACACGGGAAAATTTTAAAATCGCAATATTTTTCAGGATTATTACGTAAATGTTCACATACATCAAAAATCCGATCGTGGGTTGTACACATAAATGTATGTATCCCTGAATCATACATATCATCAAGGACATTAATGATAGCGCTGTTATCTTTAAATTTAATTGCCCGGGCTCTTGATTTTTCATCCGACAGATGATTAACGGCAAAGAACTGGTTATCGCCGAATAAAATTCTTTCCATTATGATAATCTCCCTGCATTTTTCTTAATCAGGTCTATTATCATATTGGTTTCATAAGCCGATCGGAATGAATTTACATTATTCAAATTTTTTTCTGCGACATGCTTAATAAAATAATCAATTTGAGCTGAATACTCCTCTCCGCGTAAATAGAAATCAACGGATTTAGTTAAATCCGTAATACATTTAATATTCCACCCTTTATTTAGATTCTCTTTCTCACATTTTTCTTTTAAGTAAATCTTACATTCAGTTGAGTCGCAGATAATTTTCCCTTTTTTACCGTAAACAGTTATCCGGGTTGTCATTTTCCTGTATGTTTCATCACTCCAGTTAACAATCAGTTGACCGCTTAGCCTGTTTTCTATAATCAGATTGGAATAGACGGCGTCATCAACCTGTCCGGAATATATTTTTTTTAGAATTGAACCTATAGCATTTGACGGAATGCCCAATAAGAAATTGATCAAATTAATTACGTGTGAAGCATAATCATACAGGCAGCCGCCGCCTTCGGAGCTTATTGAACGCCAGGTACCTCCCTTTTCTTTTAGCACAACGGGGCCATAAGCTTCCCCGGTAAAATGATATATTTCTCCAATGATTTTATTATCAATAAGTTTCTTTAAATAATTGAATGTACCAAGAAAACGGTTATGATAGCCCACCTGGTTAACAAGTTTCCGTTCTTCCGCTATTTTAACTAATTCTTCAGCGTTTTCAATTTTCAATGCAAAAGGTTTTTCGCAAAAGACATTTATATTTCTTTCCAGAGCGTATTTTACCATTTCCGCATGATACCCGGCAGGAGAAGCAACAAACAAACAATCGAGTTGAGTTTCATCTATCATTTTTTTGTAATCGGTATAACACTCCATCCCGGAATATTTTTTTAGTGCATTTAGGAGGAATGAAGAAGTTTCACACACAGCTACAAGGTTTGTATCATTATGAGCATTTATTATGGCGCAATGAGAGAGACCCATTTTACCAAGTCCGATAACCGCCGTATTAATCACGTTTTTTGATTCTTGTTACATCCAAGAAAAGGTGCCAAAAAAAAGTTAATTGATTTACTATATTCCTCTTAAATATTTCAGGGCGATAAAAGATTCTTGCAAACCACTCCAAACCTATTTTTTGCCAAAAGACACCGGGTCTTTTAGAATTGCGGGCATACCAGTCAAATACATTTCCAATTGAACAGATTATATTAACATCCAAAAAATGTTTATTTTTATAAGCCCATACTTCCTGCTTTGGCGCTGTCATCCCGATAAACAATACATTAGGTTTAAAACTATTTATCCTGTTATGCATTAATAAATTATCTTCACGGGAGAACTCTGATTTGAATGGAGGCGAATAGAAATCAATGGAAACATGAGGATATTCATTTTTATATCTCACCGCAATTTTTGCCAAAGTTTCCTGTGTGGAACCGAGGAAAAATACTTTTCCATTTTCCTCATTTAATAATTTGGAGTAAAATACAAAAGCGCCCCATCCAGCAATTCTGTTTATTTTAATTCCATTTTTAAATACAGATATCAAGCCGAAATACAGACCGTCCAGAATAAGGGCATTACTTTTTTGTAATGCTTCTTTTACAGCCGGGTTTTTTACTGCCAGACCATAGGAGTTTGGGCTAATAGTGTTAATAAGGAATTGTTTTTGTTCTTTGTAATAAAATTCGTTTAAATCACCCTTAATAACAGGGTAGTTCCAGGAGGGGATGATTGGCATATTAATTTCTGATTCAGCGCTTTTTATACTTTAGATTATAAAGACGAACATGTTCCTGCAAATCGTTTTCATTATCAAAACGGTTTTTTATTTTTTTTGCGGGTATGCATGCATATATAGAGAACGGTTCAACATCTTTTGTGACAACCGATCCCGCAGCAATAATACTGCCCCGGTTTATTTTTACGCCACCAATTATTACCGCACCATACCCAACCCATACATCATCTTCTATAATTACTTTTTCATCCAACCCTTTCCAGTTATAATTTTTATCACTTATTTGAGAAGCTAATCTAACAGGCACGCCTATTTCCTGATAATTATGATCGTATCTACCTATAATTGCAACTCTATTTGCCAGAATAACATTATCTCCAATTTCAGCATCAATTTCAATTTGGGAAAACTTACCAATATAAAAGTTATTGCCTATAGTTATTTTATGTTTAGCCCATAGAAAGACAGATCGTCCGGCATGAAAATTCTTTCCTATTTTATATTTTCGCCATTTAATTTTTACAAGGAACAAATTTCGAAGTTTTTTAATAATTTTGATCATTTTGAAATTTTATCAAATAAGAACTTAACCCTACCAGGTAGATTATTTTATAAAAGATACGTCCCGGTAGATTTTGTCCAGTTTTTGGAGTAGATTATTAATGTAGATAATTTAATTACCAATTAATAATAAACTAAATAAAGGAACCATATGGTGGAAATATATGCTATGAATGAATACAGACTTAAAAAAGTATTTAAAGAAGCTCTTAATATTGATGAATCAATAATTACAGATGAGCTTACGTACAATACAATTCCGGAATGGGATTCTATATCCCACATGCATTTAATTGATAGAATTGAACAAGAATTTGATTTGGTAATTGATACTGAAGACGTTATTGCTTTAAATTCATTTGCCAAAGCTAAAGAAATCATTAAAAAATACGAAATTAACTGAAGTTACGCAGTTATTACAAATTTTATTAAATAGCCCCGAGTTTTAATTCGGGGAATAATGAAAGCCCGGACTCTATGCAAGAAGTAACCGGCAATTATTGCGACAAAAAATGCTAAAATATATTCTACCATCAGTTCGCCAAATAATATTTTTCTTTCGAGTAGCCAATAAACTGGTTTAGAAATATCATATAAATCAAATTTTTTAGAACTATCAAAATAATCAACATATTTAAAATCCCAATCGTTGGGAGATTTATGATATTGGTTTTTCACTTCATCATAATTTATAGCATCTCGCTTATCATAGTCATATTTTATAATTTTTCCGTTATCATTCATTGAGTTATCAGCATCATAAGATGAACCTGTATGGGACGCAGTATTGCCCTGCCAAATATTCACCTTATCACTAAAGTCATAATACCGGTGGGAATCCGGTTTCCCTATAAGTGATTTATTTCCTTTATACAAAAATATTCTTGCAGTAAAAAAGGAATCAATTGAAGCACTATCAAATTGAAATTTTTTATCACTCCATTTATCTTTATAAAAACTTAAAGTTTCTTTATCATAGAATTTCTTTTGAAAAGTGTAATAGCTCACAATTATATACTTCTGAATGCTGCCAAAAAGAAAATCATATTTCTTGATATTTTTACCAAATTCAAAAGGTGGAAATAGAGAAATGATAATTCCAAGAAAAACAAAAACTGCTATAGAAACTTTAATAAAATTATTTTTGTTCATTTGAATACATTTAATTTAATATTACTTATGTTTCCTAATTATCTTAGAAATTGCGGTCTTTTTCTTTTTCTGTTTTGCTCTATATGGTATTTTTTCTTCACATCTTATTCCGGTTAGTTTTTGTTCTATAACCGGATAAGTTATTTCCTTTTTTTTTCCCATTGCATTAAATAAAATATCCTTCATCCGTGTGTAGCAGCTTTTGACAAAGCCTCCCGGAAAACCGGGATACTAATGAAGGATTATTAAATATCTATTTTTACAAATATTGCTAAGTTGTTTTTTCCAAAAATATATTAGAAAGATTGAATTCAAAATGATTATGTCGATCATCTTCATTTATTAAAGTTACTTACTATTTCCATTATTAAACCTTTTAATGAACAAAATAACTATAGGAATTTTGCAAAATAATTCATTATTAACAAGATTTAGCTCAAAAGCAGTTGTTGCTATCTTGAATAGAAATATTTAAGTTATGATTATGTAAAGTAATTTATAGGGTGAACAATGAAAAAATTCTTATTTGTTTTTTGTTTTATTCTTCTTTTCTCAGCTCTCATTTTTGCACAAACAGTTTATATTACTAAAACGGGAAAAAAGTATCATAGAGTATCCTGTAGTTATTTAAAACAAAGCAGCATTGCTATTAGTCTCCAAGAGGCTGTGTCAAGAGGTTATACACCTTGTAGTAGATGCAAACCGCCAATACTTAAAGAAAAGATTAGTAAGGCTGAAACGAATGATGAAACAAAAGTCGAGAATAAAATCATTGAAGGTACTAATGCAGGAGAAAGAACAGGGTGTATTTGTAGGGATGGAACACGATCTTATGCAACTGGCCGGGGAGCTTGTTCTCACCACGGTGGTGTAGATCATTGGTTATATAAATAAATAATATTTTAAGATATAAGGTTTTACGTCTTAAAACATATTAATACACAAAGTAGAGGGAAATAAAACATGAAATCATTTATAAAGTATTTTCTTGTTGCACTGGTATCCTTTCTTTTAATTTCTTCCCCAGTTTATTCATATGGTGGACACAAAACTCATTCAACTACTTCACACTTTACTAAATCACGTTCTGTAAATAGTGAACGACCATATTATAGGGGCGGTCATCATATTACCAGTCACGGCGGCCATTATGCCGGCGGTCATGGATCATCTCATAAGGGAGGGCATTATGTAAATCCAAAGACCGCTAATCATTATGGAATACACAAGTTATCTAAATAGGGACTTACAGATATAATTGAATATCGGGTGAAATTCGAAAAAATCTTAACAAGTACAAAAGTATAAGTATTGTCATAATATGTATTACTATCTATTTACTTCTATAATTTTGTTATTCTTTTTTCTTGAGTTAATTATTCTATTCAAGAATTTAGTAAAATATGGTAATTTTTATTCAACTATATTTTATCCAATTATAATTTCTATTTTTCTCACAATCACTTTTAAGATTAGTTTTATAAATTATTTTTTTGGTTACGAATATGAAGATGCCTTTATTTATAATATTGCAGCGAAACAATTTTATAAAAATATTTATCCGATTTCTTTTTTAACTGATGGAATCTTTTGGGGAAGTTTAGTCAAACCAATGGCAATGGCCACTTACAGTAGCCATTTTATTACATATTCAGTATTTATTAGTTGGTTTTACTACATTTTTGGATATAATATAAATATACCTAGTTTTCTTAACTCATTTATTGAGTTTCTGACAATATTTTTCCTTTCTATTTCAGCTAAATATATTTTTAATATTAAAAAGTATTGGATTGTTTTTCCAATCGTTTATTGTCTTTCCCCGGCGATGAATTTATTTGGGACATCTCAACTATCAGAAACATTTTCAAGTTTTGTCATTCTGTCACAGCCGATTTATTTAGTTTCAATTCTACCGATTTAAAACGTACCACCCATTATCTTCCTTCCATTTGGTTCCTGAAAAATATTTAAAATTATTCCGTTTAGTTAGTTTGGTTTGTAAGTATCATATAATTTTGATAAATTCATTATACTAGATATTGTTGTAGCGGTGGCGGGTTAATAACAACAGCCATCTGCTGTTATATGAATCAAAAATAATTAGAGATATTTATGGACGTAACACCTGATAAACAAAATATTGATAAGGTATTCTCTAATACTACGTACTACATTGATTTTTATCAGAGACAATATAAATGGAATGATGAACCAGTAAAACGTCTTTTAGATGATATATTTTTCAAATTCAAACTCGAATTTGAAAAATACAAAGACAATGATATTGATCTTGATAAATTAGTTGAAAAGTACTCTTGGTATTATCTCAATACTTATGTGACAAACTTTGTTGATGGTAAATTATATGTGGTTGATGGTCAGCAAAGATTAACCACTCTTACTCTAATATTAATTAAACTGAAACATTTATCATCTCAATACAATTCTGGATTATCAGACTGGATTTCAACAAAGATTGCTGGCCAATCTGGATTCAAAAAAGAATTTTGGATGAATCACGAAAATGAGAAATATATTTTACAATCATTGCTTGATGGGATTGATCCAGATGAAATTAATATTACCAATGGAGTCACCTCGCAAAACTTATTAATTAATTTTAAAATTATCTCATACTGGCTCGAATCCGAACTCACTGATGTAAAAATATTCGAACATTTTGTATTCTACTTTCTAAGGAGACTTGTTCTAATTAATCTTAATGTTGAGCAAACCGATGTCCCGATGGTTTTTGAAGTTATAAATGATAGAGGCGTACGATTAAAATCTTATGAAATACTAAAAGGGAAACTGTTAGGTCAAATTAATAAAGACGAATTGGAACAACTCAAATTAAACGACTTATGGGATAATCAAGTAAATCGTATAAACAAAATATATGACGACGAGATTGATAATTTCTTTATCTACTACTTGAGAGCAAAATATGCGAATACAATAGGTGAAGCAAGAAAATATGATAAGAATTATCATAGAGTAATATTTTCTCCAGACCTAAATACACTATTAAATCTATCTCATAATCCTATAGCAGTTAAAAGCTTTTTGCAAAACGAGTTTAAGTATTACACCTCACTATACTATAAATTCTTGCAGTATCACAATGTACCGACCGAAGAATATATTCATGTTCATTATAATAAGCTAACAGAAATGGATTCTCAGTTTCTTTTAGTTCTTTCGACTTGCAGATTAAACGACGAGGACGAAGACGAGAAGATTAAATTAATATCAGCTCAGGTTGACCGCTTGTTTTCACTTTTACAGTTGCAAAAAAGTTACGATAGCAATGATTTTAGTGAAACCAGTTATTTGATCAGTTCAGAAATTCGTGAATCAAGCTTAGAGAATATTAGAAATGTATTTAACAAATATTTAGTTCAAACTGTATCTGAGACCAGGGGCATACAAGTAACAGAATCTATGTCTTACAACTTATTCAAAGAGACTGGAATTGAATTAAATAAAAGATTTAAACGTTATTTTTTTGCTCGCATCGAACAGTTTATTTCCTTAAATACTAATATGAATATGAAACATTCATTATATGATTTAGTAGCCAATACTGGAACGGTTAATGGTTTTCACATTGAACATATATTGTCTGAGAATAAAGATAATTTAAAGTTATTTGACGATGATAACGAGAAATTTGAGCGAGAGAGAAATCGTTTAGGCGGCCTTTTATTGTTAAAAGGGAAAGACAATATTTCTAGTAATAATGAATCCTATTCTAAGAAATTAAAATCATACGCCAATACTCTTTATTGGAATGAAACATTACGTGAGGATAGTTATAAATCAAAATTGGATTTCACAAAAATGATTCAAAAATATCAATTGAATTTCAGAGCAATGGATACATTCGGTTTTGATGAATTAGAGGAGAGACAGAAGTTGTTATTTAATATGATAAAAATAATTTGGGAGTAAATAGCAAAACATTTATAATAGGCAAAAAACTACGAGGATAAAAATTCTCTGATATTGCTCTTAGACAATAAGGCAAAAATGTTTTGACTTCTGGAATTATATTGCAGCATAAACACAATAGCTAGATAATATTATCTAAATAACTGGAGGTTCTAAAAATGGCTCAACATCGAGTAGTATTAAATGCTCCCACCATACCCGTAGGAAATGCAGACTTTGTATTCCAAGTATTTCAACAAAAAAAGAAATTCGGACGGCTGAAAATCTCGAAAGGTGGTATCGTATTTATGCCAGCAAATAAAAGTAGCAAAAAATTCAGTTTAAAAAGAATCGGATGGAATGAACTGTATGAATATACAAAAAATCGTTAAAAATCAAATTTAGTTAATATCGTTGCTGTCCTTATGGAATAATAAAGCTGTCAGAAAGTCCTATTACGATATACAACAAATGGGGTATTAAGGATATTCACAAATTAATAATTAAAGCCGCGGGAAACGATCATATTATCAAAACAACGAAAGGCTAACTGTATGTCACCTGACTCAATGCCCAATGTTGAAAATTACATAAGGATAATATATGAAGTCCTTCAATTAAAGCAACTGGGGAAGATTATTAATGGGTATGAAGGTGTTGGAATAATCACTCTCGATATCATTAAATGCTTAACAACACAAAAAGTAAAAATTAGACAAAAAAAGATCCCAGCTGACTTTAGAATATTTAATTAATGAAAAGAAATAATTAGACTAAATTAAAAACATACTTCAGACTAGATGTTCATTCTTTCAATTTAATTGCTTCTTCTACCCATGCCTCTATATTGTTTTTTATATCATTATAAGCATCTGTAGAGGAAGGTGATTTACATGGGATTGATTTAATATTTCCTTTACTATCTTTAAATGTAAACTGCTCGAAGGGATTAGTCCCTTTTGAACAAGTTCCAGTTTTCGGGTCTTTTAAATTATTGATATGAATACCTAATAAGCCTTTACCTTCTTTCCAAGCTTTTGTAATTTCATATTTTACCCAAGGTCTTTTTGCCGTTTCTTCACCAATTAAAACGACAACACAACTTCTGTATTTCATATTGTCGTCAATCCATTTTTCAATGTTTTTATCACCACCTTTTTTTACCTTTTCCCAGTCATTAGCTGAAATTGGTTTGTTGTCTTCTAACGCTCCTATGTTTCTGATTTGTTGAACACGAAAAACATCATTATCAAAATGAAAGCTGTAAAATATTTGTCTCTTAGTCGCCAAAGTTTAGCTCCTTTTATTAAAATTGATTTTGTAAAATGCTTATTATTATAAGAATTTGATTTATCAACTCATCATCAGTAACCGACTTATCGACAATCTGCTTTAAAGCATTTAAAAGATCGCGATTGTTCGGATAGTAAAGTTCTGGCTTGGTAAGCATTTTATTCCAAAGTTCTTCCGAAGTATATCCTGTTGCTCCGACAGGTATTGGAATAACCCCTTGAGTTAGCGCTATTTCAAATTCTTCGTTCATTCCGTTTGAGAGTTTCCAACCTCCATTTCCATCGTCTTTATTTCCAAAAATAAAGAGCGCTAAACCAGCATGCCTCATAATTTCTGTTCTATACTCTAAATTTCTTTCATTTTTACTTTTTGTTCCTGAAACCATCTGTGGAAATGGTCTTAATACAAGCGCATCATCAAGGTGTCTGTATTTAGTAGAAAAAACATACTCCGTTACACCATTAATCACAGCACTGCCAATTCCATATCCGACACCCGAAACAATTTTGTATCCTTTCGATGACATTCGATAACTGAGTTTGTGAACAAATGACAAAGCATTTTTTTCTGTTCTTGGGTCATAAACCTTTGCGGCACCAGAAATAAAAATGCTTGAACGCAAAACTTTTTTCTTAATCGCCGAAAGCACTTCTGTAACTTGTGAGTATTCGTCAATCAGAAGTGCATTAATTGAATATCGCCTTAAATCATTTATTTTAAGTTGGTGTTTGATTTCGGCATAGTTGAAATCTTTTTTTGTTTTAAAGTCTTTGCGATTTACTTTTTTGAAAAAACAGTAATGGTTTCTTTGGTTATGTCCGAGTAATATTCTTATTCTACTTAGAATGTATTCAAGGTTTGGGTCGTCAAAACTGAAACCTATAAACAGAAATGTTTTTGCGACTAAGTCGCCTTGCAATGCAGTAGTGTAAAGTAGTCTATCCTCATTGTATCCTTCGTAATCATCCTTTGTCAAAATAGCTTTATCTGGAAGGGAAACATCTCCGTGCATTTTATAAATAACTGCATCTCTTTTGTGGATATTATTCGATAAATTTTCTGGTGTGATTTTGATATCTGGTATTTTGCCTTCTTCTTCAATAGATTTTTCAATTAGCTTATCATAGTTGGTTGTCCAATAAGTTTGTATTGGAAGTGCAGCTAATATTTTATGGTTTTGTGTTACTGATGTTCCTTGTGTGAACTCATCGATTAGTAATTGATTTAGTTTATGTCGGTTGTTTCCCTTTTCGTTGTAATGATGTCGGCGACCAGATTATTCCCCAGATAAAAGGTAAAAAAGTTCAAATGATTCCTCAGTTCTAGGGTCATCTTATTCCCCAGTTCCAGGTTCAGATGAATCCCCAGTTTCGGGTTCACATTA
>Ga0182027_10007472_pt1 | contig 16084 bp, 16 predicted proteins | sample 712E1DmetaG_FD_121300 | JGI IMG/M metagenome (GOLD analysis project Ga0182027, IMG submission 121300) | Permafrost microbial communities from Stordalen Mire, Sweden - 712E1D metaG (Illumina Assembly) | ecosystem: Environmental > Terrestrial > Soil > Wetlands > Permafrost | place: Sweden...
ACCCACCAGGGACTTGAACCCTGAACCAATTGATTAAGAGTCAACTGCTCTGCCATTGAGCTAGTGGGCCAGCGGGCGCAATAATACTCCAAAGAAAAAGGCATGTCAATGCAGGTATAATTGTCACGATGATCGAGATCAACATCCCCGGGCGCGGGTTATTGCAATTGGAACATCTCGTCAGCGATGTCAACGGTACGCTGGCCGTGGATGGCCTGCTGCTGGACGGACTCGCCAAACGCATCGCCTCCGTTCGTGACCGGGTCACGGTTCACCTCCTCACCGCCGATACCCATGGCAAGCAGGCTGTCATTGATCAGCAGCTCAACCTGACCGCTACGCGGCTCACAGGTGGGAATGAGCAGGAACAAAAACGCGCCTATGTCCAGAAGCTGGGTTCGGAAAAAGTGATCGCCCTCGGCCAGGGCACCAACGATGCCGCCATGCTAAAAGAAGCAGCCCTGGGAATCTGCGTCATGTCACAGGAAGGCGCGGCCGCCGAAACTCTGCTCTCCGCCGATATCGTGGTTCCCGACATATTCACCGCCTTCGACCTGCTCGATAAGCCTCTGCGCATCGTCGCCACGCTTCGCAAGTGACAGCTTCGCAAGTAATAACCTGGAAAATGACCTTCACCGAACCTTCCCCCACTCCCGAACCAGCCATCCCGCCGCGCGCACGCCGCCGCAGGCGCGGCCAGTTGGTGATTCCGCGTGACGCGGAAGGCCGCACCGCCCTGCTTCAATCCCTGGCACACCGCGCCCACCCATCCTATGAATTATTCGTCTTCGCCCTTGTCTGCGGGGCGATCCTCGGCCTCGGCTATTTCTTCGATTCGCAGGCCGTGCTCATCTTCGGGATTCTGCTCGCGCCTCTGCTGACGCCCTGGATCGGTCTCCTGCTTTCCGCCCTCACCGGCTCGCCGCGTTTCTTCTTTGAAACGTTGGCGGCCTTGCTCATCAGTTCGGCGCTGATCTTCCTGGGCGGCCTGCTGGCGGGGTTCGCCGTGCGCGCCTTTCTGCCGCGCACGTTGAATGAGGCCTTCCTCCACAGCCAACTGTGGTGGCTCGATTTGATCGTGCTGGCCCTCGCGGCGGTGATCCTGACCCTTTCATTCGTGCGTTCGGAAGATAAACCCTATCTGCCAAGCGTCATGCTGGCTTATGAACTTTTCCTGCCGCTCAGCGCCAGCGGCTTTGGCTTGGGCAGCGGTGTGGCGGGCATCTGGCCGAACGGCGTGCTGGTCTTCCTGGTGCACTTTGCGTGGGCCGGTTTATTCGGCATGATCACCTTGATCGCCCTGCGCTTCCTGCCGGTGAACCTGAACGGTTTCGTCTTGAGCACGGGCAGTTTGCTGATCTTCGTGGCGCTGCTCCTCTTTTTGATGACCGGCGGCAATTGGAAACTCCCTTCACTGCTGAAACCTATCGCGCCGACCTCGATCCCCGCGCCTCCCACTTTAACCTTGAACTTACCCGCCACCGCGACGGAACTCTCTTCCGTTCAAGCCTTCCCCACCCCGCTGATCGAAACCTCCACCCCGATGAGCGCTACGCTGACCGCTACGCTCGCGGTAACTTTGCCCCCAACGGATACGCTGACCGTCACGCTCACCATTGAGCCGACCCCGGTCTATGCGCGCATAGATGCCACGCAGGGGAACGGTGCAAATCTTCGCCAAGTTCCGTACGGCAAATTTATTATCGAATTGGACAACGGTACGATCGTGGAAGTCCAGCCGGATACACAGGATGTCAACGGTGTAATATGGGCGCACGTGATCGCCATACGGAACAATCAACGTTATGACGGCTGGATCCTGCAATCTGTGCTCGTGATCGCCACACCGGTACCCATTTGGAATCCGTCATCCACTCCGGTGGATACAGAGACACCGACCATCACTTCAACACCCTAAATCTATTTTGCCCCTCCCGTCCGTCCCGCAAAGAACTGCGGGCAAGCGGAGGCCCTCGCCAAATCCACAGGAATTGGGAAGGCCTGGGTGGGGCCAGGAGTTCCTATGCCCATTCACTTTGGCACGGACGGCTGGCGCGCCGTCATCTCAGATAGTTTTACATTCGATAATCTTCGCATCGTGGCGCAAGCCATCGCGGACGCGGTCGCTTCGGAGAGTTGGGATAAGTCCGGCAACGGCGGCCCGAAACCGGATCCCAAAAAGATCGTGGTCGGGTTCGATACGCGCTTTCTGTCGGATCGTTTTGCAGGCGAAGTGGCGCGCGTGCTGGCGGCCAATGGGTTCACGGTCATGCTTTCGCAATCCGATGCGCCCACACCGGCAATTTCGTTCGCGGTCAAGCATCAAAGTGCGATTGCAGGCGTGATGATCACCGCCTCGCATAATGCGCCGCGCTATAACGGGGTCAAACTCAAAGCCTCGTACGGCGGGTCAGCCCTGCCGGAGCAATGCCGGCGTGTGGAGATCTACATCAATGACAATGAAGAGCAGGCGCGCGGCCCCAATCTGATGGATTTCCAAAAGGCGCGCGAGGCCGGCTTGATCCAAAAATTCAATCCCCTGCCCGCCTACTTCGAGCATTTACATAAGCTGATCGATACTGAGATCATCGCCGAGAACCCTCAGCGCTTCGTGGTTGATTCGATGTACGGCGCGGGGCGCGGCGTCATCAAAGCCTTTTTACAGGGCACCGGCTGTGATATCGCCGAGATCCGCTCGGAGATGAATCCCGGCTTCGGCGGAATCCATCCCGAACCGATCGCGAAGAATCTCGGCGCGCTGTCATCGGCGGTCAGTTCCGGGATGGGTAACTTCGGCCTCGTCACCGACGGTGATGCAGACCGCATCGGCGCCATGGATGAACGCGGTAACTTTGTTGACCCGCATAAAATCTTTGCTTTGTCACTTAAGTATCTCGTTGAAAAACGCGGCATGAACGGCGCGGTCGTGCGGACGGTCTCGACCACGCGCATGATTGACCGGCTGGCCAGGAAATATGGCCTTAAGCTTTACGAAACGCCGGTGGGCTTCAATCACATTGCGGATTACATGATGCAGGAAGATGTGCTGATCGGCGGCGAGGAATCGGGCGGCATTTCATTCAAGGGACACATCCCCGAAGGCGACGGGCCGATCATGGGATTATTGCTGGTTGAGATGATCGCGGCTTGGAAAAAGCCGCTGGGCGAAATGGTCAATGATTTGTTGGAAGAAGTCGGACCCGCTTTCTACGAGCGTGTGGATTTGCGATTGAGCCATCCCGTTGCCAAAGGCGAGATGACCGAGTTCATCACCAAACAAGCCCCGAAGGAAATCGGCGGTGAGAAGGTGAATGAAGTTAGCCAGCGCGACGGCGTGAAATATATTATGGCCGACGATTCGTGGCTGTTGATCCGTCCATCGGGAACGGAACCGGTGCTGCGTGTGTATGCCGAAGGGCGAACCAATGAAATGGTCAAGGCACTGATAGGATACGGAAAGAAAGTCGCGGAGAGCGTGGTGTAGTGCTATACTTCTAATCTAATGCGGTCTAATGCCGATCTTAATTTCGATGATTAGACGGCGAGGAATCTATGAGCCGTTAGGTCGCCAAATGGCGGCTTAGCACAAACATAAAGTTGGACCTGGTTTGAGTTTTCCTGCGTACGGCTTAGTTCAACTCGGACCGATGCGGCGGCACTCTCTACCGCAGTTTTGACCTTCACTTTTCCCGCCGCATCAATCCTTAATTCGTTATGCGGCTCACTTTGAGTAGCCGTCGGGTGCGCCCGTGATAGCGTAGGAAACTAATGAATAAAAAACAACGAATTGCATTATTACTTGTATTAATCACGAGTTTGGTAATATCGGGTTGTGGACCAGGACAATTATTTGGACCGACAATTACTCCAACGCCGACACAGACACTTTCACCTACATCGACACAAACCCCGACACAAACGATGACGCCAACTCCGACACAAACGATGACGCCAACTCAGGCGGCGACATTGACACCAGCCGTTACGGTGGATCCCGATTGCGGTTCTATTCCAGGAAATAACCTTAGCCTCTCACAAGCTATCATTGGAAGTTGGAAAAATGGGGATGTTATAGTTTGGGTTTTTTGTAGAAGTGGAAAATTAATTGAAAAAAATATTGCCGATAAAACAGAAGAAGTCAAAATATACACATTAAATGGCACTATTTTAATAATTGATAATAAACAATTTGGGAAAGGTATAACAATTGAAGGTGATAAATTAACTATAACATTAGCCCCAGGATTTTTAATGGAGTTTGAAAGAATCAAATAATCAAAAAATCCAACCTGGGTATAAACCGCCACATCAATGGGCGATAAAAAATCGCATTGCCCATTGATGTGGTTAATCCCCTGTCTACGATATATGGAAATTGCCGATATTATAGATAGTCTGCTCAACATGCGCTTGTGGTTGACGTGCCAACTGGCGGCGAAAAATCGCGCCGCCGTTGTCGTTCCCTCGCTACGCCGCCCAACACCGGCTCCAGCGGATAACTGGATAAAAAAATGGGACAGCCGTAGCTGTCCCATTCAAATTTAAAACGCAGGAGCGGACGGTCGCGTAGCATGCAAAGCACTGTCCGCCCAGGGTGCAAACCTTGCACCCCTACATATTTTATTTCGTTGGTACGGCGCGCAAGCGGCGTGCGAGGAAGATGACCGCGATCAACACCATGCCCATAATCACCAAACCGGGCGCGCCAAATTGATCGCCAATGCCCGTCTTCGGCAAAGCGGTTGAAGTCGGAACAATGGTAAGCTGGGCGATGGCGGCCTGGGTGAATGCCGCACCTACCGTAGCCGTCACCGGGTTGGGAGTGTCCGTTGCCTGCAGGATACTCGTGGAGGTGGCCTCGGCCAGCACCGGCGTATCCGTCGGCGCCTCGGTCGGAGTCGCAAGGCTGGCGGCCTTGGAGGTGGCAGTCAACGCCTGCTGGACTTGAGCGTTCTGTGTGGCTTGCGTCATAGCCTGTGCGGTGGTCGCATTACGGCTGGGCATAATGCTAAAGAAATAAACTCCGGCCAGGCAGAGAACCGAAAGCAGGACAATCCCGCCCAATACACCTCCCACGATCAAAAAGGTGCGGTTGCTGGATTCTTCCGGCGGCTGTTGAGGTTCCGGATTGGTTTGGTCGTTTGGATACATGGGTTTCTCCTCGCGTGACGTTATTCCTAATTATCCCACAACTTCCAGATTTATCAGAGGGATAAGCGCCTGTTCGCCATTCTCCAATTTGACATCCGCGGCCAGGGCGCGCAGGCCGCTTGGAAGCATGGTGAGTTCGGTATGCACAGCTGTGATCGTGCCGATCATCCCTGAAGCAGGCTGGCGGCGCAATCGTACGGTCTGGCCGGCTGCAAACTCCACTTTGTCCTGAGGTGGAGCCGGTGCGGAAGAAACCGGCAGGGGGATGATCACCTCAGGCCGTGCGCCGCTGTAACGATCAAATTTTTCCGCGTTGAGGGTTGCCTCGCGCTTGACGTTGGTGGTCAACAAACGATAAGCGGCTGAATTCATCGGCAGGGAGCCAAAGCCATCGGTGAGAAGGATCGGATAACGCATTTCGCGCGCCAGAGGCAGGAGCGCAGGAAACAGGCTTGACAGGATCAAACCGCGCACGGGAAGATCTGCGGCGGCCTGCAAAGTATCGGCATCCCGGCATTGGCTGGCAATGATCACCATACCGCGCAGGCTGACATCCAGCCTCCCGGCGGTCAAAACGCTATTGGGCTTGTCGGCCAGGTTGACCATGATCCCGGTTCCCACGCGGCCATTGCCCCACACACCCTGCACGAGCGCGCCTGCGGTTTGGATCACTGCGCCGCGCTCAGGGATAACCCGAACCACGCTGCCCGGAATACCGGCGCGCAATTCCATGTGGGTTTCGCCAACCTCGATCAATACCTGACCTCCACCCACCACCACCACCTTGCCAGCGCGCGGCGCTTTAACCATCTTCGGCATCACCCCGCGCCCGGTTGCGAGAACCGCGCCCGCAGGTACTCCATCCCCAACTTTGCATCGGATCAATCTATCGGCCACGTTCGGCGGCAGGCCAAGTGCGCGCCCCACATCCAGCAAAACATGCTCGCGCGCCCAACTGGTCTCCGCGATCACATCGGTCGGGCTGACTTTTTGATTCAAGCGTACATTCACCTGGCCGTTAATGGGCAATACACGTTCCCGCGCAATGGTGGTCAATGGCAAAATGTGAAGAACAGGAGCAAGCATTTCCTCAGCCTCCGACCGTCCACAACCATTTTTTGACCAGTTCACGCCGTCGCACCGGATCACCCGGCAAAACCAGAGGGCGGCCGCGTCCATCAATCACAACTCCCATGGCGCCCCCGCTGACGCGTACCATGCCGCCGCGGCCCGTTCCAAAGCCCACGTCTGTGCCGTGTGAGGGCTGGAGTGTCAATTTGGCCGATTGACCGTTTGCCAGCGGCAGTATTTCAATACTGCCATATTTGACTTCAGCTTGCGCTTCGTGACCATCATCGTAAACCATGCGAGCACGCGCCACCAGCGAGCCATACGCGGCAGAAGCTGTGACAGAAACCACGGTGCCCAGACTCTGAAATGCGCCTGATTCCAAAACCTGCACCGGAAGGATACTATTGCGCTGCGCGGCCGCGCCCAGAAGCGGCAGTAAATCGTTCTTATCAAGGATGATCGTGGTCAAACCGGTTGGCTGGACCGCATCCAGCAAAAGCAAGAGGCTTTGCCCGGGGGTTGGAACATCATCCAAGGCGCTGCCGCCCGCCAGGATCGGTTCAAAACCGGGCAGCAAGCCGGGACGCGCCGAGCGCGGAAAATTACGCCTGGCGGTTTGCACGGCAAGATAAAGCGCCTGACGGGTTACTGCCTGCGCAATCGCCTGTTCTTCCTTGGTGGCCGGGATGGAGGCTGGATATAAAGCCTTCTGATAAATGTAATCGCGCAGAACATCGGTGGAAACATCCAGCGGCGACCAACGCAGCACGTCTTCCAGGGTTGTGTACTGCAATAAGGCGGGCAAATTCTCCCCAAGGCCAAACTGCGGATAAACGCTCAACGTTGATCTTTGTCCAAAGCCTGCCGCAACTACTGCGGCTGAAGCGCCGATATCCACACTCAACAAGCCCTTGTGTCCGGGGTATACCTGGCCGAGGAAACGCACCATACGGTTCAATGCATAAGCCGAAGGCAAAACGTTGCCGTCCGCCCAATTGGCTATATCATCCAGGCCTTTCAACTGGCGCTGGCGAATTTCAAGGAAAATGCCGGCTAGTTCACGCGCAGCCGGTTCCAGGTCTTCGGTTTCGAGCGAAGGGCGCACATTGGGGCTGAATCGCAGGGAGGAAGTCACGCTGCCTAGCAACCCCTTAACTTCATCATCCAGCTTTTGATTACCGGCAAATAACACGGCTGGCCGTTTCTCCTGCGGCAAAAGATAACCTGCCAACCCCACCGGTTCCAGCATCTTATGAACAGAACGGGAGGCTCCCCCATCTGTACCGCCGGTAATGATCACAACATCCGGCTGTAAGCGGAGAAGCGTATCAATTTTCTGGTCGCCCAAGCGGTGATCGTTCAATCCGGCCGAATCAACCACGCGCGTATACGTCATCTCCGCCAGGCGCAGCGCGCTTCCCAGGGACACATCCTCAAGCAAACCAACCAGGGCCGTTTTCAAAGCGGGACCGGCGGATATCGTGGCAACAAACGCGTCCACGCCGGAACCATCCGGCTGGAACGGCGTAATGAGGCGATGATCTGCATTTAGCAAAGTCCGGCCCGTTACCGTTTGCAGGTTATTGATCGCGTTGCGGACGCCTTCGCCAACATCATGAAAAGGCGCTTCCGTTGTCGAAGGGGCCGAGGCAGATGCAACCAAACGATATTCGCCCTCGACCACGTCAAAGAAGACCGCGCGCGTGACCGCCGTACCGATGTTGACAGCCAGTAGAGAGTCAGTTTGAACCAAAGAAGCAGGCATAAATCAATGCAACCCGAACAGAGTTCCAAAGAAATGAAAACGATCGATCAGCGCCGTCAGCGCGGCGGAATAGACGCCGGCGAACAAAACACCCAAAGTAATGGCGAGGAAAATACTCCCGATAAAAGCAAGGAACTCGATGAAACCGAAGCGGCGCGCCGAACCATCACGGGTGGTGCGCGCGCCAAAATGGAAATAGACCAGCGTGGTGGTGACACCTGCCAGAATCCATGCTCCATTGAACATCATTTGAGCCAATTGGGGCACCGAAGCCGCGGCATGCGTATCGAACAAGTTGATGGTCGCGCCAGCCTGCGGCAGGAGCGTTCCGGTAACCGCACCGCCAACGGCCACTGCCGCGCTGACCCCCACCAGCAGCGCCATTGCCGGCATTCCCAAGGAGGTAAGACGCGGAGAAACTTTTGTCAGCAGGAGTGCGCTCAAAATCAAAGGCATGACCAGCAAAGCCTTTTGTGCAACGCTGCCGGTCAAAAGCGGGAAAAGCAAATCCGGCCATAGCACTTGCCGAAAGGCCACCGCAGCCACATAACCTGCCGAAACACCCACAAAAATATAAACGGCCAGGCGGAACAAGGGATTATCGCCTATCAGGTAACTAAAGATGAAAAGCGTAAAGAGAAAAGCCGCAATGCCCGTGATCAGGTCGAGAAGAGACACGTTAACTTCCGTCCTTTTCCATACCGAGGGTCCTTATGCCCGGCACAATATTCCACAACCCGCCCAATAAGATCAATCCGGCAGCCAGCAGTAGCCCAACACTGTACGCATCCCAATAGCGGCCCGCCAGCCCGGCTTGTCCATTGGCCTGTTCGACTTTGGCTGCATCGTTCAAGCCATTGACCAATCCATTGATCTGGCCGGAGGCAAAATAGGGCATCAGCATCGGGCCGGCTTGTGAACTGGATATGACCACGAGAGATGAAGTGCCGCGCATCGGCCCCGCCTGCTCGATCCAAACGCGTCCGGTTTCCGCGCTATCTGTCAATAGAATCACCGAGGCAAAATCTGAAAAATGAGTAATGCCCTGCACAGGTGCGGCTTGCCAGGCCGGCGACCCATCCACATCGAGAGGCATCACGGCATTTGGATTCCGGGCAAAATCATATATGCCAGCCAATCCGCCCGGAAGATAACCGAGATCAATATACTGTTTACCGCTCTTATAGCTGCGTTCCGCCAATGGTCCGGCGATAAAACTTTCCGCCAGGGCTGAACCGGTCGGCGATGAAGAGAGAATCGTTAAACGAGGATGCTTTAACAAAAGCAGACGATTCAAATACGGCTCGGCCACCGTTTGCATCTCGCCGGATAAGGAAGGTTCGTAATCAAACACAACCAGAACGGGGGCGCCCACCGGAATTTTTTCTATGGTAGAGATTGCCATTTCCGTCTGGTCGTTCGGGATACGGGCCGGCAGGCCAAAAATTTCGGTTCCCGAAAAGAGAATGCCTCCCACGACCAGGAACATCACTACTGCGATCACCCAGCGCAGAACCCGCTGCGACATAATTACGGAAGGCGCCTTCATTGGGATTGGCACCGTCTCTGCGGCAAGAACCTGTTCAAGCAATGCCGCCTGCGTTTGATGATCGCTTGTGGCATTTAATTTCATCGAATAGGTTTTTGGCTTGCTGGTAGGCCGGAACATCCCCACCGGCAGGACCCCGTGCAAACCCGCCAATGGACCGCCGGCTTCCAGGAGAGAATCGCGGCTGGATTGAGGGATCGAAGAGGGAAGCGCTGATTCGACCGGGCGCATTGCCTGCACCCAGGATGGCAATGCCGCCGGAGCAATGTCTTCCCCCGTTTGCGCGGCCGCAGGCGGCTTCGCTTCATCAGAAGCTTGATCAGTGGTTTCCGATGGAGAACCGCTCAACCAATCGGGCGCCTGCAATGAAGCGTTGAGATCCTCCACGTTAACATTTTCCAGGGAGCCATCCACGAATGCCGGCGTGGAACCCGGCGTTTGAGGGTTCGCAGGCCCATAAGAAGACAGCCAGTCAGGTGTTTTAGTAGATTCAACGGATGATTTGAGTTCATCAGTCTCTGAAGATACAGGCGCAGGAGATACTTCCGTTTGCGGAGGTTCGGCCTTCGACGAGGCTTCGCTTTGAGGAGCAATGCTCTTGAGCCAATCAGGCATATCTGACGAATAAGTTGATGTAGCCGATGACCCCTGATCAAAAGCTTTTAACCAGTCCGGGATTTCCGCCGGCTCAACCATCGCACTTTGCGGAGAAGCGCTGGCTGGCAACTCATCAGGCTGGGACAAGGCCGGTTGTTCTTCCGATGAGGAAGGTACTGTTTCAAAGGAAGACCGGAGGGATCGAAGATTGTTCAACCAATCGGGTGTCTCACTTGCGGGAGAAGGCGTTGAAGTTGAGGGAGTTGATGCGGCAGATTCAGCCGGTTGGTCAGAAGGCGGCAATGGAGCTGGGGCAGGAGCAGAGAATTGATTGGCGCGTGAAAGCCAATCGGCCAGTTCATCTTTTTCAGGGGCAGGCTCTTGAGGCGCCATCCAGGCAGGCGCAGTATTTTCAACGGAAGTTCCGGACGAAGCCTGCGCGTCGGCGGTGTTGGAAGATGTTCCTTCTTCCTGTCCGCCAAGTTCAACCCACCTCGCTCGTTGGGCGTCCCCAGCATAGGGTTCATCCTTTTTCTTTTGAACAGGCACGTCACCGGTAAGACTTACAAGCCAATCGGGAATTTCTTCCGCTTCATGATCTTCACCCTTACCCTGTGAAGCCAAGCCCGCCAGCAGGTCAGGTTTGGAGGATGCGACCGGCTTGTCGTTATTCGCATTCGATGATGAATCTGCCGCCTCTTCGCTGGCAGATTGCCGCGCCGTTTCACGGGCTTCTCTTAACCACTGGGGAAGGATCGGCTCCAGGTCGGCGGTGACTCTTTTGGTGGGTAGCTGTCCGGGTTGAAGAGGGGCATCTTCTCCTTTAACGGCGCCCGCCAACGGTTCGAGACGCGACAGACAATTTCGACAAAACTCTGCATCGGCAGGATTCACTTCGCCGCAGACGGGACATTTGATGGTATCCATTACTTGTCTCCGTAGGGACGATCTGCCCCGAACAGAACGCGCAAGCCGGTAGTCAATGTGCCGAGCGCCACACCGATCAAAATGCCGCGCGCCCCTCCGAGGGCAAGCACCTGTTGAATCCATGGGCGGATTAAATTGTTCAATGGGAGGATTTCGCCGAAAGGCAAAGTGGCAGAGGCAGCCAGCATCAGCACGGCCGTGAGAAGAAAGACAATACTCATGACATCCGTACGGCGGCGCAGGAGGCGGATACTGGCATAAAGCAGTGTCACAGACAGCAGCGCCATCAGCGCTGTTTCAACCGGCACGATCACCGTGTTTACAAGCAGGCGGATATACGGTTGATCCGGTCCAAGCGCGAGGCCAAAAATAAAACTTGCAAACAGGCTGACCAGCAAAACCGCGCTGTAAATATTCCCCTTTTCGCGGCGGCGGACTTTATCGCCATGCACCGAGATTAAATTGAATACCCCAACGAGAGCCGCCATGCCGGCCAGAATAATGGCCCAGTTGAGCAGGACAGACTGTACCATGGCGAGAGCAGGCACAAAATAGCTGATCAAAACAATCAGACCTGCAGCAATTGCAATTGCAACGGCAAGATAGCGCATTAGAACAACCCCATCAACTTCAAAGCCGTACCTGCCAAAAGCGTCAGAACAATCAACCAGCGCAAAATATCCTGGACTGTCAAACTCGCGGCGTGAGACGAGCCGGGATCAAGATAAGCGCTGGCCGCAAATAATTCCTCACCCACCAGCAGCTCCTGCGCAGATGCAAAAAGCGCGGCTTGCGAGGAAATATCCGTGCTGGCGCCGAGCAGAAAGATATTCCGGCGTTCCGCCGCATCGGCCAACAAGGCAGCTTCCACGCCGAAATCGCCAACCAATATACTGGCGGAAATATTTTCATCCCAAATGATCGGCATGGAACCTGCTGCGGCAGAAAACGGTGTCATTCCACTCAAACGCCCCGAACTGGGTTGATAGAGGTCGCTGACGCCCATCGTCCGGTATCCTGCTTGAAGCGTATCCTGTGCGAGCAAAGCCAATGAAGATTCGCCTGCGGCTGCAACCGGCGGACGGTCACTCAACGAGGTACGTTCGGTGAGACGACGCAGTACATCCAGGCCTGCGAGCGGCGCGCCGCCGCGCGGTGTGAGTAAACTGGCACGTCCAAGCGCAACAAAGAGACGAGTCCCGTCTTCCACGCTGAGGTCTACAGCGCGGGATAAGCGCATCAATGCAGGAATGACGCGCCATTTCGGCGGCGATTTTCGTTTCATCAATGACAGCGCGATCAGCAGAATTGCGGCAAAGCCAACCAGGCCGAGTCCAATCAGGTTCATAAATCCGCCCCTTCATCCAGGAAAGAAACAAAAGCGTGTAGTTCATCTTCAGATTCAAGCGTACGCGCCAGGGCATCTGCATTCTCCCCCAGGAAAGGCCGCCCAATATACAGCACCTGGGCCGACAATATAGCCAATGGCTTGCCTGCATCCAGCGCCCATCTGGCAAATCCATCCAGTTGATAACGTCGCAGGGTTCCCGCCCAACGAAGCCAATGGTCGCGTGGCGACGTATGCCCGTAAGAAGACTGCATGAATGCAGTATAGCATATTTCTTTAAGGTGGGGTTATCTAAAAAGCAAACATCGAGGTTGCAGGTGGATTACAAATAATTATGGAAAATAACCCATAGTATAATCCGTGTGATTTCAGCGTTGGAGGAACCATGGCGATAGATAAAGACCAAACCACTTTGCCCGATAAAAAGATCCGTGTGCTGGTGGCCAAACCCGGACTGGACGGGCATGACCGCGGCGCAAAAGTGGTGGCACGCGCATTGCGGGATGCCGGCATGGAAGTCATTTATACAGGCCTGAGGCAAACTCCTGAAATGATTGCCGAAGCGGCTCTGCAGGAAGATGTGGATGTCATAGGACTCTCGATTTTATCCGGAGCGCATATGGCGCTGGCGCCGCGCATCATGGATCTACTAAAAGCCAACGGGCAGACGAATGTAAAGGTGTTTATCGGCGGCATTGTGCCGGACGAGGATATTCCGCGATTGATGGAAATGGGCATTGCAGGTGTGTATGGGCCCGGAGCCTCCACGGAAGATATTGTCAAAGATATTAAGAACGCGGTGAAGTGAGTAAGGCACAAATCCTAAAAAGCAAAGTGTTCATGGAAGATTTTGATGAATTTGACAAATTCCGTCCTTGAAGGAGACCGATTATCGCTGGCGCGTTTGTTGACACAGGTTGAAAACGAAACAACCGAGGGACGCACAGCGCTGGATGCCCTGTTCGCCCATACCGGCAAGGCGCACCTCATCGGTGTGACAGGTGCGCCCGGCACCGGCAAATCCTCGCTGGTGAACCAACTGGCGCTGCATTTCCGCAAGGAAGGCAAACGCGTCGCGATCGTGGCTGTTGATCCATCCAGTCCGTTCACGGGCGGCGCGGTGCTGGGTGACCGCGTGCGCATGAAGGATTTGAGCGGCGATACCGGCGTATTCATCCGCTCGATGGCCTCACGCGGTTCAATCGGCGGGTTGGCGCAAGCGACAGCCAGTATGGTGCAGGTTTTCGATGCGGCAGGCTATGAGATCATCATGATCGAAACGGTCGGTGCCGGACAAAGCGAAGTGGATATTGCCAAACTGGCACATACCACGCTGGTAGTGGAAGCGCCCGGCCTCGGCGATGATATCCAGGCCATCAAAGCCGGCATCCTTGAAATTGCCGATATCATTGTGATCAATAAAGCGGATCGTCCCGGAATCGAAAGTACTGAGAAAGCCTTGAAATCCATGCTCGATCTGGCACACCCAACACAAAGAGTCTTTCGACATCATGGGGTTCTCGTCCAGGCCCCTCTCTCAAAATTGGGAGAAGGGGAAGGAATGATAAAATCAGAATCCCATATCTGGTTTCCCCTTCTTCAACGAACGATTGCCACCCAGGGAAAAGGGATCACAGAGTTAGCGGGACATATTGTCAGGCATGGCGAATATTTGCACTTTAGCGGAGACTGGGCGGTTCGGGAACAGGCCCGCCTACGGTCCGAATTGGAAGCCGCGCTTCAATCGGCGTTAATGAATCAATTCCGCGAACATCTTTCCGAGGCGCATTTCCATCAAATCATGGACCAGGTTTTTGCAAGAAATTTGTCGCCATCGGAAGCAGTAAAAGCCCTGATGAATGGGAACGCGGCGGCCTCTGCCGTCTCGGAACCGGCAAGCCATGAGAACTCGCACTCCGGTGAAAACCCCGGGAGGACAAAATGATCTACGGAAAACGTATCCGTCTGCGCGGCATGGAAAGAAATGATATACCCAAGTCCTTTGAATGGATCAATGACCCCGAAGTCAATGACGGGTTGGCAATCCATTTACCGATGTCCTTGAGGGATGAGGAACAATGGTTCGAGCAAATGGCCCAGCGGGATCAAGCGGAGAAGCCAATGGCCATTGAAGCACGGGATGGCGAAGGCTGGAAGTTGATCGGCAATTGCGGCGTCTTCAATATCGAATGGACGAATCGCTCTGCCGAACTGGGCATCGTCATTGGGGAGAAATCCGTTTGGAATCAAGGTTATGGAACGGAGACCATGAAATTGTTGTTGCAGCATGGCTATGAAACCTTGAATTTGAACCGCATTTATTTGCGAGTCTATTCCACCAACCCACGCGCCATACACGCCTACGAGAAAGCGGGCTTTGTTTTGGAAGGTACCCTGCGCGAGGCTGCTTACCGGCATGGACAGTATGCCAATGTTCACGTCATGAGCGTCCTGCGTTCAGAGTGGAAATCTTAATAAGGAAGAGAAATGAGTCACAATATCCACAGTCACGAAATGAAAGTCTATGGGGAGATCATGTTGTTCACGGGCACGGCCTCTCCGGCGCTTGCCCAAAGAATTTCAGACTACCTTGGCTCGCCATTGTGCGAACATGAAGTCATCGAGTTCCCCAACGAGAATCTATTCATCAAGCTTAAACACAGCGCGCGCGGGCAGGATGTATACCTGATCCAGCACACCGCATCGCCCGTGCACCGCAACATCATGGAATTATTGATCACCATTCAAACTCTGCGCCTTGATTCAGCCGCACGTATCACAGTCGTTCTTCCTTATCTCGCCTACGGCCGTTCGGACAAAAAAGATCAGCCGCGCGTTCCAATCACGAGCAGGCTGGTCGCAGATATGATCGAAGTTGCAGGCGCCGACCGCTACATGACCCTCGATCCGCACGCGGGTCAAATCCAGGGCTTCTTTTCCATCCCAGGTGATGTATTGACGGCCTCACGCCTGATCATAGACAATATCAACCAAACCATCCGTCCGAATCTGCACGAACCGGTGGTGGTCGCGACCGATCTCGGTTTTGCGAAAAAGGGACGCAACTATGCCGCTGACATGGATATGCCCATTGCGTTCATCGAGAAACGGCGTTCAGGCAACGATGCCAAAGCCGAAGCCTTGACCCTGATCGGCGAGGCCAAAAACCGGGATGTGATCATCGTGGATGACGAAGTGGATACAGGCGGTTCTATCGCTCAAGCGGTCAAACTCGTCAAGCGGGAAGGCGCACGCGATGTATATCTGGCCTTTGTGCATCCAATCCTATCGAATGGAGCCGCACAAAGACTCATGGAATTACCCATCAAGCACATTATCACCACCGATACCGTGCCGATCTCGGAAGAGAAAATGGTCATCCTCAAGGATCGCCTCTCGATTATTTCAGTCGCCGGATTGATCGGCGAGGTCATCAAGCGCGCCCATGAGGGACGAAGCGTCGGAGAGATGTTCAATGAGTAGAGAGTATTCATGTTTCAGGTGTCAAGTATCACGAACTTGACGCCTGAAACGTAGAACCTGACACGCCGACATGCCTGAACTTCCAGAAGTTGAAACCATTGCGCGGATTTTGCGCCCGGAATTGATCGGCAGGAGAATCCTCGAGGCCGATGTACGCTGGGCGCGCAGCGTGGCGATGCCATCCTCGAAGAAA
>Ga0182027_10007473_pt1 | contig 16083 bp, 6 predicted proteins | sample 712E1DmetaG_FD_121300 | JGI IMG/M metagenome (GOLD analysis project Ga0182027, IMG submission 121300) | Permafrost microbial communities from Stordalen Mire, Sweden - 712E1D metaG (Illumina Assembly) | ecosystem: Environmental > Terrestrial > Soil > Wetlands > Permafrost | place: Sweden...
ACCTATGTGTTCATTCTACAATTTGTTTCAGGGAACTGCCCGATGTTTTTAAACCCTATCACAGGCCATGGATTGATCCAAAAGGTGCATCAACTCAACAGATAATTGATACCGTAAGCCGGTGTCCAACCCAGGCATTAACTTATGAATGGGACAAAGCCGTTGAAGCGGATAGCAGTCAAAAAGTTGAAGCTCTGGATGAACCTCAGGAAAAAAAAGTGGTTGCCGAAATAACGCTTCTTGACGGTGGACCCTTCCTGGTAAAGGGGGATTTTATTTTACGCGATCAAAATGGAAACATTATCCCTACGGCTTCAGTAGTAACTTTATGCCGGTGTGGAACAACAAAAAACAAACCCTTTTGCGATGGGAGTCATAATTTTATTGATTCTGAAAAAAATAATTAATGTCTTTCCTTTCCCAAAGTTCTTAACAATTCTTCCAGTTCCTCCGGTTTTTGAGTGCCGAGGAGCAATTTTTTACCGTTTTTCAATTCAAGCTGTAATCCCTTATTTCCCTTGATATTCAAGGCTTTACCATTAAAACCATACCGTATACCCCATCCTCCATATTCTATCATCGGCTTATATTGCCGCACATAAGCCTTTTCAATATCCTGCCAGTAAATAAACCGGTCCCTGAGAATAAATGGGTAGAACCGGTACCTGATAGCATCACGGTTAATTTCCGTTACCAGCTTCACCTTAAGAAGCAACCAATCCATCACCAGAATGAAGATGAAAATAAGAATATTGGTGATCAATAAAGAGGTATTGGATTCAGGATGATTGCCAAAAGGTTTACCGAATAAAAGTTGCTGTACGATACCCCAGCACAAGAAACCTGCTATTAATGCAGTAAACAGTATGATAAGCGGTAAAACCATTTTTTTGCTAAACCACTGTTCTTCAGTAAATGTTAATTCTGACATGATTATTTATTTTTAGTTATGACAAATAAAACATTGGATGTAAACTTTTTATCTTCAATTATTTCAAGAAATAATCCGTTTTGGTTTGCAATTTCTATTAGCATATTCCTGTTAAGGAACTCAAGGTCTTTATACTGAGCTTTGTTAAATCCAACATGGGTTGAAAAAAATTCCGTGAATTTTGTGCGTTTGTGTTTCCCTGCAAGTGAAGCATCCCCGTCACGAATGAGTATTGACCCTCCCGGATTTAAATTTTCGATACACTTCAGGATGAGTTTTTTCTGCTGTTCTATGGAGATGTAATGTAAAACATCACATAAAATATATGTATCAGCCGGAATGAGAGGATAACTTACAATATCAGCACTAATAAATTGTAGATCGTTGGTTTTTGTAATACAATTATTTGCTATTTCAATTTTATCGGCATCACAATCAATTCCCAGTATCTTCCTTTTTTCAGAAACAAAATACAGCATATAAGATATAAAGCCATATCCGCAGCCGATGTCAACGATTTGCCCTTCTAAAGCAGCATATTTATTGAAAAGCTGGTAATTATGATCGAGAAAAAGTTTCACCCTGAGGTACCATTCCAAAACCGGCCCTTTATATACAAAACTATTGATGAGTTTCCCTTTATGATAAGCCGGCTCCTGATATTCGCTGTTTACCTTGTTGAATTCAGCTTTGAATAATTTTTGGATGCTTTTTGTCCTTTCCTGGTAAGTTGCTCCAAAACTTGAATCATCAACTTTTATTCTTGGCAGGAACTTGATGGTAATCCGGCTTCTGTTTCCCACCCATTCGCCTTTGGGAACATAATGCGAACTGCCCTGAATGATCATTGGCAAAATATCCGCATGTAATTGTTCTGCAATATAAAAGGCCCCCTTGTGAAAGCGTTTCAACTTAGTTGAGGAAGTTCTCGTTCCTTCCGGAAAGAAAATAATTGAATTCCCGTGGGCTATCTCCTTTTTAAACTTTTCGATGAGTAAATCATAACCGATATTTGTCGGATAAAATCCCGCTAACTTTGCCAGCCAACCGGTGAAACGTGAATTCCATACCCTTTCACTTGGAACGAGTAAAATTTTCGGACTAACCATAAGTGTAACAGGAATATCAATTAATGACTGATGATTTGCTATAATAACAGCAGGATTTTTCTCAAGGCCTTCGGGCATGCCAATGATCTTTTTCCTTGCCATGAACATGAAAAATATAGTCCATCTGGAAAAATAACAATTCAGATACCTGATGATGATTTTTTTCTTAAAGGGATCGAAAGGGAATAATTTCAGAAGGATTGCAAAAACCAGGATCAGAAAACAAAACAAAAAATAAAATGTGTAACTGATGATTGATCCAAGCATTCGAAAAAAGGTTACAGGAACAGCTCTCTTTCCGTTTTTATTATAAATCAGCCAGTGAAACATGACCGGAACTGTCGTGTAGGTCACTATAACAACTAAAAGAATCCCTATCATAGAAACGGTTGCAATCGATCTGAGTGCTGGGTGCCTTGCAAAAATTAATACTCCCACCCCAATAAAAGTTGTGAAAGCCGATATAAATATAGCATTCTTATAAGCAGCCATATCATTCTGCCCTGTTTTATATTCATGTAGCAATCCTCTCATCATCAGCACACTGTAATCGACTCCCAACCCAAAAACAAATGTGCAAACAATTATATTGATGATATTGAATTTGAGGCCCAGCATCAGAATCATCCCCAAAGTCAAGTACCAACTCAGAAACATGGGCAGCGATGCAATAATTCCAAGCTCAATCCTGCCGTAAGCAACAATAAGTACTGCACTTACAATGATCATACATAAATTTATAAGCAAATGAAAATCATCTCTTACCGAAATCACCATGCGGTCTGCTATCATTTGCCTGTCGATAAACAAAAAGCGTTCTTTGTTTTTAAATGTATTGAATAAAACATCCCTTTGCTGTGGGTCAATCCTTAATATAGTAACTACCATGGCAAAGCCGGGTTTTTCAATGATTCTGTCGGCAAGAAAGTATTTTCGGATGTTGTCAGATTTTGAAACATCAACTATCTTAAAATCTTTATCAATTAACTCATAAAATTCATGAAATGCGCCAGCTTTAAATTGATATAAATTCCCTTCACTGGTTAACTTTTCCTTTACATAATCTTTTTTCTCTGTGGTCCAGAATTGCTCCCATTCAGCTATTCTTATATGCTGCAGCGAATCAGAAATCATCAGATTGTCAACTCCTGAATAATTTTCGATGACTCCTTTTTTTTGTAACCTATTCAGTTCAGGAATGTATTTTTCATATAACTGAAGGGCTTCCTGAACTGATTTTCCGGTTGTAACAATATAAAGTGGTTTGAATTCAGCTCCTGTAGTTTTATCCAGGTTATCTTCTGCTTTGGTGAGATCAGCAGGCAGGTAACTCATATTGTTCAGGTTGTCTTCAAATGTGACCTTTGAAGAAAGAAAAAAGAAAACAATTGACAATATTAGAATTCCGTAAAATAAAATACGGCTTTTATGAAAATCGACCGATGCTATTTTATCAACCCAAGTTATTTTAAGAATTGTTGACTTGTTAGCTGTCTGCTTTAATAATAATGGTAAAAACATAACGGTAAAAACGGAAGCCAAAAGGACACTCAATCCTGCAAACAGTCCAAGGTCCTGCAAAACTTCCGACTGAACAAACAACAAACTGAAAAAAGCTGCTGCAGATGATACTGCACATAATAATATGCTGAGGGCAAGATCGCGGATTACAATTTCCGTATCTTTTTTTATACGGTAAAGATTATACATATAAATGGCATAATCCACAATAATTCCGAGTATTACTGATCCGATACCGAGTGCTATGGCAGAAATGCTGTGCCTGATAAAAAAGATCAGAGCCAGGGCTGTACTGCCACCAAACAGGGCCGGCAGGAAGGATACCAGTGGTATTGCGGCACTCCTGAAAAACCATCCCACAAATACAAGAATGATTAAAAGGGCAACCGAAACGGTAAGCATGATATCTTTTTTGATCTGACCTGCATTAGCAACTGCAACAGCCGCCGCTCCGTAATATTCGGCTTTCAGATTTGATTTGTATTTGTTGAGTGCTGTTAACTGGCTGATGATTTTATCTAAGGACGTTATCAATATGCTATTCCCTGCTGTTTCACCGGGAGGTAAAGTGGGGGATAAGATAAGCAGTAAATGCTTTTTATCTTTTGTAATCACGTAGCCATTGTATACATCGTAATTGTTGTTCATCTGGAACGACCGCAACCGTTTCATTGCTGTACCTGTAATACTGAATGGATCGGCTGTAACATATTGTTTGAAGATCATTCCTGTGGGTGAAATGAGCGACTTGTAATTATTTGAAATTGTGCTTTTTATGCCTTTATTGGTAAGGAGACTGTCAAGACGTTTATAATCCTGATCCAGCATAAAAACAGGCATGTTTTTATAATAAATACTGTAAATCTCTGCCATCATTTCTGGAGGCAGTTCTGTGGCTATGGAACTGATATAGTCAGGGTAAAGTCTCGTGGTCAGGCTGTCGGTCAGTTCGCTGGCAAATGCCGTCAATGCATCAGGATCAACCTTATTTTCATTATTCAGGCTGACATTAATAAAGAGTTTATCTGTAAACCTTAGATTCTTCAGTACCAGGGAATATTCTTTATTTTTGTTTCCTGGGGCCAGCTGGGTGATATCTTCAGAAAATTTTATCCTGAATGTGAACAAAACTGCAAGGCATAAAATTATCAAAAAAATGATGCCGGCCAACCACCTTTTGTTGCTGAAAAATCTGAAAATCTGAATAAATAAAACAGCCATTTATGGGTTTATCAATTTTGAACCATTTTTGTTAATTTTACATTTTTCCGAAAGATACTCAATAAGATGAATGTTATTAAACCGAATACCAGGGCTAAGATGACTGCAAATGCAATGCCTCCGGTAATGTATTGAAAAAGATTGTTGCCTATGAATTCGAAATTAATCTTATTCCCTTTCAAAGAATTATCAAAGCCGTGGCCAAGTATCAAACCGCCGGTAATGTAACTAAAATAAAATATAAAGGGAATCAATGGCGGTATGCTGATGTTTGCAGTAACGATGACAATAACTTTATTTAATCGTAAAATATGTGCAAGCGAAAAAGCAGCAACAAGTTGCCAGCCCCAAATCGGAACAATACCCATAAAAATTCCCATCATCACTGAAGCTACAATCTTTGGAGTACTGTCTTTTGTACGTAATATTTTTTCTCTGATAAAGAACCGGATGTTTTTGGGTTTGAGATATTTTATAAAACTGAATGGCTTAATGTAAAGAAATGCAATCAGCACTAGAATTGTATTCAAAATGCTGATCCTGCTAAAATCACGAAAAGGCCTGAAATGGCTTATACGTTGTTCTTCGGGGGGATAATAAACATTTACTGGCACTGATAAAACCGGAATACCTTTCCAGGCTGCCCTGACCAGAATTTCTACTTCAAATTCAAATTTATCAGAGAAAAAATGAGTATCCTCCAAAAGTTTTATCGGATACAACCGGAATCCTGATTGAGTATCGGATAAAATTAAGCCGGTTTCAACCCTGAACCAGAAATTTGAAAACTTATTTGCAAACCTGCTTTTTTTAGGTTGATCTACGCCATCCATTTTGCGGGCACCAATAATCAGGCAACCGGGGAATTTCTGTAAAACTTCAAGAAAGTGTATAAAGTCCTGTGGATCATGCTGTAGATCGGAATCAATTGTAATAGCATACTCATAATCAAGTTCCAAAGCTTTTTTAAATCCCTGTCGGATTGCATATCCTTTGCCTTTATTTGCCGGATAGCTTATCAGTACAAGTTCTTTTTGGTTTTGTAGTGATGTTAAAGATTCATCAGTTGAACCATCATTAACTAAAATAATGTGTGAAGTATACATCCTGACCTTATCGATCAACAGCTTCAATGTCGTACCATTGTTGTATGTAGGTATAATTACACAACATTTTAACTGTTGGAATAATTTTTCGTATTTAGCTAACGACGACATGCCCTGATTGGTATCGATACCCTAAATTCGGTGGTATCGAAATATACACAAATTTCGCTAAAAAATACTTAAACCGAACATTCTGGAACTTTAACAAAAGTATTTAACGGAAAATTACGAATTGCTAATAAATTATATTTATTTTTATGGCTGATTGTATTGCCAAAAAATCGATGCATTTGCAAATCACCCAAAGTATTTTACACATATGAAATTTGATTTTCTTGGAAACCTGACAAACCTGAAGAGATACAGACAGGAGAAGCAACTGAATATCTGGCGATTGGTTATTGCAATGTGTGTTAGTTTCACTGCACTATACATGCCGGTTGAATATATTTTCAGTTTTAAACCCAACCTGTTTTTTTATATTTCCACAATATTTATTACACTGGTGTATATAGCCGACATTTTTATCAGCCTTGAAAATACAAAATTTGAAAAAGGCGAAGAAGTGCTTGATAAACACAATACCCGTAAATATTACCAATCACACTACCTTATTATAGATATTATTTCTGCCATTCCGATCGACTTATTTATTCATCACCCGGTTTGCATCATTTTCCGTTTCCTGAAGTTATACAAGGTTAGTCATTTTATGTACCAGCTAAAACAGAACGAGATCAGATATTCAGGTTATCTGACCCTGTTGTTTTTCGCTTTCTGGATGATACATTCTGTTCACTGGGTTGCCTGTGGATGGCTTACCCTTGGAACAATAGATAATTCTTTGGACAATTTTTCAAATTACATCCAGGCATTGTACTGGACCTCCACTACACTCACCAGTACAGGATATGGTGATATTGTAGGTCGAAACAACATGCAAAGGGTATATTGCATATTTGTTGAGTTCCTTGGTTTTGGTGTACTTGGTTACCTGATTGGGAACATTGCAAATATTCTGTCGAAGAAAGATCCTGCAAAGGCCCAGTACCTTGATAATATGGAAAAATTAAGCGGTTTGATCCAGTATCGTGAGCTGCATCCTGAACTAGAGGAACGTATCAAGGATTATTATACCTACTTATATAAAAAACGACTTGGATTTGATGAAGGTAGTTTCCTTGCCGGCCTTCCAAAAAATCTTAAAACCAATGTCGCTTTATACCTGAAAAAAGATGTAGTAGAAAAAATACCGTTATTTAAAGGAGCCGATCATAAGTTCATTGAAGAAATAGCAATTTTCCTTAAACCATTGATACTCACACCCGGCGATTATGTTTTTGAGGTAGGCGATGAAGGTAAAGAAATGTACTTTATAGTTAAGGGCGACCTGAAAGTGCTTTCAAAAGAAGGGAAACTACTTACAGTGCTTAGCGACGGGGATTTCTTTGGCGAGGTGGCGCTGTTTAAAAATGAACCACGCAATGCATCCATTGAAGCTGTAGGATATTGTGACTTATATATACTCGAAAAGAAAGAATTTGACCAGGTATTATTCAAATACCCTGAAATAGCAAGCCAGATAGAGGAAAAAGCAAAGAATAGGGGAGGCTGAGAGCATTTTACAGGTTAAAACAGGATGTTAATATTCCCAGTTTTACCTGTATCTTTCCAATTTTCAATTGATACAAAACCGGCCATTTTGCGGGGATTCAGATGTTTTGTATAGTAACAACAGAAATTTGGATGCTTATACTTAATTCTGAGTATCCATTAGAAAAGATTATCTTCAGCCTCATTGCTCCGTTGTGGGAGATTGCTTCCCCGCCTGCCATACTATTTGGCAAGTGCAAGTATAAAGGGTGGGCAGGAGATTTGCCTGATGCCAAATCTTTTTAAATGACGATGTGAAATATGCATACCGCTTACAAATGAATGATTTTGTTTGGTTCCCAAAGCCAATACCTCAGACCATACAGAACCCGACCTTTGAATTTGTTCAGACCCATCTCAAAATAAAATTAATCCGAATCCGGCATAAATTAAATTAATTAAGTATATTATCCGTTTTTTCTCAAATTTTTGTAACTTTGTAGGTTAAATTTTATATATTAAATTAAAAATTTGTGATTATGAAAAAAATGTTTATGAACGGGATTTCGATTTTTGTTTTACTGCTGGTATTTGTCCAGGTAGATGCACAATCACCCAAAAAGGCAATGAAGGCAGGAAAGGCATCTCTTAAAGGCTATCAATACGAAGCTGCAATCCAGTCATTTACTGAAGCAATTGGTATCAATCCGAACCTTCTTGATGCATATGTTTTAAGAGGCCAGGCTTATGAAAAATCAAGTAAATTACAGGAAGCAGCAAATGATTATTCCAAGTCTTCCGACCTGAACCCAAATAACCCGAAATTATCCTATGATGCAGGTCGTTTATTATTTATACTCGGAAAGCATATGGAAGCGATCCACATGTTGAATCATTCGATTGAAATTAACAAGAGTTATCTCCCGGCATATCTCATAAAAGTGAATTGTTTGGTTGCACTTAAAAACTTTTCTGAAGGATTGGCTACCTGTGATCAGGCTTTAGCAATCAAGAAAACAGCCGAGAATTACTACAACCATGGTATGGTTTCTGAAAATCTGAAAAATGATAAAGTTGCAGAAACCGATTACCGAAATTCAATAAAGATTGATAGAAAGTTTAAACAATCATATGTAGGCCTTGCCAATGTTCTTTCCAGGCAAAATAAAACCGACGAAGCCCTAAAGTTTTGTAACGCGGTTTTAATACTTTATCCCAGTTATACCGATGCCTATTTAACACGAAGCAGCATTTATTACCGAAAATCGGACCTTATGAATGCATTAACGGATATTTCTAAAACCATAGACCTTGATCCTCAGAATGACAACTTATATTTTATAAGGGCAGGTTATAATAGTGAATTTAAACAAAGTCAGAATGCAATAAATGATTATACAAAAGTCATCTCGATGAACAACAAAAATTACATGGCATATTATAACAGGGCATTGATTTATGATGAAACGAAAAAACCAACTGATGCAGCTTCAGATTACATGAATTTTTTGAAATTAGCCGAAAGCAACCCTGATCTGGCTGATTTGATTGGTAAAGCAAAACAAAAGGTATATGATCTCAACTTTGAAACAGTAAAGCCTGAGATTGTGCTTGATTCTCCCGTTGTTAAAGCCGATGGCTCCATTGATGTGGCATTGAATGCCAAGAAAGTCAATCTTGATGGTGTTATTCAGGATCAAAGTAAAATCGAATTCATAAAAATTAATGATAAGGATTATGCTTACGATAAAACAAAGAATAAGATTTCAATAACACAGGAAATTCCAATTACCGATGACGATAAAATAACAATAACCGCTTCAGATATTTATCATAATTTAGCTGTTAAAACCTACAAGATAAGAAGAACCGAAATTGATCCCCCGGTAATTGATATTATTACTCCTTATACTTCAGAATACAATGAAATTTTCCTCGAATCGGAAGCCCCTACAGTTTTTATTGAAGGTAAACTCGCTGATGAAAGCCTTATCAAATATGTGACTATTGATGGAGTAGATGCCAAATTTTTCTCTGATAAAAACAACCCAAACTTCTCAGCAACAATTGATATTACCGGTAAAGATAATATTAAGATTAAATCAGCGGATATTTATGGAAATACGGTCGAAAAAACATATAAGTTGAACAGGGAAACGGCAAGGATCGCTGCTTCAAATCCAATGGGTAAAACATGGGTTGTCTTTATCGACAACTCAGATTATGAATCATTCGCTAGCCTGGAAGGCCCGGCAAAGGATATCACTACCATGAGGGCTGCTTTTTCGAAGTATGATATTCATAATATTATTGAGAAAAAGAATATGACCAAAGTTCAGATGGAGAAATTTTTCCAGCTTGAATTGCGTGATTTGGTAAAAAATCAAAAAGTCAACTCTTTGCTTGTCTGGTATGCCGGCCATGGCAAATTTATTAATGAAACAGGATACTGGATTCCTGTTGATGCCAAAAGAGACGATGAGTTTACTTATTTCAATGTTAATACGCTCAAAGCTTCAATGCAATCATATACCAATTATGTAACTCACGTCCTGGTTGTTACCGATGCCTGTGAATCAGGGCCTTCTTTTTATGCTGCCATGCGTGGAACCAAGAAACGGGAATGCGGAGATTACTCACCTACTAAATTTAAATCTTCCCAGGTATTTTCTTCAGCAGGATATGAACTGGCAGCCGATAACTCGCCATTTACCAAAACATTTGCAAAATCGCTGGACTATAACACAAACAGTTGTATTGCAATCGATAACATTGTGATATCCGTAACTGAATCACTCGGACAAGGAACCAAACAAACTCCCAAATTCGGCAAAATTGCAGGACTTGAAGATGAAGATGGTACATTCTTCTTTATGAAAAAAAATCAATAGAATTATTTTTTCATTAAAACAGAACGATTTCAAATGCATTCAGGAAACGATTTTTTCCCTGTTGTATTTGAGATCGTTTTTTTTATGGCTCTGATTATCAGTAAAATAAATTAAATATATTTTTGCTATGTTAATTATTAAGCTTAGAAGGACTTTGGTTATGCTGGTATTTTTTGCTTTTGCATACACCACAACAATAGCTCAAACTTATTATTTTGATAAATATGATGTCCGTGATGGACTTGCACAATCAAAAGTGTATTGCATCATACAGGATAAAGGTGGGTTTTTATGGCTCGGAACAACCATTGGTGTTTCGAAATTTGATGGCACCACCTTCCAGAATTATTACAATGATAATGGCCTGGCGGAAAATGGTGTGAAATGTATTATGAAAGACTCCCGGGGGATGATCTGGATGGGCCATATCGGTGGTGGCATCACACGATATGATGGTTCAAAGTTTGAAAAAATTGTTTTGAAGGATCTGGTAATTGATCATGATGTTACGAGCATAGTTGAAGATGATAAAGGAATGATCTGGCTTTCAACGGTAGGGGATGGCGCAATAAGAATTGAAAATCCGGGTGAAACTAAAATCAGTAAATTTATTTTTAAACAATTTAAGGGGAAAGAAACCATAAGCGATTATGTCTTTTCTATTTATAAAAGGAAGGATAATACGCTGTTTTTTATTACTGACCTGGGTTTAAAAACCTATAACCGAACAAAAAATACTTTTGATTTTTTTAAACCCGATCAAATGCCAAGCTATTTCCAGATAACTTGTATGTATGAAGATATCAATTCAAATCTTTGGTTTGGAACCTACAATGGTGGATTATATAAATACGAAGAAAAGAAAGGTTTTATCAAAATTTATGATGCTGTGCGTGATGGCCTTGCTTTGAACTGGATCAGTACCATCAGCGGGGATCATTTGGGAAATATCTGGATAGGTACCTGGGGAGGTGGTATCACGGTAATAAATAACGATAAGGTATTTGAAAACTTTAATGATAAAAATGGCTTGTACGATAATAAAATCTGGAGCATAGTTGAAGACAGGGAAGGTAATATACTCCTGGGAACAAATGAAAACGGATTATTGATTTTCAAGGGTAGAAAGTTCATGTCTTTTTCAAAATCAGATGGGTTAATTAATGACCAGGTTTGGGCCATATCACAGGATGATAAAGGAAGCATTTATTTTGGCACCAATGAGGGAATAACCGTTTTTTCACCGGATACACGAAAATATGAATCTTTTACCATACCAAAATTAGTTAGTAAACAGGTTCGATTTCTGAAACGGGATAAAAATGGAAATATCTGGATTGGAACAAACGATAATGGTGTTCAACAATACTATGTAAACAAAAATGAATTTCATTATGATCTGCTGATAAATAAGTTTTTCCCAAGATCAAACTCCCTGGTTTCGGCACTCGAGATAGATAAAGATAATAATCTCTGGATAGGAACTACCGAATGGTTAGTATATTATGAGATAAATAACAACAAAATTACAGCCCTTTCTCAGGGAAATGGACTTGCCGGTAATGATATCTCTGCAATTTATTGCGATCATAAGAATGTCGTATGGGTCGGGTCAAAACGAAAAGGACTTACCAAAATTGAAGGCAGTAAAATAACAAAGGTTGATCTGAATGAAAATTTTACCCCTAAATGTATAGTTGAGGATAAAGAAGGGAAATTATGGGTTGGCACAGAAGATCGTGGTATTATTGTTCTTTTGGATGGTAAGATCGTAAAGAGATTCAGAACAAATGACGGATTACTTTCAAATAATATCCTGGTTGTTAATGCTGATGATGACAATAATATTTTTGTCGGAACAAGTGCTGGTCTCAATAAATATAATCAGAAAACCAATAAGTTTTTTGTATATACCGAAAAAAGCGGTTTCACAGGTATTGAAGTTAAGGACAATGCTACCTTTAAAGACAAGGAAGGCAATATTTGGTTTGGAACAATTAAAGGTGCAATTAAATATACCAGGAAATACGATATACCCAATCTTTTAGAGCCAATAACCTTTATCAGCAGGTTTAGGGTTAACCTGAAGGATCGGAACATGGAGGATGGATTAAAATTAAAATATCTCGATAGATCCATCACATTTGATTTCGGAAGTATTTGTATGAGTAATACTCAGGGCATAAAATACCTGTATAAACTTGTCGGCGCTGATCAGGACTGGAGATCAGTGGTAAAAAACCTGACAACAGTTACATACTCACCCCTGCCACCGGGTAAGTACTCTTTTCAGGTAAAAGCATCGAATAATGAAGGTATATGGAATAAAGAACCAGTAACATACACTTTCAAGATCAATCCTCCTTTCTGGAGAACGTGGTGGTTCTATACAATGCTGACAATAATTATCACAACTTCATTGGTATTATATATTAAAATCAGGGAAAGGAACCTGATCAAAGAAAAAAGGATACTTGAAGAAAAAGTCAGGGAACGTACAGCTGAAGTCGTAAAAGAAAAAGAAAAGTCGGAAGCATTACTTCTTAACACTTTACCGGTTAAGGTTGTTGATGATCTGAAAAAATATGGAAAAACCGAACCTGAAAGTTTCGATAATGTGACTGTTTACTTTTCCGACATTTGTACTTTTACTGATATTTCAGCCGGTTTGGATCCGCATGATACCATCAACGAATTAAATGACATGTTTACGGCCTTTGACGATATAATGACCAAACACAAATGCGAACGAATTAAAACCATCGGTGATGCTTATATGGCCGTGTGTGGTTTGCCCGAAAAAGATGAAAATCATGCTTTAAACATTGCAAGGGCTGCTGTTGAGATCCGTAAATATCTGGAAGACAGGGCCTCCACTCATGATATTAAATGGCGCGTTAGAATTGGTTTGAACTCGGGGAAAGTAACCGGTGGTATTGTTGGTGTTAGAAAATACTTATATGATATATTTGGCGATACAGTCAACACAGCCTCAAGAATGGAAAGCAACTCTGAACCAATGCGAATAAATTGCTCCGAAGCCACATATAAGATTCTGCAGGATAAATTCAGGTTCACCAAAAGAGAAGCCACAATAGTTAAAGGTAAAGGTGAAATGAATATGTATTTTATTGAAGAAGAAGTGGTTTCATAAAGAACAGTAGTTTAAAATTCATTTTACTCATTTTCTTAAATTTATAACCTAAATTTATTCCTGCTATTATAGCCGTTAATTCAACTTTTGGCAGACAATTGGTTCCATATTGATACCGAGAAAGTTTTTAATGTTAAGAAGCATGAGATAGGATTTGTCAGATTGCTGTTCTTGCACAACTTTTTTCAGGGTATTGCAATATCAGTTTTTTTTACCGCAGCCAGTGCAATATTCCTTTCCAAAGTATCAATAAACAACTTACCCCTGGTATATATCTACTCTTCACTAGGTATACTGATCATGGGAATTGTTTATTCCTATCTCGAACGGGTTCTGGCAGTCAAACACCTTTTAAGGTTCGTACTCATATTTTTATTTTTAAGCATTGCCCTTATCAGGATCGGTTTGGGTGTGATTGACCAGATTTGGATAACTTTTGCCGTTTTTATAAGCTACAAAATAACCAGTATGCTCAGCAGCCTGGAGTTCTGGGGTATGTCGGCAATTCTGCTTGATATAAGGCAGAGTAAAAGATTATTCGGTATCATCAGCTCAGGTGAGTTCACAGCTAAATTGCTAGGTTATTTATCAATCCCTGTACTCATAAAATTTTTAAGCTTTGATAATTTACTAATCATATCGGCAGTTGGATTCTTTATTTGTCTGCTCATATTAAATGTGATCATTAAAAATTCAAGTATAATCAATCAATTAACACCGGTAGGCGACAGAGATTATGTGCATAAGGAGGATACCCTGTTAAAATATCTTAAAAGCAGATACATTTTTTTACTCTCGGGACTTTCCTTCCTAGCCATAATAGCATTTACCTTCATTGATTTTTCCTTTCAGGTAAATGTAAAACAAACCTTTACAACTCCAAAAGAGCTAGGTAAATTTATAGCGCTTATTTATGCAAGCATCAAGGGTATTACATTTTTCTTTAAGTTGTTTTTATCGGGCAGGATCATTGACAAACTTGGTATAAAAAAATCCCTGTTACTGGTTCCCTTTGTTTTTATTATAGTTACTGTTGGTTTAATTATGTATCAGGCATTTGATGAATCGCACAGGTACATATTTGCCTTTGTTTGTTCATTGCTTATCACCGCAGAAATTTTCCGTTATGCAGTTTATGAACCTGTTTTCTATTCCATATTTCAACCCCTTAATAAAAATGTCAGATTATTCGGTCATGCTATTGTTAATGGATACATAAACCCGATTGCATTTGCAGTTGCCGGTTTGATTTTATATGCCTTTGTTCGCCATGGACGAACGATGAACATCCTGAATGTAGCATTTTGTTTATTTGTAATCCTCATTTTATGGATGGTTATATCCTTGTTTACCAATAAAGAATACATTGTTGTACTAAAAAATGCTTTTAAAAGAAGATTTTTCGAAGGATCAGAAATATCATGTAAAGGTAAAGAAATTCAGGAAATATTACTGCCCAAGCTTAAGAGCAATATGCCGGAGGAAGTAATTTATACAGCAGAACTTTTAATTAAATCTGACTATAATGATCTGCACCAGGTTTTTAAAGAGATTTTACATAATTCATCCGATGAGGTAAAACTATATGGTTTAAGTAAAATTGAGGAACTTAAACTTACGAATTTAAAAAAGGATGTGAACAACCTGATGAAATCGGAATTGTCGGAAGAGCTGAAAGAAACAACAATCAGAACCTATTGTGCCCTTGAAGAAAAACTTCAGGAATTTATTGTACCCTATCTCAAAAGCTCTGATATAAATGTTGTAAAAGGTAGTATTACCGGCCTTTTAAAATATGGTAACCTGGAAGTAAATGTAATAGCAGGTCAAAAACTATTAAAACTGATCAATTCATCTATTTTAAATGAAAAGTTAGTTGCAATTGATATTGTCGGTGATCTTAATATCACTAATTTTTATAGTCCTATTATTGAATTTTTCGATCATCCTAACTTTGAATTGAAAAAGAAAGCCATAGAAGCGGCAGGTAAAATCAGGAATATCAAATTCATTCCTTATCTTATTAATTTCCTGAGCGATCGTTACCTTCAGAACAAAGCATTAAATGCCCTGATCAAATTCGGGGAAGAGGCCATAGTTCAGCTTGAGCTTTACATTCATATTCATAATCAGAATATACCTGATGAACTTATTTATCGTTTCTGCCAGATATGTGGTAAAATAGGAGGGGTAAAAGCTCATGATTTTCTTATTGAGTATATCGACTATGGTAATGTAAAAATCAGAAACGAAGTATTATTTACACTCAGGCAATCCGGATATAAAGCCATAACTAATACCGAGGTCATAAAACTAAAACTGGAAAAAGAAATTGAACAGGCTGTCTGGTTGCTGGATGCAATACAATTGAGTAGTACATTAATTCATCCCAATGAATGGCTAAAAAATGCTTTTTTTATTGAACTAACCACCAGCACTGAAAATATTTTCAATTTATTGACTTTGTTATATGACTCACGTTCAGTATTTAAGGCAAAAGAAGGTTTGCTCACAACAGAGCAGGAAAATAAGGCAAATTCAATTGAGATATTAGATA
>Ga0182027_10007474_pt1 | contig 16081 bp, 10 predicted proteins | sample 712E1DmetaG_FD_121300 | JGI IMG/M metagenome (GOLD analysis project Ga0182027, IMG submission 121300) | Permafrost microbial communities from Stordalen Mire, Sweden - 712E1D metaG (Illumina Assembly) | ecosystem: Environmental > Terrestrial > Soil > Wetlands > Permafrost | place: Sweden...
AAACATAAAAACCCAGCCCGGCGACCGCCAGAAAAGTGACGAGCAGATTTCCCAGGATCAAGCGGGTGCGCAGGTTGAGGGAATTGATGGAGGCGGGCAGCTTTGAAAAAAAGTTTTTCATGGGGATACCTTTTCCTGCTTCACGGCCTTGCTTTCGCGTTGATATCCATTTCGATCATCGTTTTGAACGATCCATCGCTAAAAGTGTTTTGAAGTTGTTCCTGGATGCTGCACCTGGCTGGTTTCGAATCATTGTGCCGTTGCTACGCATGGTCGTTTTCCTCCCTTGTCATTTGAACCACCACTTCGGAATCATCGAACATCTTTCCAAGTTCCTCGGTCATGGAACGTAGAATATCATCCACTTCATACCCACTGCCGATCCTGGTGGTTACCTCTGCAATGGCTCGTTCCCGCTCTGCCCGGCGAGTGGCTTCGCTATAGAGTCGGGCGGATTCCAAGGATTCGCCGAGTTGATCGGTCAGGGCTTGCGCAAGTTGAACTTCCTGCTCCGACCAGAGGGACGGATTGTGCTTGACCAGCCGGATGATCCCGATAGCCTGTCCGCGTTGAAGGATCGGAATGTGGAGTGTTTTTTCATCCTTCGACCGGATGGGCGATCCTTCCCGCAGGGCTTGAAACTCTTCGGTATTCCAATGTCCGGCTTCGGTTTCAGTGGTATCGCCCCGGTCGTCGCTCTTGAAAGCCAGTGTGTTATTTTCAAGCTGTTTTTTCCATCCGCTGATGGAAATTTCTCCGTAAGCCCGGCGCACCGCGTCCACCGCGGCCCGGCTTTCCGCCAGCAGCCGCGAGTTTTCGATGGCAACTGCAAGTTGATCGGCTACCACTTGTAAGACTTCGATATCGTCTTGTTTGAATGCCTGTGGTTCCATGGATTGGATATCCAGTGCACCGAGGATGCGGTTGGCCGCTTTGAGAGGCAGGGCCATTTCGGACCGGGTCTGGGGCAGATAGGGATTATCGAAATAAATAGCATCTTTGCCGACGTCCAGCGCAATACGCGCCTTGCCGCTTTGGGTCACGTAACCCACTATTCCCACTTCGCCGATCTCCAATTGATGGCCGCGGTCCAGCATGCGCTGTCCGCCTTCACTATTGGAGGCGCGCAGCACGGCATACTTCCCGCTTTCATCTTTCAGGAAAATACCCACATGGTAGAAACCAAAGCGGGCGCTGAGTAACCGCGTCCCTTCGGTCAATAAAACGGTCAGGTCCTGCGCCCCGGCCGCGGCATTGCCTACTTCTGCCGCGGCGCGCAATTGGATGGTGCGGCGTTCCAGGGCCTGGGTTCGTTCTTTAACCCTGGTTTCCAGCATCGTTCGTTCCTCCTGTAATTCCCGGTTGACCTCGATTTGTTTTTGTTCATTATCCCAGGCTTGTCGAATGCTTTGATTGAGCCGGTCAATCATCAGGTACATGACGGCAGATATGCCGGCCAACAAAACCGCAACTTCAACCAAATCTTTAAGGTTTGTGAATTGGCTGAAATAAGCGTTTGGTATCATTCCATTCATTTCGGCAAGCGTAATCAGGCTGGTTGAGATTATGGTCAGGGCGGTAAAGCCAATGGCAAGGGATTTTGTGAGCGTTAGATAAGCCAGGATGATAACCGCTGCAAACGCAAGTGATGACACATCGTGGATGCCAACACCGTCCAGGGTCAGATAATCCCGGATGAGAAGCGGACCGAGTGGGATAAGGATCTGGGCAGGGTATAGAATTCCGCGCCGAAGCCACCATACGCCGGCGATTATAAGAATTAGGAGGGGAAGGGATACGTAAAATGTCCGCAGCTGCCGGGCGGCGACCGCATCCAAAATGCCCATCCCCAGGAGTCCGACGATTTCGATGATCAGAATCGGTCCCAGTAACCTGATACTGGCAAGCTTTTCGCTCTCATCGCGGAAGGTTTGTATGGATGACGACTTGAATAGTTTTAGCATTGCCGGGCCTCACTCATGGGAACTGCCATTTTTTCGTTCCTTCCCTGGCGCGGCCTCTGCCTGTCCGTTTCCATCCTGGATATCAAGCCGCACTTCGGCCTCTTGTAATTGGAATGCTTTTTGAAATTCCTGTGCCGCGGTTTTCAGCACGGACTCAAGATCGAGGCTTGATCGGAATCGGCCCCCCAGTTCACTGATGAGCGTTTCGCGTTGCGCTCGATCACGGATTTCTTCGGCAAGCCGCGCATTGTCCAGCGCCGCGGCGAGACGTTCGGTGATTTGTTCGATGATGGTCGTGGTATCTTCATGGGTATTGTCATCCTGGAAGCGCACATCCACAAAACCGATCGTCTGCCCGCGCAATCGCACCGGTATCTTTTTCGCCTTTTTGTCCTGTGATTCCCTGCCCGGCAGATTTTCAACGGCTGATCCAAGCACTGTGTAGATGGGCTGGAGTTGTGTGCCTTTGAATTTGTAACCGAGAGTTCGGTTTTTGTCGCTTGCGAAATTTACCCATGATCGCCGCGTAATATACCGGTAAGCCTGTTCGATTTCTTTCAGCTGCGTTTCCACCTGTTGAAGCAGGCGGATCCTTTGGATGCCGATTGCCAGTTGATCGGCCATGACCTGCATGATGTCCATATCTTCCTGGCTGAAGGCCTGCGGCTGCCGGCTTTGAATATCGAGAACGCCCAGCACTTCACCGACGTTTTTCAGAGGCAGGGCCATTTCCGAGCGTGTGGCGGGCAGGGAGGGGTTGTCGAAATAAACGGCATCCGCGCCGGTATCCAGCGCGATACGTGCCTGGCCGGTGGCTGCAACTTTCCCTACAATTCCCTGCTCGCCGACGCGCAAGCGGTGGTTATTCGCGAGTAATTGTTTTCCCTCTTCGGTCGGTGAGGCGCGCAAAACGGCATATTCCCTTTTATCATCCAGCAGGAAAACGCCGGTATGATCGAACTTGAAGCGCTCCATGATCAATGTGCTGGCGCGCACCAGTAGTTCATCCAGGCTGGGCGCTGAAGCAAGATCGCGTGCAACTTCGGCGGCTGAACGTACCCGCAAAGTCTCCTGTTCCAATTCCCGGGTGCGCTCCGAAACGCGCTGCTCCAGCGTGTCTTGCGTGTCTTTTGAGATTTTCAGCGCCTGCTGCATGCGCCGGCTGGCTTCCTGCAAGGTGGCTTCGTGCTGGCCGATCAGGTAAAACAAAAAACCCAGGATGATCGGTGCTGTGTCAACGAACAACAGTACAGCATTGTGCTGTTGGGCCAGCAGCAAGGATGAACCATTGAACGGGGCGCTCATGGTCCAGATTTCGATGAGTGTTCCCGCAATCGCGAAGAGCAGCCCAAAGACCACCCCGAGGATCGTCCGCTGAACTTTAATTGACCTTAACCATTCCATAGTTATTCTTTTTCACCGGATGGCTGGATAAATACGGATACTTCCTCCACCTCCGGCAAGGCGCCCAGTTCTCGTGCGGCGGCCTGCAGCAAGGTATCAATATCCAGCGAGCGGTTTAATCGGGTGGTGATCTCGTTCACAGTTTGTTGCTGCGCGGCCCTTTGGCGCGTCTCTTCGAGCAGCCGGCTGTTATCCAGCGCCAAGGACACCTGGTCTGCGATTTTTTCCGCCAGGACTTGCTCATCCTCTGTCCATTCCATCTTTTCCCCGCCCTGGAAGCTCATCGTCCCTATATCCTGACCTCTCAGGCGGAGAGGAATGCGCATCATCCCTTCGTTCTTTTTCCTGATTTCACCTGCGGGGATGGATTTTGTCCCGGAGGGTGTGTATTGATAGGCAAGGGTGCGGCTCGCAAGATATCTTTTCCATTCTTTGCCTGCCTGCTGCGTCGCCAGCATTTCAAGTTCGTTGGCAAAGGCCTGGGTGTCGTTGATCAGGCGCACGCTGTCAATGGAGATCGCGATCTGGTCCGCCAGGGATTGCAGGATTTCCAATTCATCCTGCTGAAATGTGCGTGTTTCCTTGGATTGAAGATTAAGGATTCCGAGCATGCGACCGCGCACGCTCAAAGGCAGGATGACTTCCGACTGCATGGTCTCCAGTTTTCCCTCAGAGACAAGCTGTGTCCTGCCTGTGCTGCCTGCATTCGTACTTACATATGGCTTGTTTTGTTCAGAAACATACCCGATTGCATTCCTCGGGCTTCTTTCGATGCGGAAGCCCTGTTCCATCATCCTATTTCCAGCAAAGGAAGATGACGCTTGCAGGAAAGCCGTCCGTCCGTCTTCATCGAAGAGGAAAACGGCCACATGCTGGAAGCCAAAATGTTCGGACGTCAGATGTACGACCTGTTCGAGAAGCATGGGTACATCCTGCAGCTCTGAGATGCTTCGGGTGATAAAAGCCGTTGAACGGAGCAATTCTGACTTTTGAGAGAGTTCATTGGTGCGTTCTTCGACGCGCGATTCCAAGTTCCTGCTTTCAACCTGGACTTCCTGAAGCGCTGAACTTGCCAGGTCTCTGGCTCGTTCGAATTCGGTTTGCACCAATCTCAGTCCGAGGATGAGTACCGCACCTACCAGAATATCTGTAAGAGCAGCGCTGAGCCAGTCACTCAAGATACCGGTGGGTATGACCGTGCTGGTAAGGTGGACCTGCCCGGTTAATATCAACCATCCGGCTATGGCCGTGGTAACCGTACTGATGATGAGGGCGATAATGCCTGCGCGCGGTGAAAATAGAATGGATGCCATGACAACCAGCACCAGCATATAGAGGCGCCCGCCTCCCCAAATGCCTTCGTCCCAAAAGTCGCTGAGGATGACTGCATAGATCAACACCAGAAGGACCCCGGATTTAAACCAATAAGGGAAGCGGATCAGGATGGTGAGCAGCAGGATCCCGAATACTGTGGAATAGATCACCAGATCGGAAACGCTGGGTTGGGTAACAAAATTGCCGACCAGCGTAATAAACCCGAAAATGGCCGAGCCGATCAGCATGGCCTGCAGGAACCCTTCACGCCATCTCCCATAGTTGAAAGTGGCAGCCGATGATTCCCGGAGTGATCCAGGCGCAGTCTGGTTCATAGGTTGTCTTTCAAGTTCAATTCGATCGTGGCTTCCGAAGCATTCAAAGCCTTGCCGAGTTCCTGAGCCGCGGCGCGTAATATTCCGTCCATGCTGGTGGATGACCATATTTTGCCGCTGATTTCAGCGATCAAACGCTCGCGTGATGCGCTGGCCTGGCTCTCCTCGACCAGGCGGGCATTTTCCAGCGCCAGCGAAGCCTGCGAGGCAATCGATTCGATCAGGTTGCGCTGCTCCGGCGTCCATTCATTGTCGCTGTCCAATTTGATATTGCCGATGACTCCACCCCGCAACGCCAGGGGTACTTCCAGCTCATTATTCGTTTCGCTGGAAATTTCATCCCCCACCTCATAGCGAAGTTCCTCTTTGTTTGCCGTTCGTTCCCAGGTTTGTGCGGTGTATTGTCTTTGAATGTTCTGTATTTCGCTGAGGTCCTGTTGAACTTGTTGGAACAGGCTTGCGTTATCGAGAGCGATGGAGACCTGGCTTGCCATGTTTTGCAGCACTTCAATTTCCTGCGGTCCAAAGGCGCCTTCCTGGGCGGCTTGTACATCCAGCGCGCCCAGCACCCGCCCAGCGACCATCAGCGGCAGTGCAATTTCCGAGCGCGTATATGGCAGCAATGGGTTTTTGAAGCGGTTCTGTTCCATTTCAACATCCAGCGCGACGCGCGCAGCCTGGTTGCTGACCGCCATTCCCACCATGCTCCTGCCTCCGATCTCAAGCCGGTGTTTGTTTTCCTTTAGTAAATGGCCGGCTTCGCCGGTCGCGCCTTTTAATTCCGCCCATCGGTGGGTTGGATCGGTAAGAAAGAGGGCGGCATAATAATAACCGAATCGGTCCGTGATCAGGTTGACAACCCGGTTGATCAATTCATCCGGATCGAGCAGCGAACTGGCGGCGCTGCCGACTTCATTGACCGCTTTAAATTGCAGGGTTCTTTCGGCCACCCGCTCTTCGAGAATATCCTTTTGTTTTTCAAGTTCGCGTGCAGACTCTTCGCTCTTCTTTTGCGCCTTGAGGTATTCGGCGTCCAGTTGCTGAAATCCCACAATAATAATGCCGCTGAAGAGCGCCAGGGTTAAAACATTGCTGACCCAATCCGTCCAGGCTGCCAATAAGCTCGTTTCAAGGAAGGCGAATTTGCCAGTCAAGTTGAGCCAGGCCGTCACGCCAAATGTGATGAATGAGACGGCCAGCGCGGCCATCCCTCCGCGGGTGGAGAATAACATGGTGGCAATGGTGATAAGCCCCAGGAAGATATACATGCTGTCGCCGAGAACACCATAGGAGAGTAATTCGGTCGCCGCCCATAGATACACTGCCAGCAGGAGAATGCCTGCGCGCAGCCAGTAGGGTATGGGGATGACTGCCACCAGTACCACAATAAAATAGGCACCGATATAAAGCAGCGTCTCCGTCATGCTCTGGTCGGTGAGAATTCCCGTAATGAGGGCAATAAAACCCAATACCAGACCGATATTCAGGATCGGGCGCATCAACCCTGCGCGCCAGTTCTGGTAGAGCGGCCGATTGGCTTCCGCTTCTTCACGATGCAGGAATGGCAATATCCTTTGCGCTTTCATGCTGATTTACTGCCTTTCTCTGAAGAGTCGCTGCCATTATTTCCTGGTTCCGGTGCGATGGAGATCGTTGTCCGTCTGGCTCCCACGGCCTTTGTTAATTCGCTGGCGGTGGTTGTGAGAATGGTTTGCATATCGTTGGAGCGGCGGATCTTGTTTGTGATCTCGTAGATCAGGCGGTTGTGTTCCACCTGGCTGCGCACTTGTTCGAGCAGCCTGGCGTTGGCGATGATCGCGGCCAGACTGCCGCCCAGTGTTCCGAGCATCTCCTCATCATTTTCGTTGTAAGCGCCGACCTGCTCGCTCTCCACGTTCAACACGCCGAGGACTTCATTTCGATACAACAGGGGGATGGCCAGTTCGGATCGCGTGTTCGGACTGGCTTGAATATAGCGCGCATCTTCGGTTACATTATCAACGCGCAGCAGGCGCTTGCGTCCTGCCACCCAGCCGGTGATGCCGCTTTCGATGGGCACTTTCATTTCATTCACATCCTGCAAGTATCCAACCGATGCCTTGACTTCGAGGTATTTTTGTTCTGCATCGGGCATCAGGATTGCCACGCGATCGCCGCCCAAGGTCACCTGCAAGCCGGACACCGCGCTTTCCAACGCCTCTTCAAGAGTGGTGCCGGATGCAACCGTGCTGGTGATGTGGTGCAGCAGGCGGTGTTGTGAAAGATGTTCCTGGGTCTCGGCGAATAGTTCGGAATTGATGACCGCCACAGCCAGCTGGTCGGCCAGGATTTGAAGCGTACGCATGTCATCTTCTGTGAAGGCATAGGGATGCACGCTTTGTACATCCAGAACACCCAGCGTTCTTTCGCTGACCTTCAACGGGATTGCGGCTTCCGCGCGTGTATCCGGTAAAAGCGGATTCGCATAGTACGTTGCATCCTTGGTGGTATCGTGGACCACCAGGGGTTCGCCTCGTCCGGCCACATACCCTACCACTGACCTGGAGCCAACGCCCAGTTTATGTCCGGTGCGTTTCATTTGCGATCCGGCCTCGCCCGTTGCTTCGCGGATGACTGCGTATTCGCCGGCGAGGTCTATCAGGAAAATGGAGGCATGATAGAAATTAAATCGTTCGCGGATGAAGCCGACGGCCTTCTTTAATAACTCATCCAGGTTCAGGGAACCGCTGATATCGCGTGCGATCTGCGCTGCGGTTTCCAATTGAAAAGTGTGCCTGCGGCTCTCTTCCAGAAGTCTTACATTGTAAATGACACCGGCCACCTGGTTCGCCAATGCGCTCAGGAAATGCATGTTTTCTTCGGTGAAGGCATGTTCATGGTTCAGATCCTGGACGATCAATGCGCCAATAGGCTCGCCTTGCATCGCCATGGGTGCACCCATCCAGGATTTGGACGGCTTGCCGTGGATCTTTGCCCCAAGTTCTTCCGCCTGCCTCTCGGTATCTTCAACCAACAGCAAGGGCTGTAAAGTCTTGATTAAAATAGAGGACAGTCCTTCGCCCAGGGGAAATGCTTCGATGGCATCTATTTTCCCGTCTTCAACCATGTATGGGATGGAAATGGACTCGATTTCCTTCTGATAGAGCGCGACCATGAACGGATAATCCCCGATGACCCGCTTCACCTGGGCCTGGATGCTGGAATAAAAACCATTGAGATCGCTGGTCGAGGCCACCGCCTGCCGGATGGAATTGATCGATTCAAGTTCGCGCAGGTGTTCCTGTCCCTCCGCAGCGGCCGCTATTTTATCCAGTCCCGCACCGATCAGATCGCTCATACCCACGTAAGGCTGTACGATGGCGCTGGTTAAAGATCGTTTACGCCCACCCAGCAGGATGATCCCTGCCAGCTTGTTTCCTTGTGTGATGGGGAGCAGGGCAGCCGACTGGTGGTCGAGCCGGGACATGAATCGCTTCAGCGCTGTGGGCAGGCCGACCGTGTCCTCCTCGATGATGATGGGGTTGCCCGACAGGAATTTTTGGATCTCGTTCACACCGGATTTCAGCGCTTCCACAGCGGTATCCAGTGTATTTTTTACTTCGCGTTCGTTCGCAGTTACGGCTTCAAATTGATCCCCGCGCACCAGCAGCATCGCCGCCGCATAGGGTGAATCGTGCAGGATGCGGCCGACGGCCTGGGTCATTTCGGTTTCTGAATTTGCCTGCGCGATGGAACGACTGCCGCGGAACACGCGCTCCAGTTCTTGAATGTTCACCTGGATCGACTCTGCCAGGCTGGAATTTTTTATGACTACCGCAATTTGGCTGGCGAGTGTCTGCAGCACCACAATGGTCTCGGGTCCGAAGGCACCCGCCTGTGAGCTTTGAACATCCAAAGTGCCCAGGACGGCTCCCCCAACCGAAATGGGAATACCGGCTTCCGAGAGCGTTTCAGACAGGAGTTTATTTGCCAGGTGATAGGGATCCTGACTGATATCGGACGCGATCCTCGGCTGGTTGTTGGCGGTTACCCAGCCGATGATGGAGGTTGACCCCACCTCCAATTGGTGTCTGTTTTCGATCAGGGAGTGAGCGGCCGGACTGCAGACCGCCCGCAATACCGCGTATTTTCCGGCACGATCCACGAGATAAATGGCCGCATGATAAAAGCCGAATTGTTCGACGATGAGTTCCACGGTGCGGTTAAGCAGTTCATCCAGGCTGCCGGCGGACGTGGCGCGTTGGGCCACCTCTGCCGCCGTTCGGATTTGGCGCGTGCGCTCCTCCACTTTTTGTTCCAGGGAGCGATACAGTCCGGTCAGCTCTTCTGCCATGTGGTTGAATGCATCCGCCAGCAGCCCGATTTCGTTTTGACTGCGGATGTCTGCGCGCACATTGAAATCTCCTGCGGCGAATTTGGCAGTGATCGCGGTAAGTGATTGAAGCGGCCTGAAGACGCTTTGGGCTCCCAGCCAGGAAAACAGCGTCACGGCCAGCAGGGCGATCACGGCCAAAATTAAAGTGAAGTATCCAAGGCTAATAAGTGGACCGAATACCAGGCTTTGCTGGATTTCCAAGACCAATCCGCCGTCCATGCTTGGCAGCCATGCGGCTTGTGCCAGGACGGGTGAATTGGCGGTATTGCTGAATTGCACGGACTGGGATGCGAATTTCCCGCCGTTCATCATGGGATTGAAGACCGTGGTCAATTGAGCGGCTTGCGAGGAGGATGGCACAAGTGTCGTCAACTCCATCGTATGTTGATCGAGTGCAATGAGCTTTCCGTCGCGGGTGGCAAAATACGCAGTGGAGCCTGGAATGAGGCTCGACAGGTTTCGCAAAATATCCTGAAGGTTTTGTGCCTCGGTGATTCCCACCAGGGTTCCAAGTCTTGAGCCGCCGGTGCTTTGATACTGTGCAATGGTGATGAGTGCGAATTGGTTCTTATAGAGCGGCAACAGGTTGTAAACTGCAAAAGTCTGATCGTTGCTGTCGCCGATGGTTTTGTAATACTGTGAATTGGCAAGTGAGGTGCCCTCCCAGCCTGGCTGGCTTGCCATTTGGATGGAGCCGTTGGGAAGCATGAAAAAGAATTGGTTGAAAGTTGCCTTGCCGGCCTGTGGGTTAAGCGCCCGCAGGGTCCCGGATATATTATTTCTGATATTGATGAAGTTGGGATATTGCGAGCTTACAGAAAGTGCGTAGTTGAGTTCGCTGTCGAAGTCTGGCTGGCGCAAAAGGTAATCCAGACGGATTTGCTTGGCTTTGATCACCAGGTCCAACTGATTGAGTTGATCGTTCATCTGGTTTTGCATTTGGCTTGTGATCTGGTCGCCAAACAAGGACCGCGCCCGCCAGTATGCCAGGCCTGCCATCAGGATGAGGGGGATGAATGTAAAGATGATCAGCGTTCGAATCAACGAACGCGAAAGGTTGTCCCGATTCCTGGAACGCTTGACTTTCACCGCATCTTTCAGTGTGATGGTCATTGTGAATTATGCAAACTCCCAAACTTCCTCGTCGTTGAGAATGCGCCGGATTTGTTCAGGGAAACGGTCTGGGTCGAGCGGCTTTCCCAGGAAGCCGTCGAACCCGGAGTTTTTGGCTTTGTTCATTTGCTCCATGCTTGCTTCGGCGGTGACTGCCACGATCCGTACAGTCTTAAATCGGTCCGAGGCCCGGATTTTTTTCTGGGCCGCATACCCGTCTTCATAGGGCAGGCGGATATCCATGAGGATCAAATCCAGCCGGGGCAGGGTGTCGGCGTACTCGACCACTTCAAATCCCGATGTTTTCCATTCACAATGGATTCCAAGATAGCCGAGCATCCGCGCGATCAGGACGAAGTTGGATACGTTATCTTCCACCACCAGAACCGTTGCATCCTTTGGAATGGCAGATTTATGGTTGGGTTGTGTATCAGACGCGGGGAGATTGACCATTGGGGTTCCTTTTAATGTAGCGCTCTACTTGCAGGGTCAGCGTGTCAATGTCGATCGGTTTTTGGATATAGCCGTCACAGCCGGCTTCCAGCGAACGTTCCCGGTCGCCGCGCATAACATTGGCGGTCATCGCCAGAATGGGGGTTTGGGTGAATTTCGGGATTGCCTTGATCCTGGCAGTTAAAGTGTAGCCGTCCATATCGGGCATGCTGATGTCCATTAATATCAGGCTGGGAGTCTTGGCGTCCAGGTACGTCAAGGCTTCGGCGGCGTTTTGCGCCTCGTCAACGGTATAATCATCCGCCTGCAATACGCGGCGGACCAGTTTCCTGTTATCCGCATTATCTTCGATATACAAGATGGTTCCTTTATTTGGCATATCTTTACCTTTTGGGTTGATTTTACTTGTGGGAAGTATTTATTTGCATAACAGCAGGATTACAAAAACAAACAGGCGCGTGGGATGGTTCAACCGACTGACCCGCTGCCCTGTCCCCGAAAGACACGCCTGCCCCATTTTGCGGAAAATAACTCTGCCGTCCTGTCTTTTGTTTTTCGCACCCCGGCCCGCCCAGAGAAAGATGGCCTGTTGTGGATTCCTTGACGATTTGGCTATATGCGGCTGGATTCTAAAAAGCAATATGAGACCATCAGCCTCCGCCATTAATAGTTATACCGCACTCGGTCACAAATTGCGCTATTTCAGAAGGTGGAAAGCGCAATTTGTGACCGTGGGTATAATATAATGAACCGGAGCGCTGAATGTTAAACGTTGCCATGCTTTCGTATCACACCTGTCCGCTTGCGACCCTTGGCGGAAAGGATACCGGCGGGATGAACGTCTATGTCCGCGACCTGACCCGCGAACTGGGCCGCAGAGGCATCCATGTGGATGTGTTCACGCGTTCGCAGGATGAACACGTGCCTCATGTCCTGCACGATCTTGGATATGGCAACCGTGTGGTTCACATCCCGGCTGGCCCCGAGGTGCCCATGGCAAAGCGGGATTTGACCGGTTACCTTCCGGATTTTGTGGCGGGTATCGAAGCCTTCGCCGCCGAAAAAGGAATTCATTACGATATCATTCACAGCCATTATTGGTTGTCCGGCCTGGCCGCTGAGTCGCTTTCGGACGCGTGGGGCGGGATACCCATTGTCCACATGTTCCACACCCTCGGCGAGATGAAAAACCGCGTTGCGCAATCGGATGAGGAACGCGAAAGTTCCGAGCGCATTCTGGGCGAAAAGCGCGTGCTGGCTCGTGCGGATCGGATCATTGTGGCGACCCTGGCCGAACAGACGCAATTGCGTTTTTTATACAAAGCCGGTGACCGCAAACTCACCATTATTCCTCCGGGAGTGGATGCCAGTCACTTTTATCCCATTCCGAGCGATGAAGCCAAAATGGTTGTCGGGCTTAAACCTGACGCGCGCATGATTTTATTTGTAGGCCGCATCGAGCCGTTGAAGGGCGTGGATACACTTATACGCGCGATGGTATGCCTCAAGCTGAATGACCCTGAGGTTCGTGTTCATCTTGCCATTATCGGAGGCGAGCCGGAAGCCAGCCCCCTACAAATGAGTGCGGAAATGGCCCGTCTGCAAAAGTTGTGTGATGAATTAGCCCTGGATCAAACGGTGGTTTTTATGGGTAAGCGCGACCAGGATAAATTGCCTTATTATTATTCTGCCGCCGAGGTACTGGTCATGCCTTCCCATTATGAGTCGTTTGGCATGGTCGCATTGGAGGCCATGGCCTGTGGGACGCCCGTGATTGCCTCGGAAGTGGGCGGTCTGGGCTTTCTGGTGCATAACGGAGAAACGGGCTACACCATTCCGGACGGCGACCCCGACGTTCTCTGCGAGAAATTATCCATGCTGTTGAATGACGCCTCGCTGCGCAAAGCCATGGGACAGCGCGCGGCTCAATACGCCCAATCCTATACCTGGGATAAGATTGCGGCGCAGATCATGAATGTTTATCAGGCTTTGCTGAACAAGGAAAACGGAACGCTCTAGGCGGTCTCCCTCATGGTTTTCTCAAAATCAGAGAGCTAACCGCGAAGAACGCTACCCTCAAACAGCGAGGGCAGGCGAACGCGAAGACTTCTTATTTTCCTGGCGCCCTTCGCGTTGAAAAAAAGACAAAACATAGATTCGCCATGGACTTTGAGAATACCATACGGTCTCCCTATACTTGTGTTGTCCTGGCGTTCTTACTGCGCTCGATCTTTTTTTTACGAAGGTAGCGTCGCGGTTCCCGGCAGCCATTTGGCCTTGGGTGGTTGTGGATAAGCTCCAATTATGGTTGAACGCCGCAGTAATGTATTCAAATGCGCGATCAACATCTCGCTTGACAGCGGCTTGACGATGTAATCGTCTGCGCCCGAATCGAGCATGCTGGCGATGGTTTGTGGATCGTTAATGGCTGAAATCACCAGGATCGGGACCATGCTGAACACGCGGATCTTTTTGCACATTTCCCAGCCGTTGATATCGGGCATCATCAGGTCGAGCGTGATGACATCCGGTTTTTTCCCCGTGATTAACTGCAGTCCTTCCTCGCTCCTGTTTGCGGTTAAGACCTGGAAGCCATGTTTTCCGAGCACAACTGAAAGAAATTCCGTAATGGCACGATCATCGTCAATCACCAGGACCCTTCTGTTTGTGTTCATCGCTCTATTATCGCTCATCCGGCTCCTTTCCTACTTTGCAGGTTATTTACAAAATGGGCGGTTTAGGATGATATTTGTCATTGGGCAAATGGCTTTTTTTTGGTAAAATAATTCACAATCAATAAAAACGTCAGTTCGGGATAAGGTAAGCAGTCTTTTCATCCCGTTGAGCGAAGACCTGAGCGGATCGAAGGGCGAAGGCGAAGCGCGGATTTCCCTGTCAAGTTCTACCGAGACCGGTGGTCAGCTTGTCACGAATTTACGTAATAAAATCAAATTCAGGAGGCTTGAATGAAAAAGTGGGTTTACCTTTTTAACGAGGTAAAAGAGGTCGAAAAGCTCAGGGGTGGCGATTGGGACGAGGTGAAGGGGCTGGTGGGTGGCAAAGGCGCGGGCCTGTTGGATATGACCCGAGCCGGTGTGCCGGTTCCGCCATTCTTCACGGTCACAACCGAAGCCTGCAATGAATTCCAGAAGGCGGGAAAATTCCCTCCTGGAATGTGGCAGCAGGAATTAGCCGCTCTCAAGCGCATTGAAAAAGCGACCGGCAAGAAGTTCGGCGACCCGAAGAATCCCCTGCTGGTTTCATGCCGTTCCGGCGCAAAATTCTCGATGCCAGGCATGATGGATACGGTGCTAAATATTGGCCTCAACGATGAAACTGCGGCGGGCATGGTCAAGCTGACCGGCAATCCGCGCTTCGTCTATGATGCCTATCGCCGCCTGGTCGAGATGTTCGGCACGGTGGTGCTGGGGATCGCGGATGAGGCCTTTGAAGACCCCATGAACGAATACAAGCAGCGCAAGGGCTATAAGCTCGATACCGAAATGACCGCCGACGATTGGAAGGAAATGGTCAGCCAGTTCCGCGCAGTGGTGAAGAAGGAAAAAGGCTTTGACTTCCCCCAGGATCCGCTCAAACAATTGGAGCTCGCCACCGAGGCCGTCTTCAAGTCCTGGAACGGGAAGCGCGCCGTGGATTATCGCAATCATGAGCATATCCCTCACGATCTCGGTACCGCGGTCAATATCGTGACCATGGTCTTTGGCAACATGGGCGATGATTCGGGCACGGGTGTGGCCTTCACCCGCAATCCCTCCACCGGCGAGCGCAAGATGATGGGTGACTACCTGCTCAACGCCCAGGGCGAGGACGTGGTCGCGGGCATCCGCAACACCGATCCCATTGAGAACCTCAAGAAACACATGCCGCAGGCCTACAACCAGTTCATGGATATCACCTCCAAACTTGAAACCCATTACACGGAAATTCAGGATGTGGAGTTCACCATCGAACGCGGCAAGTTATGGATGCTTCAGACGCGCACCGGCAAGCGCACCGCCAAGGCCGCCGTCAAGATTGCGGTGGATATGGCGAACGAAGGTCTGATCACGCGTGAAGAGGCCGTGAAGCGCGTCACACCCGAACAGGTGGACACCCTGCTTCATCCCCAGTACGATGCCGCTGCTTTGAAGAACGCCGAGAAGGAAGGCAGGTTGTTTGCCAAGGGCGTCAATGCTTCCCCGGGCGCCGCGGTGGGTCAGGCTTATTTCGATGCCGATAAGGCCGAGAAAATGTCCAAGGAACAAAAGCAGGATGTCATCATGGTTCGTCCGTTCACCAAGCCGGATGATGTGCATGGCATGATCGCCGCCAAGGGCGTGTTGACCAGTGAAGGCGGCGCGACTTCGCACGCGGCCGTCGTGGCCCGCCAGTTTGGCATCCCCTGCATCGTGGGCGCCTCCATGATCAAGATCGATCTCGAAAAACGCGTCATGACCGTGAACGACAAGATGGTTCACGAAGGGGATTGGATCTCTGTGGACGGCACAACGGGCAATGTCTTTGTGGGCAAGGTGCCGATGATCGCCGCGTCTTTGGAAGAGCAAACCGAATTGCTGACGCTGTTAAAATGGGCCGATGAGATTTGCGCTCGTCCCAATATGCGCGTGGCTCCCAAAGGCTGGCCTACGCGCGGCTTGCAGGTTTGGGCCAATGCGGATTATCCCAAGGATGCGCGCCGCGCTCGTTCGTACGGTGCGGTCGGTATCGGCCTATGCCGCACCGAGCATATGTTCTTCGAGCCGGAGCGATTGCCGATCGTTCAGCGCATGATCCTTGCGGATACCAGCGAAGAGCGCACGCAGGCTTTGAATGAATTGCTTCCGACCCAGCGCAAGGATTTCGATGGGCTGTTCGAAGCCATGGACGGCTACCCGGTCATCATTCGTTTGATTGACCCGCCGCTGCATGAATTCATGCCCGATGAAGAAAAGCTTTTTGAAGAAGTCGTCACGATGCGCGTCAAGGGCGAGACCGCCGGCCTGGCAGAGAAGGAAAAACTTCTGGCCGCCATCAAAGGCTTGCACGAATCGAATCCGATGATGGGTTTGCGCGGTGTGCGCTTGAGCATTTACATGCCGGAGATCGTCGAGATGCAGGTGCGC
>Ga0182027_10007476_pt1 | contig 16079 bp, 16 predicted proteins | sample 712E1DmetaG_FD_121300 | JGI IMG/M metagenome (GOLD analysis project Ga0182027, IMG submission 121300) | Permafrost microbial communities from Stordalen Mire, Sweden - 712E1D metaG (Illumina Assembly) | ecosystem: Environmental > Terrestrial > Soil > Wetlands > Permafrost | place: Sweden...
CCCTCTTCATGATTAATCTTGATATTTTCTAATATTTAAATTTATCTTTTTTTAAAATCTCTTAAATGTTTATAATAAAATTAAAAATTATTATATTTCTCTAAATAAAAATAAGCCGCAGCCGGGGATCGAACCCGGGACCTCGACATTTTTGGTTTTTATAAAACCTAAAAGACAAAAAGTCTTTGATTTTTTGTATTACCAATGTCGCGCTCAAACCAACCGAGCTCCTGCGGCAAACACAATAAAGAACAATATAATCCTATAAAAATATTCCTAGACTCGATTTTATTAGTAGTTTAATCAAATAGTTTCTTCATTACTAGTCCCTTACTTCTATTGCTCCTCCTCAAAGCTAAACTAACTCTTAAAAATGTGAATCTATGAACATTTAAACTAAATATTATTATTAAAAAAATATCAAATAAAAATTATTTATAAGTAGTAATCTTGGCAGGAGTATTAGGTTTAACTACTTCGGTTACAGAATTTGCAGCTTTAACAGATGTATCAACAACAGCTGCTCCTGCTTTTTTTCCATCGTTAGTCAAGCTGATATTTTTAGAAATATTCTGAGGAACAGTCGTATTAGTATCTTTCCAATCAAGTCCTACAGCAGCACCAGTAAGGACTCTTACATTATCAAAACTATGAAGAATCCAGCTACCATAAACTTGTGCTCCTTGTCCAAGCCCACTAAGAGTTGTTACATCTATATTATTTGAATTGCTGACAAAATAAAATGTAGATATAAAAAGCAGTATTGCAATTAGCATTACACTCATGACAAGCCTATGCTTTGCATGTCTTGAAAATAAGAATCTAATTGCTATAAATCCTGCAAGTACAAGTATTATAATAAGTATCCAGTTGATCATTTTTTACCTCTCTTTTATCCCTTTTTTATATGTAATTAAGATATCTCCAGCTTTTAAAAAGATTTTGGTTATGGAAAAAATAGCCCAGAAACCAAAAAAAATAATATTATAGATTTCTTTAGAATTTCAGGTTTTAATAATTATAATTCCATTAATTTTTGAATATGTTTATCATTCTTTTTAATAAATTTGTAGAGTTTAGGCAATAAATATAAGCATACAGCTCCGTATGCTACACAGCCATATATACTCCAAACTTTATGTTCAAAAGCTTGATCTTCTTCATTAAGTTTTCTTCCATGATTTCCTCTAACAAAACAAACAGAACCCGCTGAAGGATTATTGTTTTCATAAGCATTAGAATTAGGAATATCTATGCTTCCAAAAACTAAAGGTGCTGATAATACTAGTCCTTCTAAAACAGATTTAATTTTCATAAAAAGCTTGAAAATTATACATATATAAACATTTATACTAAAAAATATATTAATTAAATAAAAATATTATATCCCTAATTTAAAATATATTTTCATCTCCTGTCGAGTATTCTCTTAAATACTTCCATTATAACAAAGCCTGCAAGAGATAATACGATTACTTCCATCCAATCATAAAAATTTAATAAAACAAATCCGAATATAGAACTAAACGGACTGTATAATAATGCTACATGAAGTCCAAAAGAAATGAGAACAGCATAAACCAGCCAAATATTCCCGCTAAATTTAAAGAAGCTCTTGTTTGACTTGCAGTTAAAAGCTAAAAACATCTGATATAAAATTGATGTTGTAACAACAATTGTCCTTGCTTTGTCTATATCATTGATATGAAGAATAAAGGCAATTGAAATAACTATAAGCCCAATTATTCCTGCAAAAAATATAAATTGAGTCATTCCCTTAAGTATTCCTTCTCTAGAAGGTTTTCTTTTCATTAAATCTTTTTCAGGCTCTTCAGCAGTCAGTGCAAGTGCAGGCAAACTATCTGTTACAAGATTAATCCATAATATCTGAAGAGGAAGTAATGGCAGAAGATCAGGGTTTCTCCAGATTAATACAACTAAAAGAATAAAAAATAATTCATAAAAATTAGCAGCAAGTAAGTATTTGATTGATTTTCTTACATTATCATAAATCCTTCTTCCTTCCCTGACACCTTCAACAATTGAGTTAAAATTATCATCCCTTAAAACAATATCTGATGAATCCCTTGCAACATCTGTTCCTCTTATACCCATGGCAATTCCAATATCAGATCTTTTAAGTGCTAGAGAATCATTAACACCATCACCTGTCATTGCAACAATCTCATTTCTTTTCTTGAGTATTTCAATTATTCTGAGTTTATCTTCTGGAGAAATCCTTGAAAAAACCGCAACATCCATAATTACATTATATAAATCCTTATCACTCATTTTTCCAAGTTCAGCAGAATCAATGAATCTGCCAGAGAGCCCAATTTCTTTAGCAACAGCGCATGCAGTAAGTTTAGAGTCACCAGTCACCATTATTACTTTAATTCCAGCATCATTGCACATTTTTATTGCATTTTTAACTTCAGGCCTTGCTGGATCAATTATTCCCTGAAAACCAACAAATGTCAGGCCATTTTCAGCAATTTTCTCAGAGAGGTCACTATATCCTGGAAATCTTCTGAATGCAAAAGCAAGGACTCGAAGGCCTTCTTTTGCCATGTCTTCATAAACTTTAACGAGTCTTTCTTTTTCTTTTACACCCAATTTTATTCTCTTACCATCAATAAGTTCATAATCACATCTCTCTATTATTTCCTCAGGAGCACCTTTAACATAAGAAGTGTATTTCTTATCCATTTTTCTTACAATAGACATCATTTTCCTCTCACTTGTAAAAGTAAACTCCTTAATCCGAGGTTCTTTTTCACTTAATTCTTCCTTACTAAGAAAATCATTTTCAGCAGCCTCAATTAAAGCTATTTCAGTAGGATCTCCTACAAAATACTTTTCTCCATTATCATCTTTCTCAATTCTCGAATTATTGCATAATAATCCAATTTTTAACACTAATTCCTTGCCTTTTTCAGGATTAATTTTTCCATTAACATAAAGTTTAGTTACTTTCATTTTTTCTTCAGTTAAAGTTCCTGTTTTATCAGTGCAGATAACACTGACCCTACCTAGTGTCTCAGCTGATGGAAGTCTTCTAATAAGAACATTTTTTATAAGTAGTCTTCTTGTCGCAAATGCAAGTCCAAGAGATATAACTGCGGGAAGTCCTTCAGGAATAGCAGATATAGCAAGGGAAACAGAAACCAAAAATGATTTTATAAGTTCAACTCCAGAAAAGAATAATAACAAAACTATTATTACAGAAAGTACTAGAACAAGAATGCCAATTTTCATAGCGAAATTATCTAATTTCTCTTTAAATGGATTTTTTTCAGCATGAACTTCCTGGACGAGTTCAGAAATTCTTCCAAGTTCAGTTGAAACACCGGTTTCAACAACAATTGCCTTGCCATTTCCAGCAACAATTTCAGTACCCTGATAAATCATATTATTCCTGTCAGCCAAGGGTGCAAAATTTTCAAGTCTTGCAGTTAATTTTTCCTGTGGAAAGCTTTCTCCTGTAAGTGATGCTTCATTTGCCTTGAGTCCATTGGAATCAATAACTCTGCAGTCAGCCATAACTTTATCTCCTGCATTCAGAACAAGAATATCTCCTGGCACAAGTTTAAAAGATTCAATTTCAACCACTTTTCCTCCACGGAGAACCCTGGCATTTGGAACCATCATTTTCTTTAATTCATCAATAGCTTTTTCAGCCTTGTATTCCTGTGAAAAACCAATTATAGCATTTATTATAACTATTGCAATAATAACAATAGAGTCAATTTTAGAATGTTGAATAAAAAAAGAAAGTATAGCAGCAATGATAAGTACAATAATCAAGAAAGACTTGAATTGATTTAGGAATAATTTCAGGGAATTGAAATTTTTCTTCTTAATAATCCTGTTTTCACCATATTTTACAAGTCTCTCAATCACATTGTTCTTGTCAAGACCCTTCTCATTAGAACCAAGTTCTTCCATTACCTCTTTTTCACTTAATAAATGCCAATCCATTTTTTTATGACTTCGTCATTAAAAATAACTTAATTATTCTGAATTTATTTCAGAATTTTAAGCTATAATGTCTAAGTTTGGAACGAAGTGACAAACTTATATTATTAATTAATGATAGGTTTGTTTAAAAAGTGTTCGAAAATATATATTGGGATAGTATATTCATTCAACAAACCTATATCCACAACAGTGTTCGACTCCCCATATCTTCTGATCATTTTTATCCAAGGGAAATTCTTTATAGCATAAAAAAGGCCTTTTATTATAAACCTTGCATAATTTTGTTTTTTTATTTAGATAAATGCACATTTTGCAGCATTCCCCGCATTTATTGCATTTGCCCTTTCTCTTTTTTAATTTGTCATTTGTATAATTCTTATCAGACAACTGGGATATTTTTTTTATAAAAAAATCAGGTAATTGTAGTAAATATTTCATAAATTATACAAGATAACTTAATTTATAAAATATGTTAATAATAAATTCGTATTTGTAAATCTATTCTTTCAAAATTGGAGTGTGTTATTCACATTAATAAAAAACTTTCATTCGCAAGTCTGCAGAATGAAATTTCCAAACTTTAGTAAGTAATGCGAGTAAAGTCGAGATAAGTTATTTAGATAGTGTTAGTCAAAGAATAGTGATTCTCTGGAACATATCTCCCAATCTTTGCTACTCTCCCTAGCTAAATGTTTTATGCACTACTAATAAAATTGGAGAACATTTCATGCTGACTAGCTGAAATGTTTTCATAATTCTCTGACAAAGGAGCAAATTTCAAGTAATTATAAATTATCTATAACATTTATCTACAAAAATCTCATTCAACTTTTCCCCTTAAACCAGGAATTCTTTCTAATGCTTCCTGGCCTTGTTTAAGAAAAAGCCTAACCATTTCAGGATTCTTTCTTGTAATAACAGCCCTTTCAACTAAATCTAAAATATCTGGATAATTTTTTACTTGTGTTTCAATATCAACAAGTCTCTGGGGAAAATCACCATAGGGTGTATCATTAACAATTATTTCAATCATATGGGAAAAATCAGCACACACTCCTCTTTCAGCACAAGGCCTTCTTTCCAAAACAGGCTTAGAATTTTCTTTCTCAGAATACCATTGAAAAATAAATCTGCTTGATTCCCCGCAAACCCTGCATGAATAATTATACATGATAATAAACTGGAATTTAAACCCTTTTTAATCATTTCTATTTATCCAGCAATAAAATTACTGTGTTGAGATACTTTTCATCCTCTCAATGGATATTGCTGGTTTCCTAAAAATGGAATATGCCCGGTAGTCAGTTGTCGGTCAGATACAATTATTACTCCTCTCATTGATGGATGAATGCTGCAATGATAATAAAATGTTCCGACAGAGTCAAATGTGTGAGTATAACTATCTCCTGGTTGGAGTAATCTTGAATTCAGTTCACCTCCAGAATCAGATGTAACTGTATGAGCAACCCGATCATTATTTATCCAAGTTACACTGTCTCCTATTGTAATAATCTTAGATGAATCAAAAAACTCAAAATTATTTATATCAACAAAACCTGTTTTAGGTTCAGTTGGAATATCAGGAGACTGTTCAGCAGGAATATTAAAATTACTGCCTGGTAAATTTGATGATAAAATAGCTAGTCTGTCAGTTGTTTTCTTGGGTTGCTCTCTATTATCAGATTCATCAGAAGAATCAAAAACCCCCGATTCTCCATCTATATAAACTACTCTTTCAGGTACTTGTATATATTGAATTTCTTGGACTTGTTTTTCTGGAATATTGTTATAATTATAATCGTAATTATTTTCATTGTAATTATTGTTATTGTAATTACCATTATTATAGTCAGATGATTGAGTATTTGTTATTCTTCGAGAATTGGATTCCTGTTGAGTATTATAGTTCTGAGTATTATAATCATTTGTTGAAGGAGCATATGTATTTTGCTCTTGGCTATAATCTGTATGAGTATAAGTGTATCTAGTTGGTTGTCCAGTTTGTTCAGGTTGATTGTTAGTAGGAGATGCTCCTGAAACAAAAAATAATCTAACTACACCACTATTTTGTGTATTAGCAGAACTAGAACTTGTTGAAACTTGAGAATTGCTATTTTCTTTTGGCATGACAACAACAATTTGCTTATGAGCACTTTGGGTTTTGGAAAAGCCCAAAAATCCAGTTATACTAGAACTATATAATAAAGCAAGTGTTGCAAAGATTATGACTAATGCAACTAAACCAAAAATTATCCAGTTTAAGCTCCTATTTTCCATTATATGCACATCCCCTCAAACCTCTAAAATCTATAAATAAGACTATAAATATATTCATATGATAAAATATATACTAGGAAAGGGTAATATTTATGATACCTGTTAATTATTAAGAAGAATTTATAGTTTTATTCTGTCCATATATTTCGTCTAATTCTTGGATAATATTTTTATCTATACTAGGAGGCCCATAAAGATCTACATTATCATAGGCCCAAGTACAATGATCTGTATTAGGATACATTATTGAAGACATCTTATCCACATGTGAATAATTAAATGCATGAAGTATTTCATGTATTTCTATAAAGGGGAAATAACCACATGTAGCTTGAGTGCTATAAAGATCAACTGAAGCATTTATTATAATGTTTCCTGCATACCAATTAACTCCGCCTTCACCTAGTTTTTCAGTTGAATAATCTTCTTCATATGTTGTTCCACCAGTAACTTGGAGACAGTTAATTATTAAATCTGGAGTTTCTGATCCACTACTTTCAATAAAATATACTGAATCATTTGTTTCTGTTTTAATTTCATTAAATGCATACATTAATTTATCATAACGCACTCCTTGACAACGAGTACCATTGAATTCATATATTAAAGGCATATGAGGCCAATGTAATTTATTTGTATCATTGAACATATCATTTATCTGGTTGCCTGAATCAATAGGAGTGTTATCAGAAATATTATTTTCATCATATATAACTTCTCCACTTACTGGAGCTACATCATTAGATTCATTTTCAGAAAGTTTAATATCATTAACTTTAATAGCATTTCCAGTTGGACTTGGAGAATTGTTAAACCAGATAATAACCAGTATAATAATACCTATAATAATCAAAAATATGTATGCACCAGAAATTCCTTGCTTATTCATAATAATATGGAAAATTTAATTCTTTATAAAATTTGTCTTTTATAAGAAGCATGCCCCCTCCGGGATTCGAACCCGGGTCTCAGCCTTGAGAAGGCCGAATGCTTGGCCTCTACACTAAAGGGGCTTTCTATTCACCTAACACACTTAATAAAAAAGAAAGTGCATTTAAAAACATGATGTTATCACTTATTAAAACAAGCCCTCAAATTATCATTAAAAATAACTATATAAAAATTTAAATATGTCTTTTTCCCATTATAAACATGGAATCATCTCAAAAAAGTTCTGTTTGTGAAAAATGCCATGGAACAGGCATAGTCAAGGATAAAAATGGAACAGTTCACACATGTTTTGACTGTCTTCAGAATTCAGAAAAATTTGAGCAGCATGGCAAGCCCAAAGACTCTGGCATCAGAATATAATTCTTTTAATACTAATTAAAATTTTAAGCGAATAAATTCGAGCTTTAAATTTTAAATAACTGTTAATGCACAAAATAGAAAGAGATTCTTCTGTTGCAAAACAAACTCTAGTTTTCAAAGTCTATACTCTAAAAACTATAAACATTCGGAAATTTATCAAAGATGAATTTCTCGATAATATTCTCACACTATTAATACTCTTCGTAAAAGAAAAATCTAAACTTTATACACTCTATAATCCTTATGGCATTTTTGACTTACCTTAATTCCAACACTTTGGCCTTTTTTTGCAGAGGAAACATTTTTTCCTTCAATCTGCATACTATCAACAACCTGTTTAAAATCAGTCTCACCACCAACAATTCTTATTGTATCTCCAACTTTTAGGGTGTCAGTTAGTTCAATTGCAATTACATTAACCCTTTCAAAAAAATCAAACACCCGACCTATTTCTTTCTCAACCACTTTGAATTTCCTCCAGATTTTATGGAAATTTAAAGAACAGAAAATTAGAAAATTTTCTGTATTTCAAAAATCTTCTTAAATTTAGATTTTTGAATTTAAATCTCTTAATAATCTACAAGTATAAGAAATATATAAAGTTTATTATCTTTGATAAATAAGTATCTGTTCTGTTATTATAAGTTTCAATTCTTATCAATCTTACATCTCATATCTTACATAAGATAATTATACAAATAGTATTAGTTTTAATTCTCATTTTTATTTTCCTTTAAGCTAATTACAAAATAATATTTTTCCATTAAAATTTATTTTTCCAAAATTTTTAAATATTTTATAAAATAAATTCCCTTCGAGAAATTCCAAAAAACAAAAAGTTTTATAAATACAATTTCAGTATAAAAATTGATAAGATAAAAGTGATAACTTAAAGTTACAAGACAAAGACAAAAGAATGACGAATCATAGCAAAATAAAATTTAGTGGAAGTGTTCTAATTATAGGATATGGTGCTGTTTCTCAGTGTACACTCCCAATTCTCCTTGACCATTTGGATGTTCCAAAAGACAGAATAACAATAATTGATTTTGAAGACAAACAAAAGGCATTAAAACATCATACAGACACAGGAATAAAATTTATACAAAAAAAAATTACTCCTGAAAATTTAGATGCAATGCTCTCCAAATATGCAGGCGATAATGCCTTGATTGTTGACTTGGCTTGGAATATTGGTGCCTCTGATATATTGACCTGGTGCCATAATCACAATACTTTGTATGTAAACACCTCAGTAGAGCTTTGGGATCCTTATGCCCCGAAAGAAATATTTGAAAAAACACTTTATTGGAGGCAGATGCAATTAAAAAAACTAAAAGACAAATGGGGTCAAGATTCAGTAACAGCAGTAGTTGACCATGGTGCTAATCCCGGTCTTATTTCCCATTTTGTAAAAAAAGGGCTTGTTGATATTGCAGAAAAATTAATCAAAGATAAACTAGTCTCTGAAAAAGAAATTATTGAACTTAAAAAACACCTTGAGAACAAGGACTTTGCTCATCTTGCAAGAAAACTGAATGTCAAAGTAATTCATTGCAGTGAAAGAGACACTCAATTGACAGACAAGCCAAAAGAAGTAGATGAATTTGTAAACACTTGGAGTGTTGAAGGTTTCCGTGAAGAAGGAATTGCTCCATCAGAACTTGGTTGGGGAACTCATGAAAAAAAACTTCCTCCACTCGCTTATACTGCTCCTTATGGACCAAAAAATCAGATATTCTTGGCACAAATGGGAATCAACACAAGAGTGAAATCCTATGTTCCAGAAGTAGGACCAATAGAAGGAATGATTGTTAGGCACGGAGAAGCATATGGAATTTCTGAAAGACTCACAGTAAGAGATAAAAATGGAAAACCAATTTATCGGCCAACAGTAAATTATGCATATATGCCCTGTCATGAAGCGCTTTCTTCACTCGATGAACTTCGTGCTAGAAATTATGTTCTGCAGCCAAAAATAAGAATAATGACAGATGAAATAACATCAGGTAAAGATCTTCTCGGAGCATTATTAATGGGATATAAATTAAAATCCTGGTGGACAGGAACAATTTTAAGTATTGAAGAAGCAAGAAAAATTGTGCCGGGACAAAATGCAACAACAATGCAGGTTGCAGCAGGTGTTGTTTCAGCAGTGAGATGGATGATTGAAAATCCAAGAAAAGGAATCTCTCTTCCAGATGACCTGCCTCATGATTTTATTTTAAATATTGCAAAACCCTATCTAGGAGAACTTCATTCAAAGCCTTATGACTGGACCCCTCTTCAAAACCGTCCTGTTTTTTTTCCTGAAAATACAGAATGCAAAGTCAGTAAAGATCCTTGGCAGTTCGAATGTTTCAGGCCATTGCCTTAAAGATGAATGAAATCCTAAAAAAATTAGCAGAAGAACAGGGAACACCACTTCTTGTAATAGACCATGAAAAAATAAAGAAGAATTATAATGATTTTCGAGAGCTTCTTCCAAGAGTCCAGATTTATTATGCAGTAAAGGCAAATTCAGAACCTGAAATTATAAAAACATTATATAAACTTGGAGCAAGTTTTGATGTTGCTTCTCTTCCTGAATTCAACTTAGTTTTTAATCTTGTAAAAAACCTTTCTCCAAAAGAACTTCAGGATTTCATCTGGAATAAAATTATTTATGCAAATCCTGTTAAAAAAATAGATTCTCTTCATGTCTTAAATTTATACAAGCCTCTTTTAACATATGACAGTTATGAAGAAATGCAAAAGATAAAACAACACTCTCCTGATGCAGGGTTACTTTTAAGAATAAAAATTTCAGATAAAGGTTCAGTTGTAAAATTCTCAAATAAATTTGGAATTGAGCCTGAACTTGCAGTTGACTTGATCGAACAAACAATTAAACAGGGTTTGACAGTTGAAGGAATAAGTTTTCATGCAGGAAGCCAATGCAATAACCCTGAAAATTTCAAGGAAGCGCTTGTTACAATAGCAGATATATTTAAAGAACTGGATGAAAAAGGGCTAAAGATTGGATATTTAAAAGAAGATGATAAATTAGAAAAACATTATTTTAAAATTGTAGATATCGGGGGAGGTTTTCCAGTAAAATACAATGGAGATGAACAAGACTTTGAAGAATTAGCAGAATTTCTAAATAAGCAGTTTGACAGGCTTTTTCCAGATAAAAATATAAAAATTATTGCAGAGCCAGGAAGATATCTTGTTGCAAACTCAGGAACAGCTCTTGCAAGTGTTATACTTGCAAAACATTCTACAAATCCTATATCATATCATATTGATGATGGAGTCTATCATACTTTCTCAGCAATGATATATGACCATGTTCCAATAAAGATAAATTCAATAAAAACAGGAGAAGAACAAGAATGTCTTGTTTTTGGCCCAACATGTGATGGTTTAGACACATTATCAACAAATGAATATATTCATAATACAGGAAAAGTTTTCCTTCCAAAACTAGAAGAAGGAGATTTAGTATATGTAGAAAACATGGGTGCTTATACAAGCGCTTCTTCAACAAATTTTAATGGCATGCCCCCAGCAAAAGTTGTGCATATAAATTTGTGAATTTTATATAATATTTATTCTATAAATTTTTAATTGACTTAAAAATTTATAGCTATATTATCTTGCGAAGCAATATATTTTCATCCATCTATCCCAACATAATTAAAATCCTTTAATAGAGCAGGATTAAAATTAACATATCTTTCTGCAAGAGGTGGTTTTATACTGACTATATTTGTATGCCATGGTATTCCTGTATAAGGAGGGTCAACTACAGGATTTCTAGCAACAATTGAAGTTATAGTTGTTCCTGCTCTTCCGCATATGCAAGACCTGTGATTTCCATCAATTAACAGATCTTCTCTTTCTCTTCTTTCAATTATAGGTGGTAAATATATAGCAAGTGAGGGAACACCCCTATTATCTTGACCTGTAAAATAATGAGGCTGTAGTTTTGATAAAGGATTACAGCAAAATCTTTCATAAAATTTTCCAAATCCATTTAGAAAAAATAAGAGTTTGGAATCAAGTAAAAATGTTTGGGGAACATGAAGTCTTTTAGGATCAATATCACAATATTGTATTTCGACTCCATCATAAGGCATAGCTGAATGATCTTCTACAAGTGGAATTGATCTCATTAATACTTCAAGTTCACTTTTTTCCATAACAATCATACGAGAAACTTTATTCATTTGTCTTGGGGAAATTACTTGACTATAATCAAAAGGAAGGTCAAGTCCAGTCCTCTGAAAAAATTCCTCTCTTTCTATACAGAATGATTCATTAAGACCTACTTTTTCCATAAAAATTTATTAATAAAAGAATATAAAAAGATTGTTGAACACCAGACTATAAGATATATTTTGATAATTATCTTAAAAGAAGATTAAAATGATAATTTTAATTGACATGGATGGTGTGGTAGCTGATTTTGAAAGTGGAGTAATCAAAGAACTTAAAAAAAACTACCCACAAATAAAAATCATTGAACCCAGAAATAAAATGATAGTTAATTTTTATAAGGAAAAGAATAACGAAGCATATGAAATAATAGAGAAAATAAGAAATTCCAAAGGTTTTATACTAAATTTAAAACCAATCAATGGTTCTCTTGTTGCTCTTAAATATTTATTTGAAAAAAATTATAATGTTTTTATTTGTACAACCCCCTTTTCAAAAAATAAATATTCAATGTCTGAAAAATATGAATGGATAATAAAAAATTTAGGGAATGAGTGGAAAGACAGGATAATAATAACAGAAGATAAAACTCTAATTAGAGGAGATATTCTAATTGATGATAAACCTGATATAAATGGGCTAGCAAGCCCAAATTGGGAACATATAATCTTTGATCAACCATATAATAAACAAATAATTGGTAAAAAAAGAATAAATTGGAATAATTTTAAAGATGTTTTAAAATTATAATACAAATAATCGTTTTAACCAAAAAACACCTCAAAAATCTCGCATTTATAAACCCCCCCTCCTTTTTTAGCTAAAAATTCATAAGGTTTTTAAATAAAAATGTATAAGTATAATTATGAAACTTAAAAACAATTTTTACGCGAGGTGGAACTGTCTAATGATAGGATGATTGGAGCTCCCGCAACATTAGATGATTCTTTTATATCAGATAGAAAAGCAAATTCTTATAGAGAAGTTGCACCTGAAAATAGTGCAAATACAAGACTTAGTGGTATAGTGACAAGAGATGAACTTGAATCACAAGGAAGAGTAAGATTTCTTAATAGATTTGCTGGTTATGTTAAATGCGAAGGATTTGATTGTGGATATACTGCAAATTTACTTTCAGATGGCACATTTAGGATCATGGGTTATTGGGAAAATAAACCAGAAGCAAATGATGGAAAATTAAGAGAATATGGCCAGCCATCTTGTACACAACAAACTCAACAAGTAGTATTATATAGACAAAGTGGGCAAAAAACTGCTGCAGCTTAATTTAATATCCCAATTCCCTTTTGAAGTTTGAAAAAGAGCAAAAAAATAAATTCTAATTAGATTTTTTTCCAAATCTTTTCTTCATTGCATTTGTTGGATAAAGCTTGGCAAATAAACTTCCTTGCCATTTAAAAAATTTATCAATGCAATTCTGGCATATATCAACTTCACATGATTCATCTATTTTCAGATGATTAAAAGTAAGATCATACTTCTCAATCGGTTTTTTGCATAAACTACAGTCCATTTTTACTCAAAGATTATATATTAATTATAGCCCCGCCAGGATTCGAACCTGGGTTACAAGCTCCAGAAGCTCGTAGACTTGACCGCTATCTTACAGGGCTATCCAATTATTTATCAGAATATTAGTATAAAAAACTTCTTATTGATATTTATAGAAACAACATAAACTTATAAATATCAGATTTTAACTAAAATCATGAAAATACTTGTTACAGGTGGAGCAGGATTTATTGGAAGTCATATTGTTGATGAATTAATAAAAGAAAATCATGAAGTAATTATAATTGACAATCTTTCATCAGGAAACAAACAATTCATCAATGAATCCGCAAAATTATACATTGCAGATATAAAAGATGATATAAACCACATATTTGAAAAAGAAAAGCCAGAAATTGTGATTCACACAGCAGCACAAGTAATGCTCAGAAAATCCTTGGAAGAGCCAATTTTTGATGCAGCAACAAATATTTTGGGAACAATAAATATCCTTGAAGCTGCTAAGAAAAACAAAGTAAAAAAAATAATCTACACTTCAACTTGTGCAAGATATGGTGAACCCAAATACCTTCCAGTAGATGAAAATCATGAAATTGCTCCAACTTCCCCATATGGAATCTCAAAACACTCAGCAGAACATTACATAGAAATGTATTCTAAATTATATGGTCTTGATTATTTGATTTTCTGCTTTGGAAATGTCTATGGAACAAGGGATAATCCAAAATGCAAAAGAGTTATTTCAATATTCTCTTACAATATAATTAAAGGGGAAAAACCAACTATCTTTGGAGATGGTTGCCAGACAAGAGATTTTATTTTTGTAGAAGACCTTGCAAAATTTATTGTAAAATCAATGAATAAGAGTCCAGAGCATAAATTATTCAATCTAGCAAATGGTGAGCAGATTTCAGTTAATCAAATATTTAAAATATTAAAAGATACATCCGGATTTAAATATGATGCAGAGCATATCAAAGGAATTCCAGGTGAAGTGAGAGATGTTGTTCTTGATACAAAACTCGCAAAAGAAGAACTTGACTGGATTCCAAAAACAAGTTTTAAAGAAGGCTTGAAAGAATCATTTGTTTGGTTAAAAGAAAATTATAAAATATTTGAAGAGTAAAAAAATAAATAAAAATATATTCTTAATATTGAAGATATATTCACAATTGAATGAAAATAAATATTCAATTATTCTTTTAAGTATTATGCTAGATGTTATAATTGATGAAATAAAAAGTATAAACACAGACCCAGCTGCAATACCCTGGGTTTCAGATTTTTTAGATGGATTGTTATCTCCAGATACAGATCCAAATTTAAGACATTTACTCGTATCTATTGGATGTAGTACTTTTAATACAACATTTATAGATGATTATGGTTATTCTCCAGATGGACTGGGATTATCAGAGTTAAAAGGTAAACCACAAGAACTTGTTGAAAAATGTTTGTCAAAAGTGTTATATAAAGGCAGAATGTTTGCTTCAGAATATGTAGAAGAATTTGCTAGACAGACTAATTTCGAACCTTTATCTAGCATACTTAGGACTTTTATGGAATACCGAGAAGCTAGAAAGGCTTTCTAAACAATGTCCCAATAAAATCTAATTTTCAATCTAATTTACTTATATCAAATAACTTTAATAATCGGAAGTCGTTAGTTATTTGATTATTAGGAAATAACATAACAAAATATACGGAAATTAATGTTATTTCCTATAGTTGAAAATTAGAGAAATTCAAACTTGCCAGCAGGCAATTTTCTTAAAACTCCATCTCAATTCTCAGTTCCATCAAGACAAATACAAATTTTGATATCTGCATCAAATGCTGCCGAATTCCATGAATATTCTTGTTTTTTGATTCTTTCCACTTAAAATGATCATTATAAATATTAAAATCATTTTCTCCAAATTCTATTACTTTATTCCGATCAAACTTGTAGAATATATGATAATACATTTCAAAATGCTCTTTTACCTTTTCAGCAAAACCAGAAATTTCATCTACCTTGTTTTTTGATTTAGCAAGATGAGTTCCAATATATTTGAATTCATCACCCAATAGTTCAAGAATATATAATGTAGAAAACATAAGAGGCTTGTTTTTCTGAAATGTTGAGTCTTTAATCTTATTATTAATCCTGCAACAATAATCAATAAACCGATCAACATTAATATCCATCTGATGTATTGTCTTGCAAATTGCCATGTCCCCTATTTCATTATTTTTAATCAGATCTATAATTTTGTCAAAAAGGTCAAGGAGCAAAAGAAAAATTCTTCTTAGAGAACTTTCAAATTCTTTGCTGGAAATTTCACCCATTTCCCGGATAATAAAATAATCATCTCCTTGTTCTATTATTTCCATTCCAATAAACCTGTTAACAAGTTCACTGATCATGTCAAAGGCTCTTTTCTTGGTAATTTTTTCTCCAACCCGAGAATATTCAAAATGAGTTGCATAATAATTATAAACACCCTCATAATCTTTTTTGGTATGATCATATTTAATCTTGATTTCATCATAACCTTCACGATAAGCAGACTGAAAAAATCTCCAAAGCATTGGAACAGAAAATCCAGTTATATCAATACTAGTTGTTTTAAAGCCATTATGCTGCTTGCCATTAATTATGAGCGAACTATTATCCTCAATCAAATCAATTTCATCACCTGCATTTAAATTAAGTTTTTTTGCCCATTCAGAAGGAAGTGTTAATGTAAGAGTATTGTGCCCTTGTTTAATGATTTTTCGTTTCATGTTAA
>Ga0182027_10007477_pt1 | contig 16078 bp, 10 predicted proteins | sample 712E1DmetaG_FD_121300 | JGI IMG/M metagenome (GOLD analysis project Ga0182027, IMG submission 121300) | Permafrost microbial communities from Stordalen Mire, Sweden - 712E1D metaG (Illumina Assembly) | ecosystem: Environmental > Terrestrial > Soil > Wetlands > Permafrost | place: Sweden...
CGAGACCCAGGAAGCCTATTCGTTGCAGCCACCCAAGACTGCCGCGAGCCGCCGCACAATCGAGATCCCGCCGGTGACGGTGACTGCCCTCTGCCAGCAGCGGCAGCGCCAGGAAGAAGCGAAGGCCCTGGCCGACGATGAATGGCGCGAGGGCGGTTTTGTCTTCACCTCGGGCCGAGGAACGCCGCTCGATACTTCCAATGTTCTCCATCACTTCCATGAGATCCTGGCGGACGCGAAAATGCCGAAGATCCGATTCTACGATCTGCGCCACACGCATGCCTCGCTTCTAATCGCCGAGGGTGTGCATCCCAAGAAGATCGCGGAGCGACTGGGACACTCCTCCATCAAGCTGACCATGGACACCTACGGTCACCTCTTCGAGGGCTCCGACCAGGAGTCGGCGGAACGGATGGAGCGCCTGTTTGGCAATCGGGTGGAAGAGCCGAAGGTCGCGGTGGACTCGAATGTCATCCGGATCGATCAGAAGGGAGCCGGCAAGAGGGGCCCGGCCCGAAACCGAACGGCCGCCGACAAAAGCGACCTCGCGGGCTAAAGGGGCAAAGCGACGTGGGGACGAGAGGCCGTTTCGCAAGATTTAGTTGTTTCGATTATTTCGTATATGGTAGGATCGTGTTGAGGGCAGCTATGGAACGAATGCTGACTGAACCGATCTCGGTACCGCAAGCGCAGGAGAGGCAGATCCGCGATCTCCGCCGATTGATTCAGGGTGGCCAAGCGAGCTTGGTCGGACCAGACGGACACCAGGTCGCCATTCCAGAGCCTGTCCACGACCTCCTACTCCTGATCCTGAAGAACTTGCAGGCGGGAAGGGCGATTTCGATTGTGCCGGAGCATCAACAGCTCACCACACAACGAGCCGCCAACATCCTGGGCGTTTCGCGCCCCTTCCTCGTAAAGCGGGTCGAGAGCGGCGACATTCCCTTCCACATGGTTGGCTCTCACCGCCGGATCTATCTCCGGGATCTGCTGGACTACAAGCGCAGGCGCGATGCCGCCCGGCACGAGGCTCTCAACAGCATGGCCCGCACCGAAATGGAAGCGGGCACCTATGATCGCGTGCTCCTTCCCGAAGGGTCCGAGGACGAGTGACAGCGGACTTCCTCGTGGTCCTGGACGCGCGCGTGTGTCCTGATCCCGGCGCCACTTCGAGACACGCTCCTGCGACTTGCCGAACATCCTCGTCTTTACGTGCCTCGCTGGTCCGAGACGATCATCGCCGAAACAGTTCGCAATCTCGAGGGCCGGATCGGACTGCCGGCCCGACAAAACGGCGTACCTCGTCTCGCAGTTGCGCGAGCACTTCGGTGATTCCTGGGTTGCGGGATACGAGCCTCTGATCGATCGGATGGCGAACGACCCGGGCGACCGCCATGTGCTTGCCGCCGCAGTGAAGTGCGGCGCCCCCTTGATCGTCACCTACAACAAGCGGCACTTCCCAGCCGCTGCCACCGAGCCTTGGCGGCCTTCGGGTGCGTGCGTCTGGTGTCGGGAGCTCATGACGTGCTGAGCCGTCCTGATACGTGCTGTGAGTAGTCCAGCCCCAAGCGGCCTGTTGGGGGCTGGTGAGGTTCAGGGGCCAAGCGCGTTCCTGAAGTCCCAATACGACCTCAATCCCTCGGTGGTGATTGACAAGCTCCACGCGCAAGCGCGAAACCTCGGCCGAACCCTCCCTGAGCAACTCGCCGTCCTCAGGAAGGCCGTGCCTTCATTCGTGGACGCCGTCTGTCACGATCTGGGCGCCGGCACGCCGTAGCAGCCAATTGGGATCGATCCAGAGGGGGGTGAACTGTGCCCGGAGGGCGGGACTGATCTTTTGCTGACAAGAAAACGGCCCGCTGCTGCCCCAAACCCACGCCAGCCTGCTGACAAAACTGCTGACAAAACGTGGTTTTCGGGCTAGGCCAAAAATGCTAAGTGCTTTTTTTTCTATGGTGAGCGCGGAAGGAATCGAACCTTCAACCTACTGATTAAGAGTCAGTTGCTCTGCCAATTGAGCTACGCGCCCATACTGTCGGGTGGACCTCAACCTTTATAGCATGATAGGGACCGTTCCCGCCAACCCTCCTTCTTGACTTCCTCCAGGCTTCGCCGCACAATACAAATAGGCGAATAAAAGGCGAACAAGGACCCTCTCATGATATCCGCGGCTGTCCTTCGCACCGACCTCGAATCTGCACTGGGCGGGCGTTTCTGCGCCGAGCTGAACTGGCGCGCGCGCCCGGTCCGCGAGTGCGTCTCGACAGGCATCGCCGGCCTCGACGCCCTGACCGGCGGCGGCTTGCCTCGCGGAGCGATCTCGGAGATCCACGGTCCGGCCTCCAGCGGACGTTCAAGCCTGATGGTCTCCGCGCTGGCGGCTGCGGCGGCGCGCGAAGAAATCTGCGCTCTGGCCGATGCCGGCAATGTCTTCGATCCCGCCTCCGCCCAAGCCGCGGGCGTGGATCTTTCCCGGCTCCTCTGGGTGCGGTGCGGCGGCAATCCCGAACACGCCCTCAAAGCCGCCGACATGCTGGTACAAGCCGGCGGGTTCGGTCTGGTGGTGCTGGATTTGGGCGACGTCGCGCCTGGCATCGCCCGGCGCATCCCCCTGGCGTCCTGGTATCGCCTGCGGCGCGCCATCGAAGATACCCCCGCCGTCATGCTTCTGGTCGAGCGCGAGCAGACCATAAAATCCTGCGCGTCGCTGGTGCTCGAAATGCGACGCGAAACCGTGGTCTGGTCCGGCGCCGCGGGCTGCTCGCGATTGCTGCGGAGCGCGCGGTTCCGGGCTGCGTCCGAGGGGATCTCGGTCCCCATCGAGCTGGCGGGGTGAGCCATGTTCGCCGCGGTCCATGGGGCGGAGCTCGCTCAATTGGCTCGTTGCATGGCGGACTTCTCGCCCTACATCGAAGAGACCGCGCCCTCGACCGCGGTCATCTCGATTGACGGCCTGGCGCACCTGTTCGGCTCGCCGCGGGAGATTGCCGAAGCCATCGCACGCCGCGCGTCGGATCTGGGTCTGGAGGCAAACATCGCCATAGCGGACAATCCGGACCTCGCAATCCACGGCGCGCGCGGTTTTTCTGGCGTGACCGTGATGGAGCCGGGCCGCGAGGCCGGCCTCCCCGTTGCGCTTCTCGATCCACGGGAGGAGGTCGCGCTGACGCTTGCGCTGTGGGGCATACGCACATTTGGCGAGTTCGCCGCGCTGCCCGAGGACGGCATCGCCGAGCGGCTGGGCGAGGAAGGAGTGCAGTTGCAGCGGCTGGCGCGCGGCGCGGGAAGCCGTCCGTTGGTTCCGTCGAATCCTGCGCCGCCTTTTGCGGAATCGATCGAGCTGGAGCATCCGCTCACTCTGCTCGAGCCGCTCGCTTTCCTGCTTGGCCGCTTGCTCCGCGACCTCTGCGCGCGCCTGGAATCGCGCGGCTTGGCGGCTCACGAATTGAAGTTGAGCCTGGCGCTCGAGGGCGCCGATCCCCACCAGCGTGTTCTGCACCTGCCCTATCCCATGCGGGCTGCCGGAACTTTTCTGAAACTGCTCTCGCTCGATCTCGAAATGCACCCGCCCGGCGCGCCGGTCACGGCCGTCTCGCTTTCCGCCGAGCCCGTGAATCCGCGCGTGGTGCAGCATGGCCTGTTCATTCCACTCGCGCCGGAGCCGCAAAAACTGGAGCTCACGCTGGCCCGCATCGCCAAGCTGGTCGGCGAAGGCAATGCCGGCTCACCCGAACTGTTGGATACGCACCGCCCGCGGGCTTTCCGCCTGGCGCGCTTCGGCACGAGCGATCGGGGCGAGAGCACACAGTCCCCGGTTTTGCGCCTGTTCCGGCCCCCGCTGCGGGCCCAGGTCGAGGCGCCGGATGGCCGGCCGGCGCGCGTGCTCGCAACCGGCGTGCGCGGGCGGGTGCTCGAATCCGCCGGCCCCTGGCGCACTTCGGGCGACTGGTGGCGCGAGGACGTCTGGGCGCGCGACGAATGGGATGTAGCCCTCTCCGACACCGCGCTCTATCTCCTCTATCGCGACCGCCGCAACGGCCAATGGTTCGTCGAAGGGGCGTATGACTAGTCGTCGGGTATCTGGGCGAGCCGCAAACCGGGGACTGGACCGAATTTTGCCGCCTTTGCGAAATTCGTGCCTGTCCTCCCGCGCCACTCCGGCAGCTTCTTTCCGAACCGCGACCGTCAGGGAGCGGACGTCGCTCTGCGAACCACGTCCGCTTGCTTACGCGCGCGGTTCTGTAGGCTAGGTCATGACTGAGTATGTCGAACTCCACGCCCGCTCGGCCTTCAGCTTTCTGCGCGCTGCATCGCTGCCCGAAGAGCTGGCGGGCGCCGCCGCCGTAATGGGCTTTTCCGCCATGGCGCTCATCGATCGCGACGGCTTCTACGGCGCGCCCCGCTTCCATTTCGCTGCCAAAAAAGCAGAGATGCGCGCGCACATCGGCGCCGAACTCACCTGCTCCGACGGCACCGTCTATCCGCTGCTGGTCCGCAACCGCATCGGCTATCGCAACCTGTGCCGCCTCATCACCCGCATGAAGCTGCGGGCGAAAAAGAACCAAGGCATGGCCACGCGCGACGAGATCGCCGAACACGCCGAGGGCCTGGTTTGCCTGGCCGGCCTCGAGCACGATCTCCCCTGGCTCCTCGACGCCTTCGGCCCCGGCGACGTTTATGCCGAAATCCAGCGCCACATGGATCGCCAGGAAGAAGCGCGCAACCAGGCGCTGGTCGAACGCGCCCGCTCGCTGAAGATTCCGCTCCTGGCCACCAACGGCGTCTGCCACGCAACGGCTGCCGAGCGCGAGATTCTCGACGTCCTCACCGCCGTCCGCAACAAGACTACACTCGATGCGGCGGGCCGCCTGCTCGCCCGCAATGCCGAGCGCCACCTGAAGCCGGCCGCCGAAATGGCGCGCCTGTTCGCGGACCATCCCGACGCCATCGCCAATACGGTCGAGCTTTCCTCCCGCCTGGAATTCGTCCTCACCGAGCTCGGCTACGAGTTTCCGAAATACCCCGTGCCCGAGGGCGAGACTATGGATTCGTTCCTCGCCCGCCGCACCGATGAGGGCGCGCGCCGCCGCTACCGGCCCTATCACGAGCGCGCGCGCCGGCAGATCGAGCGCGAGCTGGCGCTCATCGGCAAGCTCGGACTGGCGGGCTATTTCCTCATCGTCTGGGACCTGGTCCAGTTCTGCCGCAACAACGGAATTCTGGCGCAGGGGCGCGGCTCGGCCGCCAACAGCGCCGTCTGTTACTCGCTGGGGATTACCGCCGTGGACCCGGTCGGCATGGACCTGCTCTTCGAGCGCTTCCTATCCGAAGAGCGCGGCGAGTGGCCGGATATCGATCTCGACCTGCCCAGCGGAGATCAGCGCGAACGCGTGATTCAGTATGTCTACCAGCGCTACGGCCAGCGCGGCGCCGCCATGACCGCCAACGTCATCACCTATCGCGGCCGCTCCGCCGCGCGTGAAGTCGGCAAGGTGCTCGGTTTCTCCGAAGATGTTGTAGCACGCTTGTCCTCCCTGGCCCGCGCCTGGGAATGGAAGGACCCGCAATACACCGCCGAGCGCCAGTTCCGCGATGCCGGCCTCGATCCGGCCAATCCGCGCATCCGAAAATTCCTCGAGCTTTACCTCGGCGTGCAGGACCTGCCGCGCCACCTCGGCCAGCACTCCGGCGGAATGGTCATCTGCCAGGGACAGCTCGATTCCGTGGTGCCGCTCGAGCCGGCCACCATGCCCGGCCGCGTCGTCGTCCAGTGGGATAAAGATGATTGCGCCGACCTCGGCCTCATCAAGGTGGACCTGCTCGGCCTGGGCATGATGGCGGTGCTCGAAGAAACTCTGGAGCGCATCCGAGACTCTTACCACGAAGAGGTCGATCTGGCCCAACTGCCGCCGGACGACCCGGCCACCTATGACGCTCTTCAGCGGGCCGACACCATCGGTATGTTTCAGGTGGAGAGCCGCGCCCAGCAGGCGGTGCTGCCGCGCATGCGGCCCGAGCGCTTCTACGACGTGGTGGTGCAGGTGGGTATCATCCGTCCTGGGCCCATCGTGGGCAAAATGGTGCATCCCTATTTGAAGCGGCGGCAGGGACGCGAGCCGGCCGAATGTCTTCACCCATCGCTTGAGCGCGTGCTGCGCCGCACCCTGGGCGTGCCGATCTTTCAGGAGCAGTTGCTACGCATGGCGATGATCGCCTCGGGCTTCACGGGTGGCGAGGCTGAGGACCTTCGGCGCGCCTTCAGCCACAAGCGCTCCCAGGCGAAGATGGCGGAGATCGAAGTCCGCCTCCGCGCGGGCATGGATCGCAACGGAATCACCGGCCCGGTGCAGGATACCATCGTGCAGGCCATCGCTTCTTTCGCGCTCTACGGCTTCCCCGAATCGCACGCCGCCAGCTTCGCTCTGCTGGCCTACGCCAGCGCGTATCTGAAGGTCCACTACCTGGCCGCCTTCACCGCCGCCATGCTGAACAACCAGCCCATGGGCTTCTATCACCCATCCACTCTTATCAAGGACGCGCAGCGCCACGGATTGAAAGTGAAGCCGGTGGACGTGACGGTCTCCGACTGGCTCTGCACGCTCGAAATGCCCGCCCTGCGCCTGGGACTGCGCTATGTGCGCGGTCTGCGCGAGGAAGCGGGTCAGGCCATCGTGCACCGCCGCCCCTTCGCGAGCATCGACGACCTGGTGCGCCGCGTTCCCGAGCTCCGCAAGGACGAGTTGACCAAACTGGCCGCCGTCGGCGCATTGAACGCGCTGGAGCCGGCCGGCCGCCGCGGCGCCATGTGGGAATCGGCGCGTGCCATCCAGCCCGTCGGCCCCCTCTTCTTACCGAACCGCGACCGTCAGGGAGCGGACGCGTCTCCCCTCCACCCCATGACCCCCGAGGAGCGCCTGAGTGCCGATTACCAGGGCACCGGCCTCACCATCGGGCGCCATCCCATGGCCTGGCGCCGCGCCGAAATGAACGCGCGCCACGCCACCCCCGCCGCCCAGCTTCACCGGATGCGGAACGGCCGCCCCGTGCGAGTGGGCGGCGCCGTAATCGTCCGCCAGCGCCCCGGCACCGCCCACGGTTTCGTCTTCCTCAGCCTCGAAGACGAAACCGGAATCTCCAATATCATCGTCACCCCGGACGTCTTCGAGCACTACCGCATGGTTTTGGTCGGGGCGCCATTCCTGTTCATCGAAGGCACTCTCCAGAACGTGGACGGAGTGGTCTCCGTCAAGGCCGCCCGCATCGAACCCCTCCCCGCCTGGGCCCCCGAGCCGGTCTCGCACGATTTTCGATAGGGCTGGTTCCGAGTGAGGTCTTTCTCAATACAACCAGCGATCCAATGCAGCAGAGCCACGCCCCAGCCCACACTCCGATCAACACGCGTCGTGCTCGAACCTCAAACGGACCGTCTGGGATCGAGTGCCCCAGATGCAGGCTGGAGATATCCGCGTCGAAGCCAGATGGGCCGCATGGTTTTCGAATGCTAGCCTGGATCTGTATGCTGGAGCCGGAAAAGCAGCAGATACTCCACACCCTGAGGACTGGAAGCGATGCGCTTCGCGAGGCTGTCGCCGGAATCGACGACCAACTCGCTATCCGCAAACCAGAGCCCGGCAGTTGGTCGATCTTGGAATGCGTCGAACACCTGGCCGTGTCCGAACAGTTCCTCTTTTCCCGGTTGACCAGCGCCTCGCAGTCCGACCATTCCCACGAAAACCGCATGCGAGAGACCGCGATCGCCGATCGAGCACGGGATCGCACCCGGCCCATAGCGTCGCCGGAAGTCGGGCACCCACACAACCGCTACGCGAGCCTGAGCGAGGCCCTGTCAGCCTTCGAAGCCGCGCGAGCCGCGACCGTTCGATTCGTGGAGGCATTCAGCGGCGACCTCAGATCCTGGATCACCGATCATCCGATGATTCCGGGCCCCGTGACCTGCTACGAGATCCTCTTGCTGATGTCCATTCATCCCGTTCGGCACGCGGAACAGATCGCGAACATCCGAACGCTTCTGGGTCCCCCCGATTGGCAGAGTTGAGTTCGGAAATCACGGAGGCGCCACTAGCGCGTTTTTCATTTGCCGCCGAGAATGTCGCGTTCACTCTGCGGCCTGGGCAGCGGCAATGAATGATCTCTTCCCTGTGGTACCTTCTTAAGGATCGGATTTTACTTCGGCGCTGGCGGGGTTTGTCGATGAGAGTTGGGATTCTCCGGCTGTTGTTCGTTCCGGCCGTTCTTTTCTGGTTCAACGCCGCGGCCCAGTCACAGCCTGGTTTGCGCACATCGCCGTATGGGCTTCGCCCTGAGGTTTCCAGTGGAGAGGCGGCTAGGGTTGGTTCGCTGCCGCGTGGACGGCGCATGAATCTATCCCTCGTGCTGCCGCTGCGCAATGAATCGGAACTCTCTGGCTTGTTGAACCGGCTCTATGACCCGGCCAGCTCCGATTATCACCATTTTCTCAGCGTCGAAGAGTTTACGGAACGCTTCGGTCCTCGGCCGGACGATTACCAGGCCGTGGTCGATTTTGCCCAGGCGCATGGATTGGCCGTGACCGATCGACCCGCGAATCGCAGGCTTGTTCCGGTCAGCGCTTCGGTGGCGCAGATTGAGCAGGTTCTCCATGTGCGGATGAACCTCTACCGTCATCCGAAGGAGGACCGGAACTTCTATTCGCCCGATCGCGCGCCTGCGCTCGATCTCGAGGTCCCGCTGGCGGAGATTGCCGGCCTGGACAACTATTTCATCCCGCGCCGCATGGCGAGGAGTCGGGCGGAGTCGCCGGCGACCCAAACCTACACCGGCTCCGGCCCCTCTGGATATTTTCTTCCCAACGATATGCGCGTGGCCTATTACGGCAACGGCCCGCTCACCGGGAGCGGCCAGGTCTTCGGAGTGTTCTTGTTGGGCGGCTACGCGATTGCAGATACGGTTTCTACCTTCAATGGAGCGGCAAGCTCGACCGCATTTGGGAACGATTACCTTCTGACGTACACGCCAACCCCCGGCGGACCCACCTACACAATACCCATCATCAGCGTGCTGCTGGACGGTGTGATCAGTAATCCTAGTGGCATTTTTTGTTCATCCACCGAATGTAACGACATCGATGAAGCGACCAACATGGCGGAGATGATCGGTATGGCGCCCGGCATCAGCCAGGTGCGGCAGTACATTGGGCAATGGTCAGAGGATGTCTTCAATGCCATCGCTTCAGAGAATCTGGCTAAGCAGATCAATTGCTCGTACGATATTGACACTTCTTCGGCAGTGGCTTCCCTCTTTCAGGAGTTTGCCGCGCAGGGACAGAACATCTTCGTATCCTCGGGGGATGAGGGAGCCTATCCGCTCAATCCCGGCGACTATTGGTCATCGAATCCATGGATCACCTCTGTCGGCGCAAACCAGGTTTTTACCAATGGTGCGGGTGGAACATGGAGTTCGGAGATTGCATGGCCGGCGAGCGGCGGCGGGATCGCCGCTCCCAACGAGCTGAGCCCCAACTGGCAGACTGGCGTGGCGAATGCCTCGAATGGGGGATCGGCAACTCTGCGCGATTCTCCGGACGTCTCCGCGGAGGGCACTTCCAGCTACGCTTGTTCCTTCGGAGTCTGCTCGGGTTGGGGCGGAACCAGCCTCTCAGCGCCGCGCTGGTCAGGCTTTATGGCATTGGTCAACCAGCAGGCCGTGGCCGCTAGCGGTTCGACCATGGGATTTTTGAACCCCGCCCTTTATCACATCGGGAAGGGCCCCAACTATAACAACGATTTTCATGACATCGTCAGCGGAGATAATAGCGACAATGGATCAGTCAGCCCTTATTACAATGCCGTTCCCGGCTATGATCTGGTGACGGGATGGGGAAGCCCGAACGGCCAGAGTCTCATCGACGATCTGGTGGCTTTGCAGCCCGCGGCTCCGGCTGGGTTTCTGCTCTCCGCTTCTCCGGCCAGCCTGACCATCGCTCCGGGAGCCTCCGCCGCAACCACCATCGCAATTCAGAATGTAGGCGGATTTGCCAACGGCGTCAGCCTCACTGTCTCTGGTTTGCCCAGCGGAGTAACCGCATCGTTCAGCAGGAGTATCGCCACGGGAACCAGCCTACTCACGCTCACGGTGGGGAACCCGGTGAGCCGAGGAATCTATACAGTCGTCGTCACGGGAACCTTCGGAGCCTTGACCCAGAACTGTGTGCTGACTCTCGCCGTCGATGCCGCGGGCTTCAGCATCGCCGTTTCGCCTGCCACGATTAATTCCAGCAGCGGCGGACCCGCTATGGCCACCATCACGGTGACCAGCTATGGCGGTTTCACCGGCAGCGTGGCGCTCACCGCCTCTGCCAGTCTCCCATACTACTTTCAAGGGAATGCCGTCCTGCCCACCGTGAGCTTTGGCGCGACCTCCCCTGTCTCCCTGACCGGCAACGGCACGGGGACGGCCACCCTGTATATCACCAATATTCCGGGCGCGAGGTCGCGACAGTCCTCGGCGGCCCGTCCTGCGCATCGTTGGCTCCAGGCCGGCGGCGCGGCATTGGTCTCGGTGCTGCTCTTGGGCATTCCGGTGCGGCGTCGCAGTCGGCGCGCGGCTCTGGGGATGCTGGTGCTCGTGGTGGTTTTGGCGGGAGGCTTCTGCGGCTGTGGCGGCGGAGGAGGACGCGGGGCTGGTGCCGGCTCGCCAACGCCAACGCCAACGCCAACGCCAACGGCGACGCCAACGCCAACGCCAACGCCAACGCCGACGCCGCCGGGGGAATCCGGGATATTCCTTATCACCGTGACCGGCACCTCAGGCACTATCACGGAAGGCTGCTCTGCACTGGTCTTCGCGCAGTAGATGCGTCGCGGCGAGCGCAGGCGAACGCGTCGGAACCGGCCAGCCGGCACACCCTCTCACCAGTCTCTTTTCGAGAGGATCCAGCCGTCTCTGGATTTGGCTTGAAGTTCTCGCTTCGCTGTGCCCCGCATACCCATCAGCTTGAGAATCAAAGGAGGGGGAACCATGGAGAGGGTCCCAAGTGAACCCTCCCCGAGGCCGAAAAAGAGCCCTGTTCTTGCTTGCAAATTATTTATTATCAGTTAGATGGCGGAGAGATCCCTCGTTGCCATGACTGCTAAGACTGCCGTCGCCCATTACCCAAGATCACTCAAGAAACAGTGCGCGAGCGGCACATTGCCTGGGCACCCGTCTCTTGTGCGCGCGGTTTAGGAAAAGGGGCTGTATGCGAACCCCAGGTTAGGCTTTCTTGGGTTTCTTAAACTTGCACGTTGGTTTACAAATGCGCTATTTTGCTAGCTGTGGGTATGCAAAGAGAGGTAAAGCTAAACTGGCTGCAGCGCCACCTTCCCGAAGGGCTGCTGGTCGACGCGGCGTGGCTCGGAAAACACGGTTTCTCAACTGCCCTCCGCAGCAAGTATCTCAAGCACGGTTGGCTGGATCAACCTTCGCGCGCAGTGTACCGCCGTCCGCCCGCTTGGCTAGGAGAGCCCGGCGACGAGAAACGCATCCCTTGGCAGAGCCTCGTCGTTTCTCTCCAGACGCTGCTCGGTCGCCCCGTCACTGTAGGCGGACGGTCGGCACTCGAGCAGCAGGGATTCGCGCATTATCTCGCGCCTTCCGGTCCGAAGGAACTCCATCTCTACGGCGATGAGGCCCTGCCGGGCTGGGCGTCCAAGCTGAAACTCGACGCGAGGCTGGTGTTTCACAACTCGAAAGCGCTCTTCAGAGCGGGACTGGCGGGCGGGAGTCTTCCCGCTCTCGCCGATAGGGAACTGGCTCAACGCGGCTTCGTCCGGCAACCCTGGGGCCACCAGGAATGGCCGTTGGTAATGTCGGCGCCGGAGCGCGCCTTTCTCGAACTGCTCAACGAGCTGCCGCAGCGCGAGACTTTCCACCAGGCCGACATGCTGGTTGAGGGGCTGAGTAACCTCAGGCCCAGGCTACTTCAGAAGCTGCTCGCGGATTGCCGCAGCGTCAAGGTCAAGCGCTTGTTCCTGTGGTTCGCCGAGAGGCACGGTCACGCTTGGCTAAACCAGCTGGATCGCAACGCTATCGACCTGGGGCGCGGAAAGCGCATGCTCGTCCGTGGCGGCAGGCTCGACACGAAGTACAACATCACCGTGCCTGGGGATCTCGATGCCCGAACCTGACCTGTATCGCCGGCAGGTCGCGTTGGTCCTACGCACGCTGCCGCTCGTCGCTGTCGAAACCTGCTTCGCGCTCAAGGGCGGCAAACGCTTCGCTCCGTGAGATCGACGCCGCCATGCGCCGGACCGCAAGCCGTATTGAGGTGGGAATCCGTGGTGCCACCGTGAGCGGGAGCGCGCCACAGGGAGAAAACTGCATCGCCAAGCTCTTCGTGCGTGCCGACGCCGTCCAGATAAAGGTCGAAGTTACTCCCGTCTTGCGACGGTGCGTCTACGAGCCGCGACTGATGTCCGTCTCGCCCCGCGTGGAAGATCGGTTCGGGTTCGCCGAGATTCAGGTTGTCAGTTTCCCGGACCTTTACGCCGGCAAGATTGTAGCGGCGCTTGATCGCCAGCATCCCCGCGATCTGTTCGACGTTCGTGACCTGCTGGCGAATGAAGGCATCGGCAATGAGCTACGCAAGGCGTTCATAATCTACTTGCTCAGCCATAACCGGCCATTCGCGGACGTGCTCGCGCCGGCCCGGCTCGACGTCTCGGCCGAGTTCGGCAGGGGCTTCGCCGGCTTGACCGACAAGCCTGTGTCTTTGGATGAACTCCTGCAAGCGCGCGAGGATCTGATTCGCGCCGTGGTCGGCAGCATGCCTTCGGATCACCGCCGGTTCCTGATGACTGTCAAACGCGGCGAGCCCGAATGGACACTGCTGGACCTGCCCGGCGCCGAAGCGCTGCCGGCCGTCCGTTGGCGGCTTGAGAATCTGGCGAAACTGGACGGGAAGAAGCGCGCCGCCTTTGTCGCAAGACTTGGCGAGGTGCTGGGGATTGGCGATTAGGCAGCGCCGCGCCCGGGTGCTTGCCGACCTCCCTCCGATAGCGAAAATTCGCCGAGTCGGAGGCCTGCCTCCTGCGTTACAGTTACTGTAAAGTGTTTATTGTCAAGTATATGGCGGAGAGAGAGGGATTCGAACCCTCGATAGAGTTTCCCCTATACACGCTTTCCAAGCGTGCGCCTTCAACCACTCGGCCATCTCTCCGACGGGCCCGGTGAATCGCTACCAACCAAATGTAACACGCGGCGAACTACGAAATCCGAAACGGGATGCGATAGCGGTCCCTGGGCGATTCCTTGAGCAGCGGCACGATCACCCCGAGATCCCGCGCGTCCCCTGCCTGAGGCGAGTAACTGCTTTCAACCCGGAAATCGAGGCGAATGACTCCCGATGCTCCACGCCCGGGCAGCCGGCCCCGGAGTTCAACTGTTTCCGGCCTCTTGCTGGTCACGGCCCCCACCGGATCGCCTTCCACTGAGCAACTCACTCGCACCTGATTCGTCCCTTCGAGGACCGGCGCGGGTATGTCGATCCGCAGAGCGAATTCCGACGGGGTGACACCCGCCGGCGGAACCACCTCCAGACCAAACTGCTTAGCCGTCCAGCGCCAGGCGTTGTGTTCGGGCTCGAACCAGCCATAGAGCGGACGGACCAGCAGGTCGGGGAAACGCGGCTTGCTCCGAAGCAGGACGAACATCCGCTCGTCCGCTTCCGGATGGCATGGATCGGAAACCATAGAGTCTCCCACCCGCTCCTGACCGAGCACCGTCCAGCCCGCGCGGTCGAGGAGGCGAAGCAATCCGGCAGCCGAGAATATCCAGAAGTTTGTCGGGTCGTTATTCGCCTCGCGAGCGCCGAGCAGATACGCGACCGGCTCCTCTTCGATGGGGAGATGGCGCGGCGTTACGCGGGCGATCCGCGTGCTCAGGATGCACCAGTCGGCGCGCGACGCCAGCGCTTCGAGGACGTAGTAAGGGTTTTTCAGGTGATACAGGGTGCCCAGGAAGAAAGCGAACCCATAATCCGAGCGCGGAAGGCGGAAGCTGCCATCGAGGTCGATGTCGTGGACGCTCAGGGTCAAATCAAGCGCTTCGCGAAGGACCGCGACGCCGCGCATTTGATTGAAGTTGCTCTCCAGGTGGTCGATCGCGTCCACCTGTGCGCCCAAATGCGCGCACAGGAGCCCCAGGTCGCCGTCGCCACACCCGATATCGGCGACCGGGCCCGAGGCGAGGGCTCCGGCCACATCGGGGAAGAGCGGCGCCAGAAGCCTGGTCAGCGTCTCCAACGCCGAAAGGGATTCGTAGGGGTACCAGCCGTAATCAGGGACGATCAGGCGCCGCCTGAGCGCCTGCAGCTCGGAACGAAATCGCACGCCCTCTTCGAGCAATTCATCCGCGTGCTTCGGAAAACTGGGATGGACTTCTGACACCGTGATTCTCTGGCGCCCTCCCGCTTCTCTCCTCAAACCAGGTCGAACTTCTCCTGTTGCAGCAAGGCATCGCTATGGATAAGTACCGGGCGGCCCAGGATCTCCTCCAGCTCCTCCAGGTACGTGTTGCTGCTGGATTTCAGGACCTTGGCCACGTCCGGGTGCACCCGCAGCGTGCAGTCCTCGCCCTCTACCGCCTTGGCGATCTTTTGCGCCTCTTGCAGGATCTCCGCGATAATCGTGTCCACGCTCTTCACGTAGCCCGCCCCGTCGCAGTACGGGCACGGCGAGCACAAGGTTCTCTCCAGGCTCTGCTTGACCCGCTTGCGGGTGATCGCCACCAGGCCGAAGTCATTGAACTGGAGAATCTTGTTCGGCGCCCGGTCCGATCGCATCGCTTCTTCGAGCGCCTGCATCACCTTTTGGCGGTTCTTGCGCTCATCCATGTCGATGAAGTCCACCACGATGATGCCGCCCAGGTCCCGCAGCCGGATTTGCCGCACGATCTCCTTCACCGCTTCGGTGTTGGTCTTGACGATGGTGTCCTCCAGGCGGTTGGACTTGCCCACGAACTTCCCGGTGTTGACGTCCACCGCCACCAGCGCCTCGGTCTGGTTGATGACGATGTAGCCGCCCGACTTCAGCCACACCTTCGGCCGCAGCGCCTTCTCCAATTCCGCCGAGACGTTGAACGCGTCGAAAATCGGCGTGTCGCGGGTATACAGCTTTACCCGGCTCACCAGGGCCGGCTGGAACCGCTCCACGAACCGCAGCACGCTCTCGTAGACTTCCTCGTTGTCCGCCCAGATGGTCTTGAAGGTGTCCGTCATCTGATCGCGCAGGATGCGGTGCACCAGATCCAGATCGTGGTGGATCAGCGCCGGCGCGCGGCGCGCTTCCGCCTTTTGCCGGATGTCCAGCCACATGTTGAACAGAAACCGCATGTCGGCGGCGATCTCGTCTTCCGGCTTGCCCTCGCCCGCCGTGCGCACGATGAAGCCGCCCGTCATTCCGGCGCGGTGCGTTTGCAGAATGCGCCGCAGCCGCATCCGCTCCTCGTCCGAAGCGATCTTGCGCGAGACGCCCATGTGCTCAACGGTCGGCATGAACACAACGTAGCGGCCGGGCAGCGCGATGTGCGAGGTGATGCGGGCGCCCTTCTGTCCCAGCGGCTCCTTGGCGATCTGGACCAGGATCTCCTGGCCCTCACGAAGCAGTTCGCTGATGGACGGCAGCGGCGGCCTATCCGGTCGCGCCTGCGCGCGGCCGTTGGTCTTCGGCGCGCTGACCTCGGTGGGCGCCGGCATGGGCTCGGCCACCTCTTCGGGTGCCCCATCCACGCCCCCGGCACTCCGCATTTTCCGCCGCATCCGGCGCGAGACGCGGTGCATGTAGCGATGGCCTTGCTCGCGTAGCGTTGCCGTCAGGCTCACGGGCATCCGCGCGGGCTCGACGCCCTCGTCCTCGGGCATGGGCTGCCCCTCAGCCGGGTCCTCCGCAACAGCAGGCGTCCCAGTCTCGGGCTGATCCGGGATGACGCCCTCGGGCAGTTCGGTTACCTGGTCGGGAACAGCGTCAAGGGAGGCCTCCGAATCGGCGGCCTCTTCGGCAGCGTCTGGCTCGGCAGACTCTGTCTCGGCAGCCTCGGCCTCGGC
>Ga0182027_10007478_pt1 | contig 16076 bp, 21 predicted proteins | sample 712E1DmetaG_FD_121300 | JGI IMG/M metagenome (GOLD analysis project Ga0182027, IMG submission 121300) | Permafrost microbial communities from Stordalen Mire, Sweden - 712E1D metaG (Illumina Assembly) | ecosystem: Environmental > Terrestrial > Soil > Wetlands > Permafrost | place: Sweden...
CGGCCGCCGCCGCCCCCGCCGCCTGATCGGCCGCCGCCGCCATAACCGCCACCACCGCCGCCGTAGCCGCCGCCGCCACCGGATGATCGGCCACCGCCGCCGTAGCCGCCGCCACCGGATCGCTCCGTTCTCGGTCTAGCTTCGTTCACGGTAATAGTTCTTCCGCCAAGGTCTTTACCATTGGTAGACTCAATAGCCTCTGCCATCTTCTCTTCAGGAACTTCCACAAAAGCGAATCCCTTGTCTCCAATGATTCTTACTTCAGCGACCGGACCATACGGCTCGAAGAGTGTGCGGAGGTCTTCTTCCTTTGTACTGTAGGGCAGATTCCCCACGTAAAGAGATTTGTTAGCCACTTAGATGCCTTCTTTCTGGGATGATGTCCCAACTGAGCCGCAACGAATGCACACATCAACGGTCCGATTCTCTCTAGGATCCGAGTGTCGAAGCCATCCAGTATGACGCTGATGCGTCTCGATTCTCGCCATCAGTAGTTACACGCAATACATGCAACAGAATATTATATCACGAATTGAAATCATTTGAAACGATTTGAAATCCCAGAAAAGTCAATACCAAAAATTCCACCCATGCGCCTCATGATTTGACACGTGTGGTATCCGTAAAATTACTGCCATTCTGAGCAGAGCGAAGAATCAACTTCCCGAAATAGCATAATCTATCGCAGAACAAGTAGGGGAGCACCTCTGCGTGATCCCGTCCAAGTTTGGCGACGAAGGCCGGGGACGAGCGGGAGGACGCAGAGGTCCTCCCCTACGATACGCCCGTTTGACTTAGCGTTGTTTCCCGAAATCGCCATTCTGCAATACTTTTGTGTTTTGGACAGCAAAGACACCCCTGTCCCAAAACCGCCGTTTAGGAAGATAGCTGCATAGGGCCGTTTTAGGACAAAGATGTCCCGAAACAACTTAAGATTTTGGTACTGGAGAAGCCTCGAAGAGGCGGCAGATATTAGCCACGGGTGAAGCCCAAAGGGCGTAACCCGTGGAACACCGAACAAAAGGGATCCCAAGCCCCGAAGGGCCGGCAGAATTCGACTGATTGTATGCCTGAGATAGATTTCCTGCCGCCCCTCCGGGGCTTGAAAATATATTGGGCATGGGATCCACGGGTTGCGTCCCTCAACTGCGTTCGGGACTCCACCCATGGCTAATATCTTTCGCCCTTTCAGGGCTTTTTCGGCCTTGTAGACAGGATCACAGAACCTGAAATATCCTTGGTAAACATGATTTGACATTTGCGGCATCCGTGGTATGATATACATATATATCATATAGGAGGTTCAACCAAAATGAAGAGCATGATGGCCATTCGGCTTCCTGCCGAAATTGACGACAGGCTTACCGCTCTTGCCAAACGCACGGGGCGGACCAAGACCTACTACGCCAGAGAAGCGATCCTTCGGCTGATCGACGACCTGGAAGACACTTATATTGCCCTGGATCGGCTTGAAAAACCGGGGAAGAAACTGACAATGGAGGAAGCGGAGAAAGAACTTGGCCTGGACGGTTGAATGGGATGAGCGGGCCATACGTGACGCCCGAAAACTCGATCCGCAGGCCCGAAAGAAGATAATCAAGTATCTGCGTGAGCGTATCAGCACCGACAAAGACCCCCGCCGCTTTGGGAAGCCTTTACTCGCGGACTTATCGGGACTTTGGCGCTATCGCGTCGGAGACTACCGTATTGTATGCCGCATTGAAGACGATAAGGTAGTAGTGCTGATTCTAGCCGTAGGCCACAGAAGCAAAATTTATGATTGAGTTATTTCAACCACTGTTTTGAGTTTGGTTTTTGGATGATACTCCTCGCAATAGACCTTCAGATTGCCCTTCTTGCTTATTCTGTGGTTATCATTCTAATGGTGGCACTTCCATCCCGAGTTCGGCAAACTCAGGAGATATCCTCTTCTCGAAAACTCCAGGATATTTGTCATAGGCCCCGTTCAATATTCTCATAAACGCCATGTACAGGGCACCAGAAGCTCTAGTCTGGCCAGTTCGCAGATTATACAATCCACAGAAATTGTCAGCATCGTAATAGGAATGGCTCAAATTAGCAGCCTTTACAATATCCATAAGTGCTATCAAGTCATCCGCTGAATATTTCTTGCCTCTAGACCTATTGAAACTCTTAATATATATGCCATTTGTGAAGTGTATACTCAACTCATGTAGTCTGATTTCAAGCATATACCGGGTGACGGCGAATGCCTTCGAAAACTCGTTTATCATGGCATTTAGATCAAATGTTCCACGAATATTATTCCTGTGAATCAACTCTGTTACCTTGTCTTCCGGCAGAAGCAAATGCCTTGCGTACTTGTTTGCGAATGTCTCCGAGTTTTTCGGATAGACGATTATCGATACTGGGTCGTCTGCTGTTATATACGGCATAAATAAGCTGGTTTGGTCTGATTTATTATGAACATACTTATCTGAGTAATGGCCTATCTCATGTGCGATTGTCTGCCTTTCCGCAAATTCGTAGTAATAAGCTCTATTGATCGCTTTGCCCGCTACGATAAATGGCTTTCTGTTACTGTTAACTAATATCACCTTGTCCAATCCCTGGAATTCCCTGCCATCTGGGAACAGACATGCAAACAGTTCTTGAGGATCATACTTGGATGATTCGAAAACAGTATCAAAGTCTTCATGTTGAATGTCTAGGCCGAATGTCCTTAACGCAAAATCCTCCACAGGGAATGGATATTGAACTTTGCCACCTTTTTCCGTGTATCTTTCTAGGTCTTCTGATAAAGCTTTCTGAAAATCAATCATTCGCTATGCCTTCTTTCTATGGCTCTTGAAATATGCTGGCAGATCAACCATTGAATTTGGGTTCTCCAGTATAAGTTTCTCTATTTCTTTAGGCACTTTACCAAAAGAGGCAATTAACTCGTTGATCTCCCCTTCATAATCAATACTATCGGCAAGTCGACGGATGAGATCCTCAGAAGGCATTTCTAGACCACGCTCCAACCTGCTGAGAAAGACATAATTGACCTTAGCAATCTCTGCCAGTGCTCGTATAGAAAGCTCTTTCTGCATCCGTAGGTTCCTCACTATTTCTCCGCCATTAGCCATGTGAATCCCTCCTGTTAGCGTATTAGCCCTAATAGTATAACAAATGGGCAATTCTGTCAATTCTTTTTTTCTCAATGAAGTAACTGCACTTCCGTTGCTCGTTGTGAGCCTTTTGTTGTTGGGCTACCATTCCTAGAGGCAAGTTAATAAGGCGTGCATTTTATGCCGTTTTGTGGTATACTCTTAACATATTGTAGCATTGGTTTGGCTTTGGCCTGGTTGTTATCGGATGTTTTCGGATTTTCTCGGTGCCTCTAGTTCACTCGCTTCAAGCCTCCGCGCAATCCGATTACACAACCAGGAGTATATTTATTGAGTTTCCAAGAAAACACGTGCGCATGCGCGACATGCGTGACCGAGTCTGCCCTTATTGAGCAGCCGGAGCAACCAGGATTCACACCCCCCGCAAAACAGAACCCCAGAGATTTTGTACTGCGCAAACCGGAATCACCTCATCACGAACCAATCGACATGGAGAATGGATCATCGTTCGGCGAATTCGCCCTCGATCCGCGCCTTGAGCGCGCCATTCGCGATGCCGGTTACGACACGCCGACGGCGGTTCAGGAGGGGACTATCCCCATCGCGCTGAGCGGACGCGATCTTATCGGCACGGCTCAGACCGGCACCGGCAAGACGGCGGCGTTCGTGCTGCCGATTCTTCAGCGCCTCATTTCTACCGAGAGCAAGCGACGCTCCACCCGAGCTATCGTCTTGGTGCCCACACGTGAACTGGCCGAACAGGTCCATGAAGCGTTCAAGCAACTCGGCAAGTACACAAGAGTCAGATCCGCCACCGTTTACGGCGGCGTAGGCATGTTCCCGCAGGAGCGCGCCCTTAGGACAGGGGTCGAAGTAATTGTCGCCTGCCCTGGCAGATTGCTGGATCATATGGAGCGAAGGAACACGGATTTCTCCTGCGTTGAACTGCTCGTCCTGGACGAGGCGGACAGAATGCTGGACATGGGTTTCCTGCCGCCGATCAAGCGGATTTTGGGCCAGTTGCCCAAGCCTCGCCAGACGATGCTCTTCTCGGCGACCTTCGCCCCGGAGCTTACCCAGCTTGCGGAGCATACGATGAATTCGCCTGAGAGAATCGAGATAGGCCTTCGCGCACCGGCGCATACCGTCGCGCACGCGCTCTATCCCTGCTCTCAGCAACTGAAAACGGATCTGGTGCTCAAACTTCTTGAGACCGTCGATGCCAATTCGGTTCTGATTTTCACCCGAACGAAGCACCGAGCCGACCGAGTGGCGGCGCAAATCCAAAACGCCGGATATCGCACCGCTGCCCTGCACGCGAATAAATCGCAGAGCCAGAGGCAGATGGCGCTGGACGCCTTCCGATCAGGTCGATGCCAGATTCTGGTGGCGACCGATATCGCCGCCCGTGGCCTGGACGTCCGGTCGATCTCTCACGTGATCAACTATGACGTTCCCGACTGCGCGGATACGTATATCCACAGAATCGGCAGAACGGGCCGAGCGGAATGTGGCGGAGACGCCATAACACTAATCACCCGAGAAGACGCCGGGGCGATTTGGGATATAGAGAAGTCCTTCGGCAAACCGATTGAGCGCCGAAAGTTGGATAATTTCGATTGCGGATACCTTGAACCGGTTTCAAAACCAAGATCATACGGATCGAGGACAAGTTCCACAACCGTATATTCCACCCGCAAACACAGATCAAAGAGCAGACGCTCAGTAGCATAATTGCCGGTTACGGCATTTATCATAAAAATATCCGCAAAAGCTGGGGCTTTTGCGGATATTTCATTTTTGGTGTTCCTCGGAACACCGTATGCTATTGATCCCCATTATTTCCCGTCAAACTCCCGCTGCCTATCCTCTTCTTCCAAGAGGCAATTCTTCACACACTCAGGAGAACAGTCATGGTGACACGGCTCGATGTGGATAACTACCGCGCTGTTCTCAAACCGCTCCTTGATTGCGGCCACGATCTCATCATTCAATTCATGTGACTCTTCAACAGACATATCCGCGTTCACCATCACATGAAACTGGATGAACCTCCGCGACCCGGATTTTCGAGTCCGCAAATGATGAAACCCCTTCGCCTTGGGACTTAACTTGCGAACACAGTCCTCTATCCACTCCTGCTCGCTCTTTGGCAGCGTCACATCCATGAGATCGCGCGTCGATTCCAGAGTAAGTCTGTATGCCGTCCTCGAAATCAACAGAGCCACTATTATGGCGGCAGCCGGGTCTATCCAATATAGATTCAAACCGGGCGCGAGACGTTTTCCCGCCCAGATTAACGCCAGGCCCAGGGTCACGCCGATGGACGTATAAACGTCGGTTCTCAAATGGTGAGCATCCGCCTGCAGGGCAATCGATTCCGTCTCACCGCCGACCCTGAACAATCGGGCGGATACATATGTGTTGACCAGCGCCGAGAATAGCATGAGAATCACGCCCCATCCGGCGGATTCAATCGGCTTGGGGTGCATTATCTTGTGCGCGGCCTCATAAACAATCCAGGCCGCCGCGCAGAATATCAGAAACGCTTCCAGCGTACCGGAAATATTCTCTATTTTGCCGTGCCCGAATGGGTGATCCTCGTCCGCGGGAAGATCGGAAGTTCGCACAGCGAACCACGCGATTATGGATGCCAGCAAATCCATCCCGGAATGGATCGCCTCGGAGATAACCGACACGGATCCTATGATGACGCCAACCGCCATTTTCAAGACCACCAGGGTAACATTTGAAAACACAGAGAGCAGCACCGCTGCTGTTTTTCGCTTCTGAATATCCAACGTAATCTCCCAAAATAACACAAAAGCCCCGTGGAACGATACCTCGTCCCACAGGGCTTATAAAAAACTCCTGCTGCCCGCAACTTCCGGGCCCAGCCGCGCTCCTAAGAGCCGCCTGATCTTACTGTACTATACAAAAAAACGCGCTTGATTGTCAACAAAAGATCATAATTTAAGTGATCCGAATCTTACAAAGATGTTACAGGTTGTTCCTGTAACCGGCCGTCAGCGGAGACCACGCTCATTTGAGGTCATTCTTGGACCACATAGGTGCTTTATCCTTCCGGTAACCCTTTGGGATCTCGAACAGATCATTGTTCAGTTTGTGCTCTTTCACATTCTTAACTTCTATGGTTGTTTGCTTGGGAGATTCATCTGTCATAACCTTGAAGATAATCTCAAGCTTCTTCGAAACCCATATTATATAATGTTTCTTGGATTCCGGGTCTGTCTCTCTGTATTTATCGCACAAGTAGCCGTTCACCATCTCAGTGCCTAGGAAGGTTGTGGTTTTCGGCGATGCCTTCGCCCTATTCTTCCAGCCAGAAGAGAACGTCGCAGGCTTAGAGGGAAGCTCCTTGTATGTCTTCAAACGAGGGTCCAATATCCAACAAACATGCTTATCACAACGCAAAATTACGATAACTGTCTTCCGCATAGCTGTCTGTTCAAGCCTTCGGATGTTCGTACCCTTGCTGTACACTACGACTCTCATACGTACTCCATCGTATTGGACCTGCTCCGCCGAGTATTCCGTGGCAAAAGCGAGCGACGAACTAAATATCGCCAACGCCAAAATCCCCAAAGCCAGACAAATGCGCGCGGCCGTTTTATTATTCATGAAAAATACCTCCTGATTCATTACTTAGCATACGTCAATCGATAAAAAAAGATTCCCGTATTTACAATATAAAGTTGTCCGGAAAGGTGAGAGAACGAAAAACCCGGCACAATCGCCGGGCTGGATCGGCATCAAACCCCTCCGTCATCTCTGACTACCATCAGTTTACACCAAAAAAACCGTATGGACAAGTTTTATTTTCAGGCCATAATGCAGAGGTCTCCCCAATTTAAAGCATAAACCAGGTCTGTGTCGGACACGTCAGACATGTCCGACAAGTCGGAAGCGGCCACAGATGAGCATTTGCCAAGAAAGGAATTGCGCCGCCCGACAAATAGTTATATGATAGGGTTAACCTATAATCGACTGTGTTTCTGGCTATCGGCTAAAGAGACGGAGGTCAAATCAGCTATGAGACAGACCAATGAGATATTCACCCGATACAAGCATAATCCTATCATCACCTTCCGAAATATGCCCTACGTATGCCAGTCGGTCTTCAATCCAGGGGCAACCATGTTCGGTGATGACACTCTCCTATTGCTCAGAGTTGAAGATTTGGAAGGTAAATCGCACCTAACAGTCGCCAAAAGCAGCGATGGCGTGAGTGATTGGCGCATAGATAAAGAACCGCTGATTTCCCCCTACCAGAATGCCAGCCCATATGAAGTATATGGCTGCGAAGATCCGCGAATTACCTGGCTGGATGATTTGAAGAAGTGGGTGATCACCTACACCGCCTATTCACCCTACGGCGCGGGAGTCGCGCTGGCAACCACATCGGATTTCAAGACCATCGACCGCCAAGGCCTGGTGCTCGCCCCGAACAACAAGGACGCCGCCGTCTTTCCCCGAAGGATCAAAGGCCGCTATTGGATGCTTCACAGACCGGCAGCGGGCAATATCGAGCACATCTGGCTTACTGATTCAGTCGATCTAGGGCATTGGGGACACCCTAGATGCGTGCTTCTCGAACGAGGCGGCCCGATGTGGGACGGCGTGAAAGTCGGCACCAACACGATCCCAATCGAGACCGAAGAGGGATGGCTCATACTCTATCACGGAGTCAAGCAGTTCTCCATGAACTACACCTATCGGATGGGCGCGGCCCTGGTAGATCTCGAAGACCCTGAAAGGATGCTCGCCCGCCTACCGTACTGGATACTCGGCCCGCACGAGCACTACGAAGTAACCGGCGCGGTACCAAACGTAGTCTTCCCCTGCGGACACGTACAGGTAGGAGACGAGATCAGAGTCTACTACGGCGCCGCCGACACCTGCGTCTGCATGGCCACCGCCAGCATCTCCGAACTCCTGGACGCCCTCAGAAAACACCGGCTCTGAATAATACCTTTTACACTGGAGTATAAAGAATGTCCGTTCATCGTCCGATTATGCTATCTCAAAAGAACAGTCTGATTCCTCTAATTGAGCAGCGTGGCTTCGATCCACAGGAGTTTACTTGGGAAATATGCACTAGCAACTTCGCAGGCACCATTGAAACTCTTGTCCATAAGTCGACAGGTTTCTATTACAAATTTGACATCAACGAAGACTGGGAAGACTTGAATCACTTTGCAATTTTCTCCCCTGGTAACGATACATTCGAAAACCGTAGTGGGCCGGAGAATAGTTGGATTATCCATCGGGACTACTTTCAACGGTGGCTAAATAACCTACGACGCGAGGTAGATAGCTCAGACTTGTGGTCATTAATAGCGCAAGACAAAACAATGTACGAGATTGCGCCGGCCATCCCGAAGTTCAATAGCGAACCATTTAGTCAGGAGGAGCAAGTCTCTATCGTCGCTCAACTCAATGAGATAAGCAGCTACTTGATCTCGCTGCCTCACACGAATCCAGAACACGAGGAAAGAGTCGAAGAAGCCATCGAGTATCTTGTAGATCAAACCAAGCATCAAGGCCGAAGAGATTGGGTGTTTCTCTCCTATGGCGTTCTGATCAATTTATGCATGGCCCTGGCGCTTGCACCAGACAACTACAAGGCCATTGGTGACTTTATCAAACACATGTTCAGCTATTTAGTCAATTTCAAGCTCCCAACTCCCTAGCATAGCAATAATAGTAATACCGTCCATTCCAGAAGCATCTTGAGGAATGTCAAATTCCCCACTCCTTAAGACGGCGACGCCTTTACATTCAGCCGAGTGAAATGTTACAATTATTGACGGCGCTGATAGAACAGATGTACGGTTTCAGGCAGGAGTACACGCGTAGTGATCGGGCAGCAAGATGACACGCTCCGAATTTTAGGCATCGACCCCGGCTTGAACGTCACGGGCTATGGGCTGATCGATGCAATACGCGGCGAGGCGGTTCTCCTGGAGGGCGGTGTCATCCGAATTCCTCCGAAGCTGCCCATCGAACAGCGGCTGTCTACGCTGTTTTACGGCATTCAAGAGATTATCCTTGAGTTCCAACCCGCGCTTCTCAGCCTCGAAGAAGTGCATACTCAGTACAAGCGACCGATTGTGGGCGTCATGATGGGACACGCGAGAGGCGTGATATGTCTCGCGGCAGCCGTCAACCAGATTCCCGTCTTCAGCTACGCGCCCAACCGCGTCAAGAGTTCCCTGACCGGAAACGGTCATGCCGATAAAGAACAGGTTCGCAGGATGGTACAGAATCGTCTGAAACTGAAGACCGCCCCCGAACCATTAGACGTATCCGATGCCCTGGCAATCGCCCTTTGTCACATGGGCAGAATGAACTTACCGCCTGAATTGTGTGACCTGGTAAAGCACCGTAGGGGCGGGCCTGTCCGACGAAGCCTTGGCGAAGTAGGGTCTCTGTGCCCGCCCGAAAGTTCTTTGGATTGAACAGGTTGCTTCGGTAATCTGCTGCCGGACACATTCGCCATATGAATAATCCGCACCAGGGGTCTGAACCCGCTTGCGGACTCGGAGAAAAGCTTGATCTCACATATTCGCGGCAGTCTCATAATAAGAAATGAATCAGAGATCATCCTCTGGTCAAACAGCATTGGCTACGAACTCCTGGTTCCTTCGGCTGTCATGAAGGCGCTCCTCAAAAAGACCGAAGATGAGCGAAAAGACGTCACACTCGTGACCTTTCACTACCTTGAGAACAACCAATCGAGAATCATCCCCCGACTGATAGGCTTCGGAAACGAAATAGAGCGGCAGTTCTTTGAACTCTTCATAACAGTCTCGAACATGGGCCCAAAAACCGCCGTGCGCGCCCTCTCCAAATCCTTCCATTCCATCGCGGAAGCCATCGAGCACGGGGATTACAAAGAACTCTCTTCCCTCCCGGGAATAGGCGAAAAGAAGGCCAGGCAGATCATCGCGACCCTCCAAGGCAAGGCCGGAAAGTTCGCGCTGATCCAGGACGAAGATGTTGCCGCCCAACCAATGCCGAAAGAAGACATCCAGGAAGAAGCAGTCGAGGTATTGCTCCAACTTGGTTACAAGCGTTCCGAAGCTCTGGGCATGGTGAAACGGGCCGTTGAAACATCTACCGTGAAGCCAAAATCTTCCGAAGAATTGATCCAGCAGATTTACGAACTGAGGCTGATGAAATAGTCATGGCACGAAAAAAAGTAGTCTCAACCGAAGATGTCGAAAAATCACCCTCTCCCGTCACGCCGGGGCAACCCCGCGACGCCGTGAACGCCTGCGCGGATGAGGAAGAAAGAAGTATCTGGAATCTGCGACCCAAGACGCTGGATGAGTACATCGGCCAGACATCCGTGGTCGAGAATCTCCAGATCGCCATCGTCGCCGCCAGGAGAAGACACGAACCCCTCGAACATGCACTTCTGCACGGTGCTCCCGGTCTCGGCAAAACGACCCTGGCTCATATCATAGCCGCCGAAATGGGCGCGAGCATCATCTCCACATCAGGCCCGGCGCTTGAGAAGCCGAAGGATGTCATGGGTATCCTCTCAAGCCTGGAGGTCGGCGACGTGCTCTTCATCGATGAAATACATCGTCTATCCAGAGTAATCGAAGAGTTCCTTTATTCCGCCATGGAAGATTTCCAGGTTGATTTCGTGCTGGACAAAGGCGCTTACGCCAAGACCATCAAAGTTCCCCTGAAGCGATTCACCCTGGTCGGCGCGACCACCAGAGCGGGTATGCTCTCCGCGCCGATGCGTGACAGGTTCGGCCTTTTCGCGCACATGGATTACTACTCGACCGAAGAACTCACCAAAGTCGTCCAGCGCTCCGCTAAAATATTGGACATAGCAACCGATACCAAAGGCGCTCAGGAGATCGCTCGGAGGGCAAGAGGAACGCCCAGAATCGCCAACCGTCTGCTTCGTCGCGTGAGGGATTACGCGCAAGTTGAGGGCGATGGAGTCATCACAAGAGAGATCGCGGATACTGCTCTACGCCGAGAGATGGTCGATGAAATGGGCCTGGACAAGCTCGACCGCGCCTTCCTCCGCACCATCATCGAATTCTACGACGGCGGCCCCGTAGGAATAGAAGCGCTCTCCGCCACCCTGAACGAAGAAGGCGACACCTTGGTAGACATGGTTGAACCCTACCTCCTGAAAATCGGCTACCTGAACCGCACCCCCAGCGGTCGAAAAGCCACAAAGCAAGCCTACGCCCACCTCAGCATCTCATTCCCCCGCAAAGCAACAAGCACGGGCCAGCTAGAATTATAATAAACCCAAGACTGACAGGCCATCACGCGCCTTGACAGATTGGCCTCTGGTATCTATAATAAGCCACTAAGGGAAACATGCGCGTGGAGGAACTGGACCTCATGTTCGCTATTAACTTCTACTCTGAAGCTTACGCTGATATGCTGAAAAAAGGGCGGAAAACCGCTACTATCCGTCTTGGAGATAAAGCGGAGAAGTATCAATCAGGTCAACTTGTATGGATCACTGTGGGAAGGAAATACGGCCCTCGACAGAAACTCTTCACGGCCATCATAGACAGCGTTGCCGTAAAGCCCGCATCCGAGTTGACGCCACGCGAGGTCGAAAAAGAAAGCCCAGAGCTCCGCCTAGTAGAGGAGATTATCAGCCTGCTCAGTCGCATCTACGACCGAGTAGTGTCACCTGAAGATTCCGTCACGATAGTACATTTTTCGAAGGTGATAGAGTAATCCCCAGTTCCAGATAATAAAAAAAAGAGGAGGCGAATGCCTCCTCTTTTGTCATCTATAGGACTACCAGCGGTTTCCGCCGCCACCGCTGCTGTTATAGCCGCTGCCGCTTCGGCCACTGCCGCCGTAACTACCGCCACCGGAAGAACGATTCTCCTTGGGCTTAGCCTCGCTGACAACGATTGTTCTGCCTTGCAGATCTTTACCGTTGGTCTGCTCGATTGCTTCCGCCATTTTCTCGGTGGGAACATCGACGAACCCAAAACCACGGCCCTGAACTATTCGGACTTCGGTCACCGGCCCGTAAGGCTCAAAATAGGTTTTTAGATCTTCATCTGTAGCCTGGTAGGAAATATTTCCTACATACAGTGATTTCGTAGACATGTCTTTCTCTTTTCCGGGAATAATCTCCCACGCGTACTTGTAACTCGTCGGTCATCGGGATCATTCGCGGTCAAAGGTCGTTCAATAGGAGAGAAGACGATCTGCACGAACATGAAAGCGGGACTCGATGCGAATTGCTTGTAACTATTGTACAGTTATTTGAAAAAAAAGGCAAATTAACGTCAAAACGACTGAACAGTCACCTCGTCCGAAATGTCAGATCGGTCCGACCAGCGACTACCTGCAACATCAGCATTTATTCCTCCAGCATCCGATACCGTCGGAAAATGATTCGCTAACCTGAACGTGCCCAAAATTTATTCTTCGACGACAAAAATCTCAAATTTCAAACGCACACTGGACGCAAATGTGTTGACATGATGTTTAAGCTCATCTATACTAGGAACTACGTTTGCGCTGCTTATGACAAGTAATATTGCCAGTACGATTCTCCGCTTGAACGTGGAATTATCAAGTAGTAGCTTCCATATCGCAACGTTTTTTAGGAGAAGAACTAGTGTTAAAGTTATCTTTGTTTTTCGGCATGCTAATGACCGTTAATAATATCAGTTCCACGGGCGTCGCCGTCCAAGCGCCGCCTCCGCAAGCCGCCATCGTCATGAACCAGAACGAACGGCAGTTTCTCGATCTGACGAATAAAGAGCGTGCGCAGAGAGGCTTGCAGCAACTGACCATAGATCCAGTCCTGATCGAGACGGCCCGCAAACACAGCAGAGAAATGGCCGAAAAACGTTACTTCTCGCACTACTCACCTACCGCCGGTATAGCCACTCCGATGGATCGATACTTGACCGAGGTCAGGTATCAGCCGTCATGGCTGCTCGTGGGTGAAAACCTCTTCTACTGCTCGATGGTAGGCGTTGATCGGGGACACAACGCCTTCATGAACAGTCCTGGACATAGAGCAAACATCTTGGAACCCAGATATGAGCGCATGGGGGTAGGCGAATACATCGACTCCAACGGCGAGTTCTGGATAACCGAAATGTTCCTCGCCCAGACGGATTAGGCATCTCCTTCTCACGATCTTGCGGAGTGCCGTAGGGGCGAAGTAGGTCTCCGTGCCCATCCGAAGGTTCTCGCGACGTGGAACATGGCCTGGGAAACCCATATTGGAAGTACGATGTGAGGTTTCAAATCTCGCTAGAGGTGTGGCCTGTTTATCAAAGACAAGAATTCCGTTCTCGTCGCGTTCGAGTTATGGAAACTGCCGAGTACCGACGACGTCGTCATCATTGAGTTCTGTTTCTCCACCCCGCGCATCATCATGCAAAGATGTCTCGCCTCGACTATCACCCCGACTCCTTCCGGCGAAACGGCATCACTTATCGCATGGGCTATCTGCTCCGTTAGCCGCTCCTGGAGTTGAAGACGCCTGGCGTACATATCGACCAGCCTGGCCAGCTTGCTGATCCCCAGGATTTTCCCCTGCAGAGGAATATATCCGAGATGGCACCGACCAAAAAATGGAAGCATGTGATGTTCGCATAGGCTATATATCTCGATATCTCGAACTATCACCATATTGTCTATCTGCTGAGTGAAAATTGCGCCGTTAAGCAAGTGATCGGCGTCGGTGCTGTATCCGCTGGTGAGGAACTCCATTGATTCAGCCACTCTTCGAGGAGTGCCCTGCAACCCCTCGCGGTTCGGATCTTCGCCGATCTCGATAAGCAATTCCCTTGTCAATTCTTCAACCCTCTGCTTGTTCATCTATATGCCTCTCAATATCAATTCTGAGCTGTTCAGTAAATTCGCTCAACGGCTTCATATCATTATTCGACAGTGCCCCGGCAATATCCTTGATCGCCCCCAGCCCGGGCAGCATGAGGTCAGGCGATAGTTCATAAAGCGGAATCGCCAAAAACGGACGCATTCCAATTTCGGAATCTACCGAATCAGCTTGCCCTTCGTAGAAAAGAATGTCCAGATCGATCACGCGGGGAGCGTACTTGTCTTCAGTCCATCGCCGACCCATCTCCTGCTCGATTCGCCGGAGCGCCGACTCCTTCAATGCCGTCGGCGGAAGATCGATTTCAACAGCAACCACTCCGTTGTAAAAGGGCAGATCATGCGGCCTCCCCAAAGCTTCGGTCAGATAGAAGGTAGAAATCCCAAGGATACGAACCTTGCGCCCCAGCAAGCAAATCGCTCGACGGACGTTATCCGCTGGATTGATATTCGATCCAACGCCGACAAATACGCGAGTCATTTCAATTCCGAACCCGAGTCCCTGGCGCGAATCAGTTCCACGCCCACACTACGCGCAAAACGAAGAGCCGAAGGCTTCTCGACCGTCACCTGAGCCTGAACTACCCGCTCATCTTCCAGGCAGATTTCGGCAATCCTCTCCGCCAAAGCCTCCACAAGACAGTATTCAGAACTCTCCGCCATGGCTAGAATGCGTTTCTTGATGCTCCGATAATCCACCGTATCGGAAAACTTGTCCGTCTTCCCCGCCTTCCGCAAATCGACGTGGAGCACAAGGTTAATAACCACATCCTGCCTATCCCGACGCTCGTCCTCCTCAACCCCAATAACGCACCGCGCCAGTATATCCTTGATCAAAATCCTATCCATGCAACTTCTCAACTCTCAGCCGCCTACCCGCGTCGCAAATGTCGTCCACCATCTATATAAATCACTTCGCCGGTGATAAACTGACTCTTCAAAAGATAAACAACCGCATTGGCCACTTCCTGAGGATCGCCGTGTCTCTTGAGCGGAAGCGATTCCGCCAACTTTTCCAGGTAGCTCACATCTTTCCCCGCGGGCGGCAAGATCAGCCCCGGCGCGACGGCGTTCACCGTGATATCCGGCGCATATTTAACCGCAGTCATCGTCGTGAGCGTCGCCAGCATATGCTTGCTCAAGATATACGCCGCGTGCGTCCAGTCGTAACCCTCCAGGCGAGTATCCAGGAAATTGATTTTCTTCCCGCGCCCCACCTTCCGCGCAAACTCCCGACTCAACACAAATGGAACCCAGGCATTCACCTGAATAGCTGCCACAAGATCATCAAACGTAAGATCATCCAGCGAATTGGAGGGAAACTCAGACGCATTATTGATCAGAATATCCAACGAACCGGCGACTTCGATGGCGCGCCCTATCAATCCCTCGGCATCTCCCTGCCTGGAGAAATCCGCTTGAAGGATCCAACTCTTAACTCCCAGATCGCTAAGCTCGCCCGCCAGTTCCCTGGCACTCTCTTCCGAGGAGCGGTAGTGAACAATGATATTGACACCCTCGTCCGCCAGCGCCAACGCCGTTTCCCGCCCCACGCGCTGTCCAGCCCCGGTAATAAGCGCGGTCTTACCTTTCAAAGATTCCGTCATAACAGTTACCACTCTTATCTAATATATGGCCCTTCATTGCCTGTCGCCTAAGTTGCTTCGGAAGCCTGCTACCGAAGCACATCCGCGCTTATCTCACCATCAATTGATCGATTTTCGCCGCTAAAATGAAATCGTTCCTGGACAATCCACCGATCCGGTGCGTAGAGAACACGAGCTTCACCCGATTATAGCCTATCCAAATATCGGGATGATGGTCTTCGCGCTCAGCAATATCCGCCACTCGATTAACGAAATCCACCGCCGGCCTGAAACTCTCGAACTCAAATGAGCGCTCGATTGATGTATCCTTCAACGTCCAATCCGGTATTTCCTTCGCCAACCCCTTCGCCAACCCCTCCGCCACATCCCCGGAAAGCGGCGCAGTCCCCCTCTGAACCCGCTCAGCCCGTTCATCGATGAGTGACATTCCCCCGTCTCCTTTCCGACATCTATTTAACTAGATTTACCCGAATAGGCAGAAAAATCAAAC
>Ga0182027_10007479_pt1 | contig 16074 bp, 8 predicted proteins | sample 712E1DmetaG_FD_121300 | JGI IMG/M metagenome (GOLD analysis project Ga0182027, IMG submission 121300) | Permafrost microbial communities from Stordalen Mire, Sweden - 712E1D metaG (Illumina Assembly) | ecosystem: Environmental > Terrestrial > Soil > Wetlands > Permafrost | place: Sweden...
CCGTGCTGGCCGCCCCGCCCGATCCCCAGCTAAAACCTGTCCTCCTTTTCACCAACCGCCCCAAATGAACATTCCTGTTTTGAAAACTACAAAAAATTCCTGTTTTGAAAACTACGCGACAGTTGTCTTCTTTCGACGTGCATCTTTCGCTCCGGGTCTGTAGTTTTTCCGGGTGGGAAAAATTTCCCTGATATATAAATGAAAAAACGATCGAAATGGCCCCTGGTTGTTGCAACCATCCTTCTCGCTTTTGCCTCCTCACCGACGCCAACCGCGGCTCAGGTTTCACAACCGGCAGCCGCACCGGCCGTTCGCGAGCGGTTGCTCATGGATTCCGGCTGGCGTTTTGCCTTCGGCCACCCGTCTGATGCGCAGAAGGATTTCGGCACCGGTACGGGTTATTTCTCCTATCTTGCCAAGACCGGTTATGGCGATGGCGCGGCGGCGGTCGGTTTCGACGACCGCACCTGGCGGATGCTCGATCTGCCTCACGATTGGGCCGTGGAAGTGCCGTTTGACGGCCGGGGCAGCCACAGTCACGGTTACAAGGCCGTCGGACGGAATTTCCCCGACACGTCCGTCGGGTGGTATCGCAAGTCCTTCTTTGTTCCCGAATCCGATCTCGGACGGCGGATCAGCGTGGAGTTTGATGGCGTTTTTCGCGACTCGATTGTCTGGGTGAACGGTCACTATCTCGGCCGGGAAGAAAGCGGCTACACGGGCTTTGGCTACAATATCGGCGAATTCCTGAACTATGGTGGAAACAATGACATCGCCGTCCGGGTGGACGCCACAATGGAGGAAGGCTGGTTCTACGAAGGCGCGGGCATCGATCGCCATGTCTGGCTGGTCAAGACCGATCCGCTGCATGTCGCGCATGATGGCATGTTCGTCACGTCCGAAGTCAAAGAAGATGCCGCCGATGTCACCGCGCAGGTCACCGTCGTCAATGAAGGCACCAACACCGCCACTTTTGATGTCGAGCAGACCATCGTGAATCCGGACGGCAGGCCGATCGCGCAGGGACAGGTTAAACAGGCCGGATTGGGGGCGTTGGACACCGGTGAATTTTCCTGCGTGATGAAGGTTGCCCATCCCAAGCTCTGGTCCATCGAAACGCCCTATATGCACAAACTCATCACCACGATCCGCGCGGGCGGAACGGTGATGGACCGCTACGAGACCCCTTTCGGCATCCGCTCGATCCGGTTCGACCCCAACCTGGGGTTTTTCCTGAACGGCAAACACGTCGAGTTGAAAGGCGTCAACATCCACCAGGATCATGCCGGGGTGGGGGCGGCGATGCCGGATGCGCTTCAGGATTCTCGCATCGCGCGCCTCAAGACGTTTGGCTGCAACGCCTATCGTTGTTCCCACAACCCGCCCACGCCCGAATTGCTCGATGCCTGCGACCGGCTGGGCATGGTGGTGATTGACGAAAACCGCCTGATGGGAACGTCGGAAGATCAACTCGACCATCTCAAGCGCCTGATCCTGCGTGACCGGAACCATCCCAGTGTCATCCTGTGGTCGGTGGGCAATGAAGAATGGCGCATTGAAGGCAACATCACCGGCGCCCGCATCGCTTCCACCATGCAGGCGGCAGCCAAACATCTGGATCCCACCCGGCTGGTCACTGTAGCCATCAGCGGAGGCTGGGGCTGGGGAATTTCCACCGTCGTTGATGTGATGGGATACAATTACATCACGGGCAAGAGCACGGATGACCAACACGCCCAATTCCCCAACCAGCCGGGAATCGGCACCGAGGAAACCACCACCCAGGGAACCCGGGGCGTCTATTTTGACGATCGGGCCAACGCCCACATGGCGCCACTGGAGCACGGTGACTCCGGCGGCAACTGCGAGATTGGCTGGAAATACTACGCCGCCAGGCCGTACCTCGCCGGATTGTTTTATTGGACCGGATTCGATTACCGCGGCGAGGAAACCCCGTTCGGGTATCCGGCCATCATCTGCCAGTATGGCATCCTCGACATCTGTGGCTTCCCCAAGGACAGCTTTTATTATCTGAAAGCCTGGTGGATGGACGAACCCATGGTCCACATTTTCCCGCATTGGAACTGGCCGGGCAAGGAAGGCCAGGAAATTGATGTCAAGTGTTTCAGCAATTGCGGGGAGGTCGAACTCTTCCTGAATGGCCGGAGCTTGGGCCGGAAGACGATGGAGAAAAACGGGCACCTGGAATGGAAGGTGAAATATGAACCGGGCACGCTGCTGGCACGTGGCTACAAAGACGGCAAGGAAATCGTCAAAGATCAGGTTGATACCACCGGCGAACCGGCGGCCATCCAGCTCATTTCGAACCGCGCGGGCATCAAGGCTGATGGCGAAGACGTGTCGGTCATCACCGTTCAGGTCAATGACGCAAATGGACGGAGGGTCCCCATCGCTGACAATGAAATCAAATTCGGGATTCAAGGTCCCGGCAAGATCATCGGCGTCGGCAATGGCGATCCGTCATCACACGAGCCGGATGTGTTTCTGACCAAATTTCCGGTTCATTCCACGGCGGTGACCGGTTGGAAATGGACCCGGATCTCCAATGCGCGCAAGACCGGCCTGCCCGAGGTCGCCGCGAATTTCGATGACTCGGCGTGGGAAAACCACGATGCAAGCTCGGACTCCGGGCCGCTGGCGGGTGGAGAAAACGGCGTCTTCCGCGCCCACGTTGCCGTGTCGGAGCAGGACCTCGCGGTGGAAACCGTCAAGCTGAGTTTCGGCATGATTGACGATGATGGCTGGGTTTATGTGAACGGACAGATGGCCGGCGAATCGCACGACTGGCAGGCGCCACCGGCCATCGATGCCAAACGCTTCCTGCATCCCGGCACGAACACCATCGCGGTAACGGTCGCGAACGCTTCCGGCACCGGGGGTGTCAACAAGGGGGTCGCGTTGCTGTTTCAGGAAAAACCCGAGGCGCCAGAATGGAAACGCGGCGTCTTCAACGGCCTGGCGCAGATTATCGTGCAATCCACACCGCAACCTGGCGCAATCGTGCTCACCGCGACGTCCTCAGGCCTGTCGCAAGGAAGGCTGACGATCCCAACCCAATCCGCTCCGTTGCGCCCGGCGGTGACGGCACCCTAAAATGTGTTGCGAAATGGGTTCACCCTTTGAACTTGGCAGGGATGGCGCGCTGCGCCGTCCGCGCCACGTTCAGTGTCGCCATCCCGATGCATCGGAACTGCTTCGCGGCCGGAATGAATTTTATTTTGGACTTTGCCCGTGAAAAACCAAACCCACTTCACCTGCGCGCTTTTCTGGAAACTCCTCTGCGCTCTCGCGTTCCCGGCCGCGGGCTGCTTCGCCGGCAATTACACCAACTTTGATGTCGCCATTTACATTCCGGTGGGCGCGGTTCAATCCTTCGAGAATCCAAGGACCTTGAGCAATAACTGGAGGCGCATCAGCAGCCAGTTGAAGGTGGACAAGGTCTATATCGAGGTGCAGCGCAACCGGGAACTGGCCGGCGACGACTTGCTGGAGCAGGTCAAAAAATTCTTTCTCGACCGTGGCGTGCGCGTGGCCGGTGGCATGGCGTTGTCGGATGGCGGCAGCGGCCAGTTCCGCTCCTTCTGCTACACCAATCCCAAAGACCGCGAATTTGTCAAAAACGCGGCCCAACTGGCCGCCCGGCATTTCGACGAGGTCATCCAGGATGATTTTTTCTTCGTCACCACCAAGTACGATTCGGACATCGCGGCCAAAGGAAAGAAGAGCTGGACCGAATTCCGGCTGGACCTGATGCGCGACGCCGCCAAAAACCTGGTGGTCAAACCCGCCAAGGCCGTCAATCCCAGGGTCAAGATGGTCATCAAATTCCCCAACTGGTACGAACACTTCCAGGGTTCGGGCTATGACCTCGACCAGGAACCCAACATTTTCGACGGCATCTACACCGGCACGGAAACGCGCGACCCGGAGATGACCGACCAGAACCTGCAGGCCTACGAAAGTTATCAAATCTTCCGTTACTTCGAGAACATCGCGCCGGGCCGCAACGGCGGCGGCTGGGTGGACACCTTTAGCTTGAAGTACGTGGACCGTTACGCCGAGCAGCTTTGGGACACGATGTTCGCCAAGGCGCCGGAAATGACGCTGTTCAATTGGACGGCCATGCTGCAACCCGTCAACCCCGGCGACCGGACAAACTGGCAAAGCCTGCACACGAGCTTCGACTACGATCAGTTGCTGCAGTCCTACCGGTCCCATGGTCCGGCGGGATCAACCAATCCCATCATGGCCCGGGTGGCCGGTTATTCCATGGAACAGGTGGACGCGTTTCTTGGCCGGCTCGGCAACCCCATCGGCATCCAGTGCTACAAACCGTATCAATCCGCCGGCGAGGATTTCCTCCACAACTATTTCGGCATGATCGGCATTCCGATTGACCTCCATCCCGTTTTCCCGACGAACGCCAACCTCGTGCTGTTGACCGAGTCGGCCAAGTTTGATCCCGGCATCGTCGCCAAAATCAAACGCCAGTTGGTGGCCGGCAAATCCGTCGTCATCACCTCCGGCCTGCTGCATGCGCTGCAAGGCAAAGGGATTGAGGACATCGTCGAGGTGCAATACACCGACCGCAAGGTGCTCGCGCACAAATACACCAGCGGTTTCGGCTCCGGCAATGGCCGGAACATCGGCGGCGAAACGAATGCCGATGTCCTGTTCCCCCAAATTGATTTCCTCACGAATGACGCCTGGGCGCTCGTGCGCGCCATGGCCAACGGCCGGGGTTATCCGCTCCTGCTGATGGACCGCTACGGCAAGGGAGTCCTTTACATCTGGACCATTCCCGAAAATTTCAACGACCTGTACCACCTGCCGGTGACGGTGACGACGGCGATTAAAAACTTCGTGATGCGGGGCTTCCCCGTGCGCCTGGACGGCCCCGGCCAGGTCGCCCTGTTCGCCTACGACAACAACACGTTCATTGTTGAATCCTATCTGCCCGCGGAAACCGACGTGACGGTCTCGGTGGCCGGGGAATTCACCAACCTGCGTAATCTGGTCACGGGCGCGGAAATCACCGCCGAAGCCTCGGGAGAAGGCCGTTGGCAAATCGGCGCCGACCGCGTTTCCTTCCGCGTACACTTGCTCCCTCACAGTTACAGCGTGTTCACGGTGGAGAAGTAATTGCCCGCAAGACGGCAGATGAGACGAACCACGGATTGACGTATAATCGTCCTCGCTCTCGTCCTCGTTCTCGAATTCATTTCAACGCAGAGACACCGGGGATGCAGAGGGCCGCAGAGCCTTTTCTTTAACCACGAATGGGCACGAATTTACGCGGATATCAGTGTTCATCCGCGGTTAAAACTCTTTGCGGCTTTTGCGCTGAAGCCATCCGGCCCGGGCGGACGGATGGCGGAATAAATTCCGGCTCGGGATTCCTTGTCATGTTTTTTATGACATGTATTTTTATGACATGAAATTACACGACATGAAATTTCGGCCTCCGCAGCTAGGTTGCATCAGGTTCAACAACACAATAACAATATGAAAACAAACTCTGTAAAATGTTCCAAATTTCGGACGGCGTTCACACTGATTGAATTGCTGGTGGTCATCGCGATCATTGCAATTCTGGCGGCGCTGCTGCTGCCGGCCTTGAAGACGGCCAAGGAAAAGGCCCAACGCACAGCCTGTCTGAGCAACATGAAACAATTGGGTTTGGCGATGAATTTGTATTTAACCGACGCCCAGGATGTCATGCCGTGGGTGAACTGGGATCAGGATAGCTTTCCGAACTGTCCGGCAGGGTGGTTATATCGAGGCAGCTGTAATGACCCCGTCAATTTGAAAACCGGCAACGCCATTGCGGATGCCAATACTTGGGCCACGTTGCGGGCACAGGACCTGGCGGGTGGCACTTATTGGCAATACATTCCCAATCAGGATGTATTCCTGTGTCCGGTGGACATGCTGGCAGTGGGATCCGGTGACTGGGAACAGCGACCCCAAAAATTATCCAATTATATCATGAATGGGGCGTCGGCTTTCTATCCTCCCAGCAACGCCGGTAAAGCCAAGATTTACGGATACCGGACTTGCAAGGCGAGCCAGATTTGGAGTCCCTTGTGCATTATTAATTGGGAACCGGATCAGAAACGCTGGTTTTCTTACAATGATGGTTCCAGTTATCCGGATTCTAATGAAGGCGTTGGGCGTCTTCATGTCAAAGGCGCCAATGTGTTGTCGGTGGGGGGGAATGCAACCATGATGACATTTAGCGAGTTCATAGGCGAAATGAATCACAACGACAAGGAGGATAACAGCAAAGGGAAAGGGTTGTTATATTGGAATCCACTACGGGCTGATGGGCATGGATACGATGAGTGAGGCTTTTTATTGGCCGCCACTTGCCGCGCCGACTTGCCGCGCCTCTTTGCGGCCGATGATTTCGTGTGCTTCGTGACCACAATCGCGCAAGCGAACTTTCTGATCGGGGTACCATCTCGTGGCGGGTGGGGAAGCCCATTTCGTGGTTGAGAAACGTCTATTTCTCCACCGTGGTTTGGAACAGGTGGAAGGTGTCCTGCAACCGAATATCCCGTGACGCCGCGCAAAAGACTCCGTCTCACGCGGCAGGAACTGCTGACGGGCAGCAATCTATTTCTCTATCGTGGTTTGCGCTAGACGGAAACTGTCTTGCAAACGGATGTCGCGCGAGGAGCTGCCCACCAGAATCTTGAAGTCGCCAGTTTCGGAAACCCAGCCGCTTTTCGCCGGGTCGTAGAAGGCGAAAGCGCGCTGGTCGAGCGGAATGGAGACGGTCTTTTTTTCGCCTGGTTTCAGGGAAATCTTTTTGAAGCCTTTCAGTTCCTTCAGCGGCCGCGGCAGGCTCGGATGGTCCTGGTGAATGTAAAGTTCCGCCACCTCGGCCCCGGCGCGCGCGCCGGTGTTGGCAATTTCGAACTCGGCCGTCACCACCGGGCCGTTGGTGTCCTGGCCGGGAACGAGTTTCAGGTTGGAATATTCAAACGTGGTGTAGCTCAAACCGAATCCAAACGGAAACTCCGGCTCGATGTCTTTCGCGTCGTACCAGCGATAGCCGACCAGCAAACCCTCCTTGTAGAACAGCGTGCCGTTCGTGCCGGGATAGGTGTCCAGTGCGTGCGCGGGTGAATCCATGAGCTGTTTCGGATACGTGCAGGTCAATTTGCCCGACGGGTTCACGTCGCCGAACAAAACGCGGGCGATTGCCGTGCCGCCTTCCATGCCCGGATATCCGGCCTGCAGGACGGCTGGCGCCTTTCCGAGCCACGGATCCATTTCAATGGCGGGACCCGAAATCAAAACCACCACCGTCCGGGGATTGGCCTTGATGACCTGCCGGATCAGTTCGCCCTGGCCGAAGGGCAGATGCAGATTGGTTCGGTCCCAGCCTTCGTCGTCCAAATTGCGGGAGTGGTTAAAACCCGCAACGACAATCGCCACGTCGGCCTGCTTGGCGGCAGCAACGGCGCGTTCGATCAGGTTGGAGCCGCCCCTGCTTCTGTAACCCGCCGAGTAAGTGATGTTCAGGTTGGTGCCCGCGCGTTGCACGATGCCGTCCAGCGGCGTGATTTCGTGCATGGTCTTGACTCCAGCGCCAAACAGGCCGGTGGCGTGGTGGCGCGTGGCGTTCTCGCCAATGACCGCGAGCGACTGGATCTGGGAGGCATTGAGCGGGAGCAGGTTGTCCTGGTTCTTCAGCAGGACGATGGATTCTTCGGCAACGCGCAGCGCCGTGGCCTGGTTCGTGGGTGTGTTGATCGAGCCGGGTTTGCGCTGGTCGAAAACATGCGTGCCGAACATGACGCGCAGATTGCACCGCACCTTGTCATCCAGGAGCGACACGGGATAATCCCCCTTGCGAATGCCTTCGAGGAATGGATTGGCCAGGTAGTATTCGTCATACGGCAGTTCTTTTTCCGTGCCGGGAATCAGCGTGCCCATTTCCAGGTCCAGCCCGCCGAGGACGGCTTCGCGGGTGGTGTAGGTGCCGCCCCAATCCGACATGACCAATCCTTGAAAACCCAATTCGCCCTTGAGGATTTTGTTGATCAGATAATCGCTGTAGGCGCAGTGCTCGCCGCGAAATTTGGTGTATGCGCCCATGACCGTCCATACCCCGGCCTCTTTGATGGCCGCTTCGAACGGCGGCAGGTAGATTTCCCGCAACGTGCGTTCATCCATGTCCATGTTCACCGTGGACCGGCCCAGTTCCTGATTGTTGCCGGCAAAGTGCTTGATGCACGCCGCCACGTCATTGGTTTGCACGCCGCGGATATAGTTCACCGACATGCGCGCGTTGAGGAACGGGTCTTCGCCGAAGTATTCATAAACCCGGCCGCATAGCGGGGTACGCGTAATGTCGGCAATCGGCCCCAAAATGATGTCTTTCCCGCGCTTCCGGGATTCCTGGCCCAGCACGTTGCCGAAAGCAGTTGCCAGATCGAGGTTCCAGGTCGAAGCCAGAGAACACAAGGCCGGCATATAGGTGGCATAATCGTCCGTGTGCCCGGCGGTCCTCCAATCGAACGGACCGACGTCTTCGCGCACGCCTTGCGGGCCGTCGGTGAGCCAGCGAACGGGAACGCCCAGCCGCGGGATCGCGGGGGTGGTGAACATCGAATTGCCATGAATTTGGGAGAGCTTTTCCTCCAATGTCATGCGGCCCAACAAATCCTCGACGCGCTTGTCAATGGGTTGATTGGTGTCGAGATAGAGCGGCGGCGGTTCCTGGATCGGCTGGTCTTTGGGCGGCTGATTCTGGGCGCGCAGGGTTCCCAAAACGGTTCCCAGCCCCAGCAGGACCAACGCCATGATGAAGTGTGAACGACGCAGTATATGAACGATGGATTTCATGGTTCTCATTCTAAAATAAATTCGGGGATCTTTTTAAAATTCGGCGTGTGGCCGTCCCCGGCCACAGCCATGTCCGCCGACTACAAGTTCTCCGTAATTTCATGAGCTCTTGGCCAACGGCAGTTCCTGCGCCCGAGAACGGGCGCGCTCCGGCTGCGAGCATTTGTAAATTTGAAAACACGCCGTAACAAGGCCCGGATTAAACCTGTCATTCAAACTTCACCTTCAACTCGTTGCCTTGATAGGTGACGGTTTGATCCGCCTTGGGAGTGAATGAAAAACCGGCCGGCTTGTCCTTGGCCACCAGCACGACGTTGAACGTGCGTTTGTCCAGCATGCCGGGGAATTTGCCGGCGCGTTTGCCGATGGTCAGCGTCTTCGAGGCGTCATCCCAACCCATCGGAATGCGCGCGAAGGCGCCTTTCTCGTAGCCGTAGGTCAGGCCGTCGTCCTCGTAGAGCGTGAATGCGCCGTCAGCGCCCGCATAAACATATAGCGTGATCGGATCGGCCGGTTTCTCGCCGGTGTATTGCAGTTCCGGGCCGAACGGAATAATGGACCCGGCGCGGATGTACAGCGGCAACGTGTCGTAGGGCGCCGGGGTGGGAGCAGTCTGTCCGCCCTCCCAGCACGTGCCCGTCCAAAAGTTGTACCAGTCGCCGGTGATGCGCGGCAGATAGACGTTGCGGCTGCGCGACTGATAGGTGGTGACGGGCGCGACGAGGAACGCCGGACCAAACATATATTCGTCGGTGATGGCGCGGGCCTTGGGGTCGTTTTGAAAATCCATGACCAATGGCCGCATCATCGTGCCGCCGTCCTGGGTCGCTTCGCCGGCGAGCGAGTAGATATAAGGCAGCATCCGGTAGCGCAGGTTGTCAAATTTGACAATGGTTTGATAAGCCGGATGCGAGTCGCCGCCGAAGGTCCACGGTTCGCGCGGCTTCAATTCGCCGTGCAAACGCGTCAACGGACAGAAGGTGGCAAACTGGAACCAGCGCGTGTTCAACTCGCGCCATTCCTCCGCGTCTCCCGGCTTTTGGTTCTCCGCCGAGAACCGCGATTCCATGGTGTAACCGCCGCTGTCGGTGGTCCAATACGGCACGCCGGAAAGGCAGAAGCCCAGGCCGGCGGGGATTTGTTTTCTAAAGGCGGTCCAGGTCGAAGAGACGTCGCCGGACCAGGTGGCGGCGGCATAACGCTGGGTGCCGGCGAAGCCGGAACGCGTCAGGATGAACACGCGCTGGTTGGGCGCCGCTTTGCGTTGTCCTTCATAAACCGCCATGCTGTTCATCAGCGGGTAACCGTTCATCACGCGCGATGCCGTGCCCATGGCCGTCGGATTCATGTGCGTGCGCTGCCCTTCGAGCGTCGGTGGCGAAGGCGTCATGTCCGGCTCGCTGGCATCCATCCACCAGGCGTCAATGCCCTTGCTGAACAGCGCGGTGTTCATTTGTGACCAGAAAAGTTTGCGGGCGCCGGGGTTGAACGCGTCGTAGAAGGTGTAAGGGAAGTCAATCCAGTCCTGGATTCCCTCCTTGAGATTGGGCTGGTAGAGAAAGCCGGCTTTCTGCATCTCGTTGAAATTGGTCGTGCCGGTGTAGAATTTGCCCCAAACGGAGATCATGACGTGCGTGTGCAGCGCATGCAGGGACTTGAGCCAGCCAACCGGATCCGGAAAGCGATTGGTGTCAAACGCATGGGACCCCCAGGCGTTGCGCGGCCAGTATTGCCAGTCCTGCACGATGTTGTCGAAAGGAATGGCGCGTTGGCGATATTCCTTGACGACGTCGAGGCTTTGCTGGTCGGTTTCGTAACGCTGGCGAGATTGCCACAAGCCGAACGCCCACTCCGGCATTAACGAAGCCTGGCCGGTCAGTTGGCGGAAACCGGCAACGACCTGATCCAGCGCCGGACCATAAACGAAATAATAATCCTCGCCGTCGGCAACCTCGGACCACAGGGAGGTGTTCCGGTCCGGATTGGGAGTCTTCCAGGTCAACCGCATCGTCGTCGCTTCGTCGCCGCCATATTCAAGCTTGATGACGTAGTGCCGCCCGGCCTCGAGCCGGACTTTGATCTGATCGTTTTCCGTCAGCCAGCCCTGCCGCCAGTGTTCAATGACGACCTTTCCGCCCAGCCACATTTTGATGCGGCCGTTGGAATAGGTCTTGATTTGATAATCACCGGTCGTGGGTGCGAGAATCTCACCTTCCCAGCGATGCCAGACACGGGTGCGGTTTTTGGAGACAAAGGAGATATCGTTGGTGGCATACATATCTTCCACCTGGTCGGGCTGGGCGGCTGCAAATGTGCCGGTCGTGAGGCCGCCGGGTTGTTTGGAAACGTCAAACAGGCAATTGGTGGGAATGGGTTCAAACTCTCGCAGGTCGCCGAAACGCGTAAAGGAAAGATTGTCCCACAGCACGCCGTATCCGCGGCTCGACACCAGAAATGGCACGACCACGTGCGTGTTATGCTGCCACAAATCAAGGTCCCAGCCCTTGATGTCAATGATGCCGATTTGACGCTGGCCGAGACCGTAAAGCGATTCGTCGGCGTTCGGCTCCCACTGCTGGCGCACGTGGAACGTTTGTTCGCCCTGCACCTCGGCGGGCATGATCGTCCGGCCATCGGCCTTTTCGGCCAGAACGGGCTGGCCCTTGGCATCAAAAAATGAAACCGCGCCGGTGGTGAGATTCACGTGAACATGGAGTTTGGCGGTGGAAAGGATGGCCTCGCCATTTTCGGTCTTCAACGACCAGGCGGTTTTGACGGCGTGCTTCGGTTCCGTCATCACGCTCTTGCGGACGAAGAACGCGCGGTCCTTCGCGCACGCGATGCGCACCACGTTGTCGCCATAGACCTCCACTTTCAGGAAAGCGTCCTTGAGGGGAACAACGATGCCATCTGAGAGTTTTTTCGGAACTGCCATCTGGCTCGATTTCGCTGGCGGGCTCGCCTTAGCCGGCTGGCTTGGCGTTACCGGCTGGCTCGATTTCGCTGGCTGGACCGGTTTTGCCGGCTGGCTCGCCTTTGCCGGCTCGGCCTGTTTTACTGGCTTGTTCGGTTTTACCGGCTCGCTTGGCGTTGCCGGCTGGCTCGGCTCGGTCAAATAAGTCGGCGTCGCCGGTTGGGTCGGCGCCGGCACATCTTGGAAAAATTCGCCGGCAGTTGCTGTAACGACCCAGCCATTGGCCACAACCAAGGCGGCTAAAATCAAGTGTTTGAGGTTTGTTTTCATGGTTATTACCAATTTTTAGACGAATCCCGCAATTTTGGCAATGGAATCTAATCGCAGGATTGAGGCTGGTTTTCCTGGTTGGACGCCGCTCCCGCACCTCAGCCGCAACAATTATTAACGCAACGGCGTAGCGTGGCCGCAAACAAACGGAAACGCCTTCAACACAGAGACACCGAGAGCGCAGAGAGCCGCAGAGATTTTCCTTGGTGCGTCGTCTTGTCGTGCCGAAGCAAACGAAGGCGGAAGCGTAGCGAATACGGAAACCGCGAAACACACGAACGGTTTTTCACGCAAAGGCGCATAGCCGCAAAGATTGTCAACCGCAGATGAACGCTGATTGCCGCTGATAACGTAGGACAGTGCGTCCCGCCTGTCTGGGCAAGAGGGGAATAACCGGCGCAAGCCGTTCCCATGGGCAGGCAAGATGCCCGCCCTACTTTTCATACCGCGAAACATGCCAACCACGCGAACGGGTTCAACGCAACTCTGCTGGGGCGCGCGCGGGCGGCACGTTGGCGGCTTGAAGCGCCAAGTGGATGACAAAACTTTGCTTCACCTGAAGAAAAGTTTTGCATATCTTCCAGCAAGCTAGGAGGCAAACTCATTCCGCACTCCATGCCTCACGGCGAGCGGAGGCGGTAGAAACGGCCGGGATAATTCGTCCACTGGGAATCGCTGAAATAACACGAACCGCCGGTGAGGGTGTTGGTTTGCAGCGGAGACCAAACGGGATTGGCCAAGTCCGTGCTAGGTATGGTCACCGTATCGCCGGATCTGGTGTATCCAGTAATGATGATCGCGCCGTTGTTGATCGTATAATTGAATTGGGCTTGCACCACGGTGGGCAGCATTAACAACAGCAGCGCGGGCAGCAACCTCGCGGCGCAGGCGGTTCTTAAACGAAAGGCCAGTGTGTTCGGAATGGCGGTCTTCGCAATCGAACTTTTTGTTTTCATGTTCTTGCCTTCGCTGAACAGCGTTCCCATTGGCTGACGGCAGGTGCGGCGGGTGTCGTCCCAATCTCGACATAAGCTCCGTTTTGTACTCAAGCAAAATTGCGGTGTTGAATCAAGAATTAAATAATTACTAACGACACGGATTATCCGCACTGATTGACTCAATTAATCGGGTTGGCATGTACAATCCAGCTGTATCCAAGCAGTCAAAGGCTGTGTTGCGCGTGCGATCAGGTGCGTAGGACAGGCGTCGCGCCTGTCTCCATCTTCATAAAATTAATCACTGATTGGTGATAATTCGTGGTTGCGACCATTGTTTCTCAAATAGAGGCTTCTTGGGTTAGAGACAGGCGCGACGCCTGTCCTACGGCATGGAGTTGGTGTTTACGCTCGGCCTATCCATGAACCTCCTGGGAGCGCCGGCGTCTCGCCAGCCAAGTCGGGAGCCGAAAACCGGAACTCGCCGGCGAGACGCCAGCGCTCCCAGGAACTGTGCCAACAAGAAAAAGCCGCCGGGAAATTTTCCCGGCGGCTTCCAAACTGCTGAAAACCACGGCACCGACCCGGCAACGGGACCGGACCGGCTACGGTTCAGATAAATTCGTTGATGAGGTTCTCCAGGAATTCCTGGCGGCCGCTGACATTGCCGGTCACTTCACCTTTCTTGAGCATGTAGGCTTCAAGTTCGGTGAAATTGCTCTTGCCGGACTCGATTTTCGCGCCAATGCCGGAATCCCATGAGGCGTAGCGCTGTTTCACGAATTCCGCCAGGCGTCCATCCTTGCGAATGGCGGCGGCGATTTTCAATCCGCGCGCGAAGGCGTCCATGCCGCCGACGTGAGCGTGGAACAAATCCACCGGCTCAAAACTCTCGCGGCGCACCTTGGCGTCGAAATTCAAGCCGCCGGTGGTGAACCCGCCGTATTTGAGGATGGTGAGCATGATCTGCGTCGTGAGATAAATGCTGGTGGGGAACTGGTCGGTGTCCCAGCCGATCAGTTCGTCGCCGGTGTTGGCGTCAACCGAACCCAGCGCATCCGCCGCACCCACCACCTCGAGTTCGTGCTGCATGCTGTGGCCGGCCAGCGTAGCGTGGTTGGTCTCGATGTTGAGCTTCAAATCGCCCATCAGATCGAATTCGCGCAGGAAGTTCAGGCACGCGGCGGCGTCGGAATCGTATTGATGCTTGGTCGGTTCCTTGGGTTTCGGCTCGATGTAAAACTGGCCCTTGAAGCCGATCTTCTTTTTGTAATCCACCGCCATGTGCAGGAATTTGGCGAGGTGTTCCAGCTCGCGTTTCATGTTGGTGTTCCACAAGGTGGAATACCCCTCGCGGCCGCCCCAGAAAACGTAGCCGGCACCACCCAGTTCGTGGGTGACTTCCAGCGCTTTCTTCACCTGCGCGCCGGCAAAGGCGAACACGTCGGCATTGCAGCTCGTGGACGCGCCGTGAACGAAGCGCGGGTTGGAGAACAGGTTGGCCGTGCCCCAGAGCAGCTTGATGCCGGTGCGCTTCTGTTCGGCTTTCAAGACCTTGACGACGGCGTCGAGATTTTTGTTCGTCTCGCGCAGCGTCTGGCCTTCCGGCGCGACGTCGCGGTCATGAAAGGCGTAGAACGGCGCGCCGAGCTTTTCAATGAACTCGAACGCAACCCGCGCGCGATTTTCGGCATTGGCCACCGAATTGGAGCCGTCGTCCCAGGGGCGGATGGCGGTGCCGACGCCGAACGGATCGGAGCCGGTGCCGCGAAACGTGTGCCAATAGACGACCGAGAAGCGCAGACGATCGCGCATCGTTTTGCCTTCGACGACTTCGGCGGGGTTGTAATGTTTGAAGGCCAGCGGATTTCTGGATTTCGGCCCTTCGTATTTGATCTTTGATATGTTTTTGAATGCAGTGTCCATGGTATTAAAATAGTTAAAACGCTTTTGCAAGTGTAGCCACCTCTCCCGAAGAAGTCACCGGAAATTTTTGGCATTCTTTTCACCCAGGCACCGATCCCGTAGCGGCGGCCATCCCTGGCTGCTCCCGCAGTGCGGGACCCGGCTTCCTGCCGGGTGGTCTGATGTGGAAAGGGGGTCTGACGTGGATTCGGTTTTGTGGCCGGGCGGCAAGATGCCGCCGGATATGGCAGGCAAAGATGCCTGCCGCTACAGATCAATGCCCTCGAATGCACCTTTGTTGCCGAAAAATCAATGCACTTCCCTTTCCAGCCTTTTGACTTCTTCTTTTATCAGATCCATCGTCCGGTGCTTGGCCAGATAAACCTGGTCAACGGTAATGCCAAAGGTGGCGGCCACTTTTTCCGGCGCCCATTCCTTGTTCACATACAAGTCGAAGATTTGATATTTTTGTGGGTCCAGCCGGCGTTTGACTTTTGCCATGGCGGCCTCGAGCAGGTTCTTTTCCCATTCCTCGTTCCACAGCGCATCCAGTTCCTGGCCCGCCGGATCCACCACTTTGTCCATCGTCCGAGTGCCGGTGCCGGTGTCTTCGGGAGATGGATGGTCAGCCACGAAAGGTCCGCGCTTGCGCAACTGGTCTATGATGCGCCAGCGGGTCATGTTCAGCAGCCAGGTTTTGAAGGAGCCAATCGCCGGGTCATATTCAAAGGTGGGCATGTGCTTGGCGACCGAGATCATGGTTTCCTGCACCACGTCCTGCGCTTCGGCGGCGGTCAAGCCGCCCTTGATGGCGACTCCGTAGATGAGTTTCCAGTACGTGTCAAAAAAATCCTGCCAGCTGGACTGATCCTGCCAGTCTTTAAGGCGTTGAATCAGAGTCGCACGCGTCGGAATCAGCTCATCCATTGGCTCTGCCATGTAACAGTAATGTGGTCTTAAATCGTGGTTGGCAACAAAATACACCGTCTGTGTCGCGTAGTTTTCAAAACAGGAATTTTTTGTAGTTTTCAAAACAGGAATGTTCATTTGGGGCGGTTGGTGAAAAGGAGGACAGGTTTTAGCTGGGGATCGGGCGGGGCGGCCAGCACG
>Ga0182027_10007480_pt1 | contig 16073 bp, 15 predicted proteins | sample 712E1DmetaG_FD_121300 | JGI IMG/M metagenome (GOLD analysis project Ga0182027, IMG submission 121300) | Permafrost microbial communities from Stordalen Mire, Sweden - 712E1D metaG (Illumina Assembly) | ecosystem: Environmental > Terrestrial > Soil > Wetlands > Permafrost | place: Sweden...
GCCTCTCCGCTGTATCTGGACGGCTCCACGATGTCTGGTGTCATAAGGGGCCAGCAGGTGCCGTTCAACATGATCCCCGACGTTGCCCGTGACCGTCTCAGTGAGCCCATCTGCATCCATCAATCCGTCGCAGAGCTTGTGGACATCATTACGTCCCATCGGCGCAACGGTGAGGATAGCGTCAAGTTGCTACCACCCCTGGCGCAGGAACTGGTCGCTCTTATCAACCACAATTTGGCGCAAGCCGACCGGGAACGGGAGCCGTTCCCGGGCATAGCACTACCTCCCAGCCAGGTAGTCGAGCGGGTCTACTGGGTCGTCGGCTTGAATGTTTATGCCTCCGTCATCGACACCGTCCGGACGACACTGGTAGAACTCGTCGCCGAGATGAAGGCAGCGTCTCCACAGGACGCGCCCTCCCCCACTCGGGAGGCGGCCGAGCAGGCTGTCGAGGTGGCCGTCTATGGCAAGGTGCGGCGGCTGGTCGTAAACCAGGTAGGGCCAAACGCTACGGGAGCCGCGTCGGTCGCCGGCGTCGCCAGCACGGGGAAGACGCAACCCGAGACGAAGTCACACAAGATCATGTGGTGGGTTGGCGGGTCTGCGGGAATAATTGCGGCCATTGGGGCCATTGTCGCTCTGTTCGTGCACTGAGGCCGGATGAACCTCGCCTCTCTGATCATCTCCAGCCTCAGCCTCATCGCCGTCATCATCATCGGCCGGCGCTCCATCCGGTTGGGCCAGCAAGCGGCCCTGTCTGGACAGAAGTCGGCCGAGGCCTCCGACCGAGCTGCCCAGGCGACGGCCGAGTCGGCCGCCGCTTCCAGCCGAGCCGCTGAGGCAACCGAGCGGTCCGTAGCTGCCTCCGAACGCGCTGCTTCACTCGCTGAACGGGATGCCCGTTACCGCAGGCTTGAGTCGATCCTCGACGTCCTGATTACGATGCGGGAGATGTTCAACGAGCAGGTCTTCCCCGAGCACGAACGTGACAACTGGACACCAGCACGCAACTCCCCGGAGCAACTGGCTCGCCTGGCTCTACGACGGCGCCTGGAAGGCCGCCTGGTGCCCTTTGAAGCGCAGTTCGATGACAGCACGAATACGTGCCAGCTGGCGCTCTCCAATGTTGACGGTTGGTCGACCAGCCAGCTTGAGGGCGCCATCACAGAACTCAAGCAACTCCTGTGGACGGTCGGGAACGATGATGGCTTACAGCCGTGACCCTTCGGCTCGGCAAAACACTCACACTGCCTGACCGAGGAGCATGAGCAGCATCTCGCCCGGGCCAATGCGCGCGGCCCTGGAGGATGACGAGCAGTGACTTGCCGTGGCCAGCCCGACGACGTCACCGTCTGGGAACCCACATATGGATGACTTCGCTCGTTTCTCGCGTGCCATCTGGATACTCCTTGATAAGCGGACCCAGATCGAACCGCTGGACTGGCCGCTTACTCCTAAGGTATAAGGCTTCGACACACGCTCGATCTCGGGGGCTGGAAAAGACGAAGTTGTGACAGGCCAGCGCCGTGTCAGCGTTACATGAAGCGGAGCGCTCTGACGTGATCCGGACGTTTGGAGGCCGCTGCTTCTTTGAGAGTACAAGCTGAGCCCTGGGACTGATTGGGAAACGAATCTCTTCGCAGTCGTCGAGCCCGTAACCCTCATAGGAATCACGAATGCTGGGAGCACGCCATAGAACCAGAGGGCTGTCGGAGCTTATGAGGCGGCTCTTACGATCCTCCTCGATTGTCCAATACAGAGCATCAAGCCGGGGAACCACCTTTTCCAGGGATTCAAACATGACGTCCATAACGAGTTCCGGGTTGAAAGGAAAACCGCTCCTGAGTGCTACGTAGGCGTACGAGAAGGCACCATCGACCTCCCTTGGCTTCGGCTTGAACCCAAGATAGTCTGATTCCAGATACTGGGCCATGAGTTCTCGCGTCAGTTCACGTCCTGCAAGGAACCTTGCAACCAGCTCTGGAAACATAGTGCGTTCGCGCTCTTCGGGAGTCCGTGTCATCTGTAGTCCCAAATATTCGCACAGCACATCCCTGTCACTTGACCCTCTTGGGGGAGCTGTCATTGTGTCGTCAAGCGAACGCAGGACGGAAGCGGTGGCTGTTTCACACTTTCCCAGCCGTTCCTCGATCGCTTTGGACTTAGTACCGTCGGGCATCCCGTAGTCGTAGAAGCCCGACTCGACGGCGACGTTTAGGCAGCTGGACACGAAAGGTCTGCCCTCACGCCGGCGCACGAAGACTTGGCCTGAGATGGCGAAGCGTTCCAGATAGAACTGGGGAACGAAGTGGTGACGCTTGGCGGCGGTCACGTGGGTTGTGCCCACCGCAGGTTCGTGGTCCCATACGTCGCGATGTCGATTGTCTCAATCATGGGGCTGTTTCTCGATTCTACACCCGGCAGCTCACTGGCCATGTGGCTCTGGGGACCAAGTCGCTCTTCGTTTCCATCAAGCTGATCGAGTGCCCGTTGGTACAGCATCGTCAGCGCCAGTGTGGTGTCGTCATCGTAGACATCGGTTCGAGCAAGGCTGTTCAAGTGGGGAGGGTCAATGCCAAGTACGGTCAACAGTCACGAGGCTACGATCGCTCCATGACTGACGAGAGCGGCCTTCTTCCCCTTTGGGATAGCCAGGTTCGTTTCCACGACTTGGCTGAAGCACTACCTCCCGACTGGGACACCAACCCCTGTTTCATACAGGTCCCCCAAGGCGAGCGCCTGATTGTCGTCGGGCCGCCAGATCCCCGCAACGGCGGCGTTGACGTAGACGGACTAATCGCGCGCGCACAGAACAACGCCACCTCTCGGAGACTGGAGCTTGAGTGGCACACTTGGGGGCACGACTGTCCGCCTGAGCTGCCGCGCAGACTTCTGGCGGCGGGCTTCGTAGCGAAACCGACCGAGCCCCTCCTCATGGCCGTCGCGGAGGAGGTCGCATCCAATGCGGTGAGCCCTCTGCCAGACGGCTTGCACCAAAGGCCTCTTACGCCTGCCGACGACGTGGCGGCAATCGTGACTAGCATGTCCCTCTTCTGCGACGCTGACCCCCACCTCGACGTCGAACTCCCGGAGGCCGTCGGCCAGGGCAGAAATCAGGTGCTGATTGTGGAAGCGGGCAATCAGCTGGTGGCTACAGGATGGGTGGTATGGAAACCGCGCTCATCGTTCGCCGGCCTAGCCGGCGCCTGCACTCACCCGGACTGGCAACGGCAAGGCATCCAGAGCCGTCTTATCGTTGAGCGAGCCAAACTCTCCAGGGACAGGGGAGTCAGATACTTGTATTCGGAAGCATCGACACCTGAGAGTGAAAGGAACCTCAGGCGGCTGGGATTCAAGTTCGCGACCACCTCGACCGTCTATGTCGGGAAGTTTTCCGTATGAGAGCACCGACTACGCGTCCCCAAGCCTCGCCGCCCCTCAACTCGTGGACCCCTGGCCTCCGAGGATATCCCTCAGTCTCTCAACCCCATGGATGCGACTAGAGCGCACCTAAACGAACACGAATAGTACGAGGCAGCAGCTGCCAGGTGTCCGTCTGGCTGGTCAGGGTCAACAGGTTCCTCCATATAAGCAAGCGTGCCTCTTGTGGCTCAAGACTGTGCAACCGGGCAATGACTGCTTCCACGTCAGTTACCATGCCGGGCCGGCGTGGCAGCCGGCTGCTCTTGTTGCCGGCAGGATGGTCCGTCTCCGTGAGGAGCCTTTCCAGCGGTATCTTTCTAAGCACCTCAGGGTGTCGGGCCATCCCGATGTTTACGGAGAAGAAACAGCCAAGTCCGACGGCCTTTTCGGTCTGCGCTTCATCACCAATCCACCAGTGCAGGACGGCACCAGAGATAGGAGTGCGTTCCAGTACTTGCAGTAATCTGTCTGTCGCCGCGTAACTGTGCAGACTGACGATGCGCCGTCTCTCCTGCACAAGTTTCAGTATCTGGCTCAGAACGGCACACTGTCGATCGAGAGGCACCCTTGATTTACCATCCAGCCCGACCTCGCCGACCAGTGGGCTCCTGTCCAGCAGGATGGAGAACGCTTCCTCCGTAAACCCGTGCTGAGCGCTAACCAGGCCGGGATGAGCACCAACTCCCCAGACCGTGGTCGCATCACTACGCTTTAGCGCTATCTCGGCTTCCGCCACCGAGCGAGTCATGGCGAAGATAACGGCGTGCAGCTCGTCCAAGTCACCCGAACTGATCGACGGATCGACATGGGCGTGAGCATCTATCGGAAGGAGGGGGCTCATGTCAGGAGTACCTGCAACTCCTCCGAGGCACGACGGCATAGGTCAAGCGCCCGATCTGCCGGGTAATCGGCCGGTAGGCCAAGAGCGGCGATATCACGAACCCTGATGCCGCGCCGGACAAAGTCGCGTACCGAGCGCTCTACTGACTTGCCAACGAGCCAGGCAGCAAGTCGAGGGTTGCTGCTTGCATCGATGTACTCACTCTCGTCCCTCAGACCGGAGGCGGCGAAGGACGCCCGCCGTACGAAACAACCAAAACAGACACCGCACTGCAGACTTGGCGAGACGCCGAAGGCGCGCTGCCCGGTGATGCCGCATGAGTGGGTGCTGCTCAGCAGCTCGCTGGCCGACTGCTGCCCGACGAGGTCAATGGCCAGCCGGAACATTTCACCTTTGGTTTTGTCCTCGAAAGGATTGACGATGTCGGCATGGGCGCCGACCTTGGGCAGCACGGTCCTAAGGCCGCCCAGGAAGGCCGGGTGAGTCGTCTTCGTTGACAGACTTCCCCTTCTCTCAGGGCCAAGCGGCGGATTCAGAGAGGCAAAGCCGTTCTCAGGTATCCACAGGGGAACGCCATGAATCGAGGCTTCCGCAAGGCCAAGGGCGAGGAAGAGCGCCGAACGTGACCGACTCGACGGCTCTGAGGGCAATGCCGCGCCATTCGGCTGGACGTTCTTGCGTAGCAGTGTGACCTGGACATGGCGCTGCCCTGGGCCACGTACAAGTAACCTCAGCCGTGTGGCAACCCGAGTCTGGATCGGCTTTAGGTTGGTGAAGCCAACATGGGACAGCAGAGTGTGGCTCTCCTCGGCTCCCAGCTGACTGCGTGATAGGAGCGCACCGATAGCGGAATCCGCACCGCCACTTAATAGGACGATTCGCTTGGGAACACCTCTTGGTTCGGCAACCGGACCGACGAGGACCGGGAGTTGACTAAAACGAAAGTGCCAGCTGTCACCGGTAAGCAGATCAAACAGGGTCTCCAGTTCCCCGACCACGGACTGCCAGTCCTCGACTACCGCCACAGGGACCGTCAGCTCGATCTCGCGCTGGTTCCAGTTCGACCCCCCGGCTTCCCGTGGCGTAGTCCGATCAGCAGCGAAGACGGCCACGGCCAGACGCACAAAATCGGCATTGGCGCTCTTGACCGGTCCCATGCGCCCGAGCGAAGGGCTGAGGCTGCCAAAGGGGGGCTCGTAGGTGGACTCGAACGATGAAGGCCCTGTGCGCGTCCAGTAGAAGGTGCGATGCGCCTCCTCAGCCGACAGGTTGGCGGGGACGACGGCCAGCTGCAGTTCATAGACCGCCATCAGGGGCGCCTTCCTCTGATGCGGCGTAGGGTCTCTATTCCGTCTTCAATCGCACGAGAGAACTCGGCATTGGTCACGCCGCCTACCGACAGCTCGGCCCGCTCGGCAATCACTTCGGCAATGTCTGCGATCTCCTCCTCAGTCAATTGCCCCGCCTCAGCAAGATCGGTGTGCCGCACGCCGTCGCCGGTTTCGTCCAGCGCGACTTCTTCAATGATCAGGGCAATCGCCTTGCGGGCGATGTCGTCGGGAGTAGGAGTTTCAGTCCGCAGGACGACCCAGTCAGCAACTCCTGATGCGACATAGCGCTCCTCGGTGTCTTCGATCGTGCTGCGCAGCGGTCCACAGGCCGCGTCGACTATTCGTCGCACGACTTCGAGGGGGTTAAGAGCCCTCAGCGTGTCATAATTGAGACCAAGTTCTGCCAGCCTCGGCGCGTCGCCGGTTCGGTAAGCGTAGGCCGCTGCTGCTGCTCGACCGGCGGGTCCGGCGAAGCCGGCGACTGTGCGCTGCGGTCCGCCGCCGCTGCGGCCACGGGTCGCTGCACCGGCCGGTCCCCCAACGGCTCCACCTCCTGGGCCGTCGGCATGACCACCTCCCGAATGGCGCGGTCGCAGAAGAGCAATCACGTTGAGCAGGACCGCTGCTGGCAGGCGGTTCGATGCAGTCTGGGACTGCGGTTCAGTGGTATCAGGCTGTGCGCTGTCTTGGTCGCGGTCGGCTGCAGCCGTCTGGTCATCCGTGTCCTTTTCGGGTTCGGCTGACGGAGTAGAGCTTGCCTCACCGCCGGAGAACTGGTCCAGCCACTCCGCAAGGCCCTGCCTGAGGTCCTTGCCGGGTTTGCCGCCACTGCCGGTGTAGGCGCCGCTCGTTCCCATGATCAGCCCCTCAGCGCTTCCTTAGCGGCATTGCTAACCTGTTCTCGGGTGACGTTGTCACGCCAATACTCCAGGACATCCTTGAAGCCAACGTCGGCGGGCAGCTTGAAGAGCATCGGTGTTGCCGGTGAGACTTCATCAGGCGGTATTGACAGCAGAGCCTTGCGGGCGTCGCCAAGTACACTCGGACGCTTTCCCGTAATTCGCAGTATGCCAGCAACCGACTTGCGTTGGTCAGCCGGTCTGTCTCTCGCTATGCGACCGAGATGTTGGATTAATAACTGAGCATCCGGACCGCTGAGGCTGGCCAGGTCTTCGTCGCTAACCGACTTCTGTTCTCGTCGCGAAGTGGATTGCAGTCGTGCTGCCAGGTCTTGCAAGCGTCCCGGCAGACCTGTATCGAGCAGTGGACGTCCCTTGAAGGCCGCCGCTAGGTAGAGATAACCGGCCAGGTCTTCGGCACCGAGCGCCGGCGGAAGTTTAGCCCAGCGGATCAGCCCATCTGTGAAACCCGGTTCAGCCTCTTTTTGATCGGCGGCTTCGGTCTTGGCTTTGCTCTTGGTCTCCCCGGTTTCGTTCGAGCCAGACTCAGGCTGCGGGCTTCTGGCCACAAGCTCAAGGCCAGCAACCTGGTCACGCAGGACACCCTTAGCCAGCCACTCCAGAACCTGATTGAACTCATCTGGAAGCAGCACCTCAAGCACCATCAGCTTCGCCACCACGGCCGGGTTGAGCTTGATCCCACGCCGGCTGGCAACCGCTTGGCGAACGTGCAGGTCGTTTAGGAACCTCTTCACGCGGCGCGGACTGCCACGCAACTTCTCGTACAGCAGCGGCGTCAGACGATCGGCGAAGGCGAGCTCTTCCGTGAGGTCGACTCCAGCAAGCCCGGACAGGTCGTCCAACTCTCCCGCCTTGAGGCGGAGCACATCGCATTGCTCAACCAGCGAAGCCATCTGCTCAGGAGTTAGCCGTAGCTGCAGCTGCAGCAGGAGCAAGAAGGCCTGCGTATCAAAACGGCTCAGCGCGGGCAGGCGGATTGTGGTTTGGACGATCTTGTGGAGGTACAGTCGGGCAGCTTCCTCGGCGCCACCACCCTCGCCGGCTTCACCTCGACTGTTTTCAGGGAAGCGCGTCCTGATCGCTTCGGCAACACGATCCTCATCAGCCGCCAGCACGAAAGACATCTTCGGGACGGCTAGGAAAAGCCGGATGGCCTCTAGTGAGTCGATGACCGTCTCAGGTAGACAGCGGTCAAGGTCATCGACCAGCACTACCACTCGTCGAAGGTGCTTAAGTTCATCAGAGGCCATCAGTTCAGCGAATTCGTCGCGGAAGCGCTCCATGCCGCGCACTGCATCCTCTTTCCCAGAAGCGTCCGAGTCTTTGACAAGGTCTGTCAGTTCATCAAATGTCGGAATCTGCAGTGCCAGCGAAGTCTTGGCCGCCAACCGGATGGCCTTTGACCAGTTGATTCGCCCGACAAGGCGCTTTAGGAGCTTCTTGGCGTTGTCGCCGACGGTTGCAGCCTTGGATACCTCGACGTCGAGATGGCCAAGTACCTCGGCAATCAGACTTTCTTTGGCTCCCGTTAGCGGATCGTAGCGCCATGGGTCGGTTTTGACTACAAGCACCATGCCCTGCTCGCCGCCGCGAGCAGCCAGACTGGAGCCAATAAGGTTTAGTACAGTCGTCTTGCCGCTTCCCCAGGAGCCTGACAGCCCTAATGCAATTGGATCAAGCCGGTCGTCGAGCAGGGCGTCTGCTATCGTCTCGGCTACGGCGTTGAAAGACAGCAGGTCGACCGGCGAAGGGTCGTCGGACCAGAGGGCAAAAACATCTGAGACATCTGTGGTGTGTTCTGATGTGGACATACTGGTTTTTGGAAACTAAACCTCCTTACTCATATTGTACTACGCTCCTGATTCCTACATTCAGTGCCGCTGGGCGCGGCGGAAGCCAGCATCAGGCAGTTCGATTGCGTCAGTATCCTTCATGCTTCAGTCTCCGTGGGCCTGTCATCCGTAAGCCGGAAATTCGCTGCCAAAGATGATCCCCCACAGTCGTATCGCCTCTTTGTAATCCCCCTTGCGCTCAGCAGCGTTGGCGCTCGCCGCCCGTTGGCGGGCCGCTTCAAGGTTGGTCGTCACGTTCCCGCGATTGCTCGGCGTCAGGTATGAAGAGAGGTCACCGCTATGACCAGCCGGGTCGTTCACTGTGACATTCGACTTGGCCCAAGCAAAGAACTTCTCGCAGGTGTCACGGGAGTCGTCGCCCAGACTCACGAACGCGCTGTTGACCATGACTTCAAGGTGGAACGACTTCAGGTACTTACTGTGCGCCCGGTTCCACTGCTTGATCATCCGAACAAGCGGCTTAGCGTGATAACTAAGCTCCTCGTTTCTCTTGTTGAAATAGCGCTCGTGCTCATCCGGATCGGTGGTGAGCCAGCCACCCTTGCCGTTGGGCAGCCCATAGCCGGCACTACTCCATTTGAAGACCGGAGCAACATCAACATGGGGCGCATCCGTATAGAAGAAGCGCACGGCTTGGCCGCGGGCGCCTACGACCTTGACTGAGGAGTAAGCCTTGAGGCCGTCGCGTACCCGGTACAAGAACGCCTGGGAGTCGTGGCGGTATTTCTCAAACACCTGGTCCTTGTTCTGGAAGACAGCCAGGAGGTCGATGTCATCGACCGGTCGGATGATCGTGCCCCGGCTTGCAGAGCCAATCAGCTTCGTGCGGCTGAGCGGCATGTCGGAGGTCGTCGGAAAAGCTTGTTTCACATAGTCGACGGTCGCATCACGCCGGGCGGTGACGGCCGCCTTCTGGGTATCTGTTAACTGGAGATGCGCCTTGAACTCGTCGAACGCCTTCGCAGTTGTCGTCGCCATCAGCTCGCCTCCGAATCCACTTCGTGCCTCTGTCGTCCCTTCTCGATGCTGCTGCGGGCACGCCAGTGCGCATAGATACCCGGCGGATCGGCAGTGCGGTTCACTTCGTCGCGTCGTGCGGTCAAGGTCGTCAGCTGCTTACGGGCGTCTTCACGCGAGAGATGTGGAAGGTCGACGGTTAGTAGTTGGCGAGCTGCCGTCTGCAGCTCCAGGTAGGCGTTGGCGGCCGCTTGCGCCTGGGAGACACGCCTGGATGGGTTGAGCGTGGTCAGCGCCGCGCCAAAGGCAGCGGCTATCAGAGCGAGGATGGCTGGCGTGGCGGTGAGCTTGTGTGCCGCCAGTCCGGTTCCGCCGGACACCGCCGCCAGCACGGCTGCAGGCACACCGAACACCGCGTTCATGGCTCGCCAGAACTTCATCTGCTCGAACTGACCCTGGCTGCTCCACGCCACGCTCTCATGGAGCCGGTGAATCTCCTGGGCGATCGGTAGCACGTCGGGCTTGACATCCGCTGGCATGCTGAGCAGAGGCGTCTTCGTCCTGATGGTCCCTGTGCTCTTCGCTTCACGCTCACTCATAGCTACGGTCCATTATCTCACGGAACCGGACTTGCTGCGAACACTCGTTCGACTGCTGTCAGCCACTTGGCCTAGAGCTGCAGTCCTCTCTTCCCAAGATGCATTGTCGAACTACAGTCTTGTGACTCGCAAGGGGTACAGCCTTTTGTGGATAACTGGTGCGTGGCAGACTTGAGAAGGCACGAATAGGCATGACATGCCCTTCAAGCACACCCCGTGCATTTCCCCCGCCGGCCGCTTAGCTGTCACGCCGGCTCCGGCTTCACTGCCAGTCGGCAACTTGTGGGCGACCCTTACTTGCCCAGTGCTTGCGGCCGGTTCCCTCCAGTTCGGCCAGTTCCGATGGGCTGAAGACGGCCGTCGCCTGCCCTGTCAGGGTCGGATGGACGGATACCGGACCCCTGGCGGCCGCCCCGCTTATGACGCTGGCGACATCCCATGTCCACCAGGACCAGCGCGGCGACAGCCTCTCGAGCGTGGTACCAAGTTCAAGCACGACACCGAACTGGTAGCCAAAGCGCCTCAAGGCAGCCCTGATCTTTCTCACGTCGTCGTCCGTGCCGTGGGCGCCGTGCCACTGCCGTTTGGCCTCCACTACCAACAAGTTCGCTTCCGGTCCGCCCTGGCCGCGTTGGTGCACGACGACGTCCGGGATGCCCTTGGTTGGAGGAGGCAGGAGCTTTTGCTCCCGGTTGATACCTTGGCGATCGTACTCGGCATCAACGTCGTACTCCGACCCGATAAGCCCACGCAGATACACGGCCAGCTGATGTACAACTGCCCGCTCACCAGCGCCAAGCATGAACAGGTCGTACTCTTCAGCGATGACAGCGGCAAGAGCGCTCTTCACAATCCCCTGAACGGCGGGGAAAGTCATCATGACGCGTCCATTCGCCGATCGGCAACACATGCTCGCATTAGCATTATCTGATCCCTTTCCAATCGCATCGTACACTGATCCGTCGCTTGCTATATTGTGTATATAGGATAAGCATTAATATCTACTAGCAAAATAGTGAAACAAACGTCAATGTCTCCAATCTGGCTATCATGGCGGCGCACTTAGGCGGCGACATCCGGTGCTACCTACCGGGAAGGCAGCATCCTAGAAATCGGGCAGGTCAACTTTTCTGACCTGGCAACCCTGGCTGCCAATTGGGGCTGGTCGGAGTAGGCGGGCGCACACATCCTCTACACCGGACCGCGCAGGTCCATCACCAGTTGTGGCTCACGCAAGGCGGCACGCAGCAGACGCTTTGTCAGGGTGCGTATCCATTCGTCGATTCCCGGCCAACTCAGCTTCTTGAAAGGTTCCTTTTGGTAAATGTCAAAGTGTGGTTCGCCGTGGGCGATGGCACTGCGGTAGTCGTACAGCTTGCTGATGATCCGGTCGAGCTTCATGCCGCCTGACCACGCCTGATCGAGCTGGTCGTCACCGGCGCCGACCAGCCGATGTTCAAGGAGAGGAATACAGCGCCGCAGTTGCCGTGTGAGCGAGTCCTGCGGGTCGTCGGGATCGGGATTGTGGGTCAGAAGCGCCTCCCAGACTATGAAGTGACCAAGTACCCAGAGCGGGCTGATGTTGGGCACGTAGTCAAGGTCGGCGAACAGTTCGACGGAGCGTTTGATCGGCGCAAACCGCTCGGCGTCCAGTGCCAACATGTCGCCAACCAGGCTGCGGGCTTGCTCGAGGTCGCGGTCAGTCAAGTGCGCCGTTTTATCGGCGGTGGTGAGGGCGCTTAGGAATGATGCCTCGTAGCTGCCGCCTGACCAGCCAAGTCCGGCTGGTGGATCGAACCGGCTGACGAAACCTATCGCCAGCTCCGTTTCTACCAGGCGGATGGCATCGCGTGCCCGGTAAAACAGGTTTTGCGGATCGGTACTCTTAGGGTCGCAGAGCAGTGCGGTGTAGCGGTAGTTGGCCTCGTCAAGAAGGTCATATTCGATGCGCCGCGGCACCGGACCGGGACGGATGAGGGCCTCAAAGGGGGTCTTTTCTCCGGATGATGTGTGCAGGGTGCAGTTCAGCCGCACAAGTTCGGGGCGCACTGCTTCCAGCACCGCTTCAGGCAGCCGCACGATGCTGACCTGCGGTGAGAGTTCAATCGGCAGCGGCGAGTTGGTGATGACGGGCCGCAGGATGACTCCAAGGTTTGGGTTTCCGAGCGGGGCGATAATCATGGGGAGGTGGAAGGGGGGCTGTGCAGCCGAGCGCGCAGGACGGGATCGTCCGCGATGGCATGCGCGCCCTGATTGAAGGCGACCTGCATCTCGTTGACGTCGGTGCCGCCCATGAGCCCGACCGCCGTCCGGCTGAGCTGCTCGAAACACACCGTCGTCCAGACCAGCCAGGAAGACCGCTGGGCCGGTGTCGCCCACACCACGAGGGTTGTACCGCCAGCGTCCTGCATTAGGAAGTCCACGCCCAGCATGTGGGTGGCACTGGAGGTTGTGCGGTACAGGGCGCGCAGCCAGTCAAACCTCTCGCGTGCCGCGATGCTGGTCAGGGTAGCTGGGACATGTTTGCGCGTCCGCAAAGCCGGAGTCCCTTGGCCGCCATGCTCCGACCATTGCTCCAACATGGCGGTCCGGTTGGCCTGGGCGATGAGTGGAGAGGGATGACCGTCCGGGGCGTCGTGGGCTGACTCCGCCCACTCCTGGAGAACACCCAGTTCATAGCGGATCGCCCTAAGGGCCGACGAACCGCCCTGGGAGCCGTCGGCTACGAAGTCGAGGTGCGCCCACGCCTCCAGCAGGCCGCGCAGCAGGATGTAGGCGCCGAGCGAGGAGTAGCGCAGCCGCAGGCACTGGATCGCTGCCTCGTAACTCGCCGTCGCCGTCAGGTGCAAGCGCCAAACCGTGGATTCAGGCATCTGGGTGAGGGAGGCCTCGGGCGGGTGCAGCGAGGCGACTGCGCCGTGGACGGCCTCGCCAAAGCTAGCCGCCCGATCGAGGACGGTGGCGAAGGCGGTCTCGGGCTGGTCGAGAGAGCCAACCTGGGCGTCGGCGTCGTCCTGCACGGCCACCATTGTCGCACCAGCAGCTGTACCTGACGGCTACCGTGACAAGCGAGATGGACTTTGAGCCAGCAGTAAGGGACCGGGCATGGATCGCGGAGACGTTGGCGTAGAAGAACTCGTAGAGCACCTGCAGGGGCCGGCCTGGATCAGGGCCTGCCTGGTGAGCCAGGAGGGACGCTGGCGGGTCCTCTACCTCGACGCTGTCATCGGCGCCGAACCGGACTCGTGGCAAACCCAGAGCTGGGTCTACGGGGAGGTGGCGTTCGTGGCCTTCTCGGCGCCGGCCGAGCAGCTGGCAGCAGCCTTCTCGGCGGCCGGCGACAGCAGCACCTGGAACGCGGCTGAGCTGAGCTTCAGCTTTCCGGCGACGCAACCGCGGGTGCAGTGGTATCACTATCCCAGCTACGGTCCGCGCCATGACTGGTACCGCTCAGCCCGGCCATCAATCAGCTACCAAGTGAACGAGGCGAACCCGGGTAACCGGCAGCTGCCGCCCAGCATGCTGGTCGGCTCGGGGCCATCCTTCTTTGATAGCCGCATCGGGTTCAACGCCTTCTTTACGGGTGACTTCGTCAATTCGCGTGATCTTCCCCCGGAGCTGGCGCATATCCGCTGCGTCGACAGCGCCGCCTGGCTGGGACCGATCCACGTCACCGCAACCGAGTTGAGCGTGCAGGTCGGTGGCAGCGACGTGAACGGCGCCATACTCGAGGTGTACTCCGAGACCCTGCGCTGCTCGGTTGCGGTACCAGAGTCGGGATTGCAGTCCTTCGCCCTGCCCCAGGGTCCGCCGACACATCTCTGGATATGGCTGAAGCGCGGGACGGCCTGGCTCGACTACCGGGCGATCACGCCGTGGACGTCCGTCGACGAACTCCGCGCCGCCAATGTCCAGATCGAGGTTCCCCAGGAGCCTCAAGCCGTGATTGAGGCAATCATCTACAGCGGCGAGGGTCCGCAGGTGGAGTTCAAGCGTTGTCTCCCCTGGCAAGGAGAGACCCAACCCCGGCGACCCCTCAAGACCATTGTGGCTTTCGCCAACGGTGACGGAGGCACACTCGTGTACGGCGTCGACCGTGACGAGATGACTGTCGTTGGGCTTGAGGTTGATGATCCCACGCTCAGCCGTGACCGGCTTGGTCAGATGATCTGCTCCCAGGTCACCCCCAAGCCGCAGTTCCAATCGGACTACTACACGATTGGTGACAAGACGGTGCTGGCGGTGCGTGTCGAAGCCGGAACCAGTCCGCCGTACGGTCTCACCCCGGACAGCGGTTCCAGGGACAAACCCGAGTTCTACGTCCGCAGAGGAGCCAATACCTTATACGCCCATCCCAGTGATTTGCGGCAGACCGTTCTGGCCAGGCTCCCTTCCGAGTCACCACGTATACCGGGATTTCCGTCGTAGATCAGGTGTAGGCGCCAAACCGTCGACTCGGACATCTCGGTCAGCGAGGCCTGCAGTGGGTGCGCTGACGCGACGGCGCTGTGGACCACCCCACCAAAGGCAGCCGCAGGCAGCCAACGCATGAACCCGAATCCGGATAACGATTGCGCATAACTATTCAGTCATACTATAATGAAGCGCAGTTTCAACATAACCACAATCGGACACAGTTTATGCAGCACGGCGGTAGTCAACGGAATAATGAACGGCAATGGGCAGTCGATCGGTTTCGAGCAATTATCCAAACCGGCAACAGCGTAGACGCACCTGCTACCGGCGGGCACTCCCGTCGACCACACCCACTCTTCCACCTCAGTACGTTTCTTGCCAGGCCCAAACACCTGCGACATCATCGGAAGCTGGCTCGTCCAACCGGTCCAGTAATTGCCATACTTGTACTGATCGTCTTGGCACTCGGCCTCGGATATTTATTGTCAGGTCCGGACTATCGCCTGACACCGCAATCCCGGCTCCTTCTTAGCACTGCGAACGCCACGTTGACCCACGAGATAAGCTACAGCACCAAGAGCCAGGCCTTCGTTATCAACAAGTCGGGCATGGAGCAACAGCCAGCCTCCTCGCCGAATGTATTGGTCGGGCAACCCGCCACAGGCCTCTACAGCGCAACATTGCCGACTGATCTTGCCCGTGGCATTACAGTGACAAATAACAGCGGGCATATCAGTTTCACGCTGCAACCGGAGTTCAAGGCAGCGCCTGCCAAGCTGGAGAGCGGCCACTTCGTCTACCCGCTGGCCGACGGCATGCAACTCATCTACACCGCGCAGGCTGACCAACTGGCAGAGGACATCATACTCAACCACCCGGTCGCAAACACTCGCACCTTTACCTATCGCCTGCGCCTTCCAGCGGGCCTACACGGTTCAACCTCAGCCGAGGGGCCGGTAGTACTGAACTCCAGCGGCGTTACCGTCTTTCGCTTCGTTGCCCCGGTTATTCGCGAGAGCAACGGCCAGCAGGGTGGCAGACTTGCTCCCGCCACCTCCTCAGCAAGGCTGATGTTGAGAGGCAACACTCTAAGCCTTGTGACCAGCGGTCTTGCTCACTTGACCTACCCCATCACGATCGACCCAAGCATCCTTATCAATTCCTCCAATGGCTTCCTGACTGGCAACAACGAGGGGGACATCACAGCTACTAGTAACCAGTTCAGTGAGGGCGGCTTAACCGGTGGCGCCTTTTCCGGTAACACCAATGGTTGTAGCGCTTCTTGGTGCGCCTCAACTTCTACGGCCAACGGCAGCCTGCCGGCCGCTACCACCTTAGCTACCGCTGTTGCCTACAACGGCTACGTCTATCAGATAGGAGGGTACACTACCGCTCTCACCGCCGTAGTGGACTACGCGACTCTTACCAGCAGCGGCGCTCTGGCCGCTCCCGGCAGCTGTGCCGGCACCATTACCGGCGATTGGTGTGCCTCAACTTCTACGGCCAACGGCAGCCTGCCGGCCGCTACCGACGTAGCCACCGCTGTTGCCTACAACGGCTACGTCTATCTGATAGGAGGCGGGATTGTTAGTGGTTACTCCGCCGTAGTGGACTATGCGGCCATCACTAGCACCGGCGCTCTGGCCGCTCCCGGCAGCTGTGCCGGCACCATTACCGGCGATTGGTGTGCCTCAACTTCTACGGCCAACGGCAGCCTGCCGGCCGCTACCGAC
>Ga0182027_10007481_pt1 | contig 16072 bp, 22 predicted proteins | sample 712E1DmetaG_FD_121300 | JGI IMG/M metagenome (GOLD analysis project Ga0182027, IMG submission 121300) | Permafrost microbial communities from Stordalen Mire, Sweden - 712E1D metaG (Illumina Assembly) | ecosystem: Environmental > Terrestrial > Soil > Wetlands > Permafrost | place: Sweden...
AGGAATGAACCAGAACCACATGCAGGGTCGAGAATGCGAAGGCTCGCGATTTGCTTCGGCGTCTTGCCCTCGACTAATTTGCCGACCGTGTTCTTGACGATGTATTCGACTATGTATGTCGGCGTGTAATAGACACCGCCCGCCTTTTTGACTTCTGGTTTGTCCTCGACCTTTGCCTGATGTCCAGCGGTAAGACGAATAACCTTTCCGAGGAATTGCTCGTAGACCTGGCCGAGAATGTCGGCTGGAAGAACAGAGAATTCATAAGGGCAATCGGGATAGTACAGATTCCCAATTATCTCCTTAAGAGGTTTATCATCGATGAGGAGATCCAGTGTGAGAGAATCGGGATCCTCGCCTCGGTCCTTCTCTTCCTGGAAATGAAACAGCCCGGAATTGTACCTCTCATCTGCCTTGTAAAAGTGTTCGCACAGGCGCTTGTATGTCCGTTCGCCATTCACGAGGGACTGGAGTGACCCATACGTCTCGATCCCACGATCCTCACAAATCCGAAGGAAGATTATTCGATCAATAGTCCTTTGAACGGCAAAGTTTAATTCTGGCTGTGTCAGTTTTGCGTTCCGGATCGCGATATTGTGGGCCAGGATGTCCCGCCACGATTCAATCTCTTTCAGAAAGGCATCATCAACCTCGGTTGTGCCCTTCTTCCCCTTCAAAGTTACCGCATACTTGTCGAAGGATCCCTTCAGGACCGCTTCGCGTGAGAATACCGATTCAATAGTTTCCCATTGGGGGATGTAGTCTGCAAATGTAAGATAGTTCACTCGCCCTACCGACGCGCCATCATGCTTGGTGGGCTTGATACGGCAGTCATAGATTGCCAATTCCTCGAAATCAGTCAGCAAGCTCAATGGTAGTTTGGCAGACCATGCATACCTTCTCAGTTGGAACGCTGGATCTGAATCCTCTTTAATGTGGACTGAGGGCCTTTTTGCCTCGACGAAGAACTTGCGCGTACCTCCGATGCGGAAGGAATAATCGGGTGCTTTTGTCGCGGTCCCCACTTTAATCGCATCCTCGTGGATCACATCTTTGTACGGCTCAGCATACCCCTGCCGATTCTCGATATCCCATCCCAATGCTGAGAAGAATGGGTTCAGGAATTCCTGGCGAAGCTGTGTTTCATTGTATCCGGGAGAAAGGTATTGCTCGCGATTACGATCGAACCGTTCGACAAGCTTCTCGATTTCAGGTGGAGCAGTCATAGACAATTAATTAGGATGGCAAATCCCCGGGAGCAACGAGGATAATGTGGGCCAATTGGAAGGAACAGAATGATGGTGGAATTTAGGAAACTTTTGGTGAAATGTCACCAGGCCTCACTGAGCCGGTTAGTTCGGAATTCCCCAATAGGCTTGAATTTCAGACTTAACAATCTTCCGAGGAGTCGATTTTTACTCTGGCAATCCGCTCCTTCCTCCTTCCAAATTCAGCTGGCGGCTTTAATCGAAGTGACTCTCTCCTTGATGGCTCTAAGTAACGGTTCCTTAGATGGAACCAATTTGGGATTTCTAACCTCGATGTCTCACATTTACGGCGCAGGCGCCATCTCCAGCCAGGGGACCGAGAATCCTGACAATTTGTGTCGGGTAGTCGATGCGGGGGCTAGACCTTATGGTTCAGACGATCGAGCCAGCGTTGCCACAGCTGGACCAATGCTCGATTTGTATTAAGAGCCATTATGTCGTAGGAAAGGCTGATCCATCCCCGCTTCCTGGCAGCTTCACCTGCGAGGAGTAGAAGAAGATTCTGGAATGGTCGTGGCGCCTCCCTCCACTTCGCGGCTTTCATGTGTGCTGACTCGTTTAACTCTTCAGAAATGAAATCATCGATTCTGTGGCTCAGTTCTGCAAAGCACTTCTCCGAGAGTTCTTTCGGCAACGCAATGTCGTCAGAGTTCGCATCAACCTCGATTGGCAAGGAACTTTCGATCTTCTCTCTATCACTATCGTAGACGTGCAGGCTATCGCTAATCTGATTGTATGTGCCCACCCGAAGGCCTAACCAGCCCGCAAGAATTTCTTGTAAATAGGTAAATTGTACGAAGTTGTGTGGGATCCCAAGAAAAACATCGTTGCTTCGGAGTATCTGCATCCATTCCAATTGTCCATCGCGTACTTTGAGGAGGGACACCACGTTGCATGGTATGTCCTCGCTTCTTGGTTGACCATCTTGCGCTGGCAAGTCCGAGCGTGCATCCCAAATCTGTAACACTACCTGGCGCGTCTTCGGATTCTCGTGAAGGACGCTGTAGCCTCTCGCAATTTGATCGAATCCAAAGTGAGTTCTCAGCCGATACCCGTAGGCTCCATATAGGTTCGGAGTGTCGTCAGTAAACTTCTGAACACGCTTGTTCCAATAACCGAGGAACGCGGCATCATGACGTCCCATCAGAATCCACACGATCTCAGCAATTGCAAAGGCTGGGTTCATGGCGGGGCAGCGAGATACTACCCACCTTTGTCGCGGATCATTAATACAGAATGCGGCGTGGATCAACTCCAGCGTATCTCCTGCCCGACTCTGTTGATTGCGAATGCCATCCCCTTCTCTGAATCTCTGTGCCGCTTGCTGCCAAGCCTCATTTGCTGACTCAGCGGCAAACAATGTTATCATCGGCCTTCTCCCCTGGTTTCATACTCATGACTAGACCCCACTTAGGAGGATAAAAATACAATATGGGTTTCGGCTGCGGTTTGAATCTCTGTTTAATCCGAGTTCTCCCACTTACACCTTCTGCATCTGGATGAGCGACACGAGCATATTTGCCAACCTCACAAAAGAGATTTTGGCAATCAATCAATTGAAGTCGCCGACCCCACAGGGAGCGGAATGAAAGTCCCAGTCGCTCGCATTCTTCGGTCTGTCTATCCGCGATAAGTTTGATAATGTCAATTTCGGTAAGTCCCCCAAAATCCGAGAAGCACTTACTAAGACCATCCAATGCCCCCGGCCCGGCCACCACAAAGTCCATCTCAGAGAAATTCGTGAGAGGGCTGTAGTTAATGTCAATTGCATACTGGTACGCAAGAAATTCTCCGATGCTCGGATAAGATCTCAACATGTCATATACTTTCTGCATGGAATTGCTCTCAGCGATTCGTTCCGGAAGATGGTCTTCCATCATTCGCTCGATGACTTTCAAGTGATTTTGGTGCTTTCTAACAAGGCCGAACTTGCTCCCTGCAGATGCCATGATGTAGGCAGCAGAGTAGATTGGCTGACCGGCGAGTAAGGCCTCCGTCAGTACCTTATCATAGGCTCGAAACGAATACTCCAGGAATGACACCGGCCCCACCCTGTGGCTGAGCAATTCCCATGTTTCGATTTTGTTAAAAATCTTGAATAGAAGAATTCTGAAGAACATCTCGTTAATCGAGCTGTCCCCACTATAAATGATGTTCCTAATAAGATACTGGCTGACACGGTCCGAAGCACGATAAGCGTTTGTGAACTTGAACTGTGACAAGATGAGGTCGCTGGTCCAGGGTGGAGGATGTCCCTCGAGCCGACGGTAGAATATAGCCTGCCTCTCAACAGCAAATCTCCAGTAAGTCTCATATACCTCTGTCGGCTTGGCTGGAAATAGGTGGGCAACGTCAGGCCTCTCGCCCCCATGCAATTGAGAGGAACCAATCCTTTTCTTACTACTATGCACTGAATTCCTTTTCACAATGGTAAGTCAATCGATACGTCAGATTGGGTCTGGCCTCTTTCTAAAATGTCTTTCAAGGACTGAATAATCTCCAACATCGTGATTTCAACATCCGAATGAACCTCAAGTGGCACGACATTGGTGAAGGCACTTTCACATTGTGCAAGTTTCTCATACTCAGCAATCAGTTGTGGTAAACGTAGGTCCGCTGACCCCGCTCGTGCCCGTCGGAGAAGGAATACAACATGAGGCCGGATCTCACCCCAGTGATTCTTCTCTAAGGCTATCATCTGTTCGAGGGATTGTCGATTCGCCTGAGAAACCATCCCATACACGAAAGTCGACCACCAGTATCTATCCAATACTACGATCCGTCCGTTTTTAAGCGCAGGAACAATCACTCTCCCGATTGCATCGATATGTGCTGCTATATGTAAGAGTTGAAGACTAGTGCTGTTGATCGAGTTTATCCCGAATTGCATCATGTCATGATGAATGTCGTAGACCAGCCTTCCGAGCGTCCCCATTCCTTTTCCTGGAAAGGACACATAATCACAGGGGATACGAAAGCCGTCAAATCTAGCAACCAGTATTCTGGCAAGAGTAGTTTTATCCACGCTGTCAGGCCCTTCAAACACTATCAATTTTCCCTGAATCATTATTGATCCTTACGAATTCACCGGAATTGACTAAATGAGTTTCAGGAGTTCCTCTTCAAGTCCGTGAAATTCTTCCTTTGCGTACCCGTCACCAAGCTTTTCAAGAGCGGCGATGCAATTAACCTGAACAAGACTTAGGTTCATTTCTTTTGCCATGAATCTGCCAAGCCGACATAACCCAAGAAAATTGCCATATGCTTTTTCAAACATATGTTGAGTGCCGTAAAATCCTGTAACCGCAAGTCCTTTCCGTCCGTTAGTGCCGAGCGGCGTAAACGAAACTTGATGTAGACATGGAAATCCTAGCTGTCGGCAATCATTGTGATCGTGTCGAGGATCGAATACTGCAGCTTGCAGCGCACTGTGACGGTGGTTCCCCTTTCGCCATGTTTCAATGATGTGCTGCAATTGATTCACTGGATGTCCACTATTGTCATAGGCAATGAATCTCTGAAAATAGACTCCTCTTCGGTTCGCTGGATATCGCTTAATGCGCGGCCAAGCAAAGCTATAGCGATCGTATAGCACCGACGAGCCCAATCGTGCATTCCACATCGAAAGAGGAAAGATCGTATTCGCGACGGTATTGCATGAGGATTTATGCCTAATGGTTAATTCTCGGTCAAGAAGAGATCGAATCGTCAAGTCCTCAGTTACAATACCTTCCGTGAACCCTGTTATCGAGACAATCATTGGAGTTACCACACCTTGGCTCCGTTGCATCAACCCCACAAACCCCTTCGCCCAAGCCACAGAAAGACTCTCTGCAACAATTGGCTCGATGATATTAGGCATCTTCTCCCTCCTCCAAGAATCTGTACCTACTCCGTCCGGTGTAATTACGTCGCGAAACGCGAACAAATGCAGACCACCGCGGTTTGTCGATATAAAACCTCCCAATCCCTTGAGCTCTCGCTTCGAAAAGTCTGCCAGTACTCAGTGTGGATAAGAGGTAAGCGCAACTCCCTTCAATCTCTGCGTTCATTGGTAGATGAACGACGTCTCCAACCTGAACATCAATCGGTCGATCATTCCAATGATTATCCACAACCACGAGGTTGCTGTCTATTCGTCCTGTAAGTTGTCGACGTATGTCTTTGGGTTGAACTCCTAGAAGTCCTTGTGCAGCCGTTCTATCCAGGAGGCCAAGGCCATTCGTCATGTGGTGTATTAAAGTCGAGTACCCGACCCCAAAGTAACTGGCTATAGTAAACACCTGAATGGCCGAGGGCGCACTTAGATTCCAACCCCTGCAAATGTAAGCGTGTCTTATCGAGACATTGGGCATCAACAAAAAGCCTGCGAAACAATCAACCAAGAATTCCTCGTCGTTATCGGAATATAGTCCCACGCCCTCAGTATCTACCCTCATCCCGTGACCGAAAACATGGTGCCCGAATTCGTGCGCACACGTGAAGGTTCTGCGGCCTTCAGGTCGCTCTGAACTTAACAGGATCAGCGGGCCGGGAGAAGCGGAGTACATTCCTTCCAGACTTGGGAGATCGCAGAATCTGGTCTCTATCTCGTGCGATTCCACAAAATCATAGATGCATATCGCCGAAATGGTCCCTACGCCCGAGTCGCGTCTTAGCCGTACGGCTGTGGACATCGCACGCATTGCCAATTGTTTCCTGGATGTTCTCACTTCGACTTTCCGCTTTCCATAATGGCTGACAGCAATGCAATGACTTTCTCGTAATCTTCCTTCTTCAGTTTGGCCAACTTCCTTGCGGCAAGCTGGATTCGATCCTCGTCCACATTGGGCTTTTCTGTTTCGGTGCAAGCAAGCCAGCTCATACTAACGCCGTATATTCTCGCCATCTTCGATAGCTCCTCAGCAGACACTTTTCTTCGACCTGCCTCGGCTTCCGAAACGGAAGGGCGATGAAGGCCCAACATTTTCGCCACTTGGGCTTGCGACAAACCTGCTTGAGCTCGGGCCAGCGCCAGCCTCGAGGCAATTGCTTTTTGCTTTGAACCCGGATCAGCCATGGATTGAACCCTCTTAACGTGTAAGGAGTACATAAATTCTATCAACGATTTCCCGAATCTTCAATGCACGCGTCCCATCTTCAGAAATGAATAAATTCGCTTCGCCCGGTATTTCCACCTTTAGCAGACCCTCCAACTCCACGGTCGTTTCCACAGCGCGCTGGCTATCAAAACCAGGAAGATCTCCTATCGGAGTCAGATCTGGATGGAGTTTAGGCGTTTCCTCGCCACTCAATTCCTGGAACTTCTTGATCGAGCTGAATAGCTGCTGATTAATGAGGTCTTTGTCCATGTGGTGCTCCTTACCTATGGTAAGATAACCTTACCACTATTTGCCCACAATGTCAAGTACAAATATAAACATGTTGAGTGGTTCTGAGGATCGACTCTGCGAAAAGACGTACTTTTGTGGCCACATCAAAAGAGGGAAAAAATATCCAAACAAAAAAACCGGAAATTACCTCCCCACGGCCCTGGTACAACCGCCCCCTCTCCGAGACAGCGTTTTCCGCGAAAGACACTGAAAAACAAAACCAAAAATAAAATACAGAACCCGATCTTTCCCCCAGCTAGGTACTGCCCTCTTGGAGATCCGCTCGGACCCAGCTTCGAGAGTTCGCCGCCGCTTTAGTCGTGGCACATAGGTACTTGGGACCTCATGTACTGTTACTCCGCCTTGAGGCTCAAATTGGGACCCCTTTCATGTACCCCCATCCCCAAGCTCTCCGATAGCCTCTTCAAATTCCGCGATCCTCTTCTTGAGTGGATCAAGTTGCTCCATCCTCATCTTAGCCAGTTCTTCCGGCTTCGTCGTTTTCTCCATGAGCGCGAGAAGGGCCGTCGCATTCGTGAACTGACGACGCAGAAATTCAACATGCCCCTGTAACAGTCTCTTCGTGGTCATACCTGCTCCTCCTTCATTTACAATACGACGGATTCTCCTCTTTCGCAAACACCCTCTGGAATCGGGTATAAGAATCTGATGGTCATCGTTTACTTACGTCCAAAAGGAGTATTCATGGAAAACAACGCGATCTACAGCACGATGATTCGCGCCGGGAGAACTACGTTTTTCATCGATGTCAAAGAGGCGAAGACGGGAGCGAAATACATTTCGATCTCAGAACATCGGATCGACGCCGACACAAAGAGGTCCCGTTCAACGATCCGGGTATTCGGCGAGAGTATCGAGCAATTCCGCCAGGCTGTGAACGAAGCAGCCGCATCTGTAATACAATAGGGGGAGCACATGCGAATCGACAAGAAGTACCGGCTTGAAAAAGCCGTGTCAACTGATGACACCCGAACGAACCTCACCAACATCTCCATCACTCGCCGTCATGCTATAGCATGCGATGGTCGCATGATTGCCATCGTTCCGGTGGCAGTTGAAGAAGGTGATGAGGCAGGTTGGCTTTCTCCGGATGCCCTGAAGCTGGCGCGGAAGGTAAATCCCAAGGGACTCGATACAATCCGGATCGTACTCAATGGCACTCAAGAGTTACCTGATGGAAGCACGATAAAACGCCCGAGCTTCGATGATGTCCATCCTCCGAAGATGTTGCAGATTCTTCTACACGCTCATCGGGGACGGACATTTCGCGTGGGGATAAATGCTTCCATGCTCAAATCACTCTCCGAAGCAATCGGCTCTGAAGAAGTTGTGCTGGAGTTCGGTTCTCCAAATGAAACAATCCTTGTCAGCCCCGTGCATCACGAGGAGGGTGTCTGCGGGGTTTTAATGCCTGTTCGACTCACAACCAGGGAAAGGACCTGAATTGTCTCACAATCTCAACTTTGTCAACGGAAGAGCCAGCATGATGTATGTCAATTCGGCTCCATGGCACGGATTGGGCCAGAGACTTGACCATCCAGCCACTGCTGAAGAGGCAATCGAAGCGGCCAATCTGGATTACACTGTATTGAAGAAGCCGCTCCAAGCAGTGATCAACGGGAAACGCCGGATCGATGTTCCCGATTACTTCGCGACTGTCAGGACAGACACTCAGGATGTACTGGGTGTTGTTGGATCGCGCTATTCTCCAGTCCAGAATCGGGACGCCTTTGGTTTCTTCGATTCACTCGTAGGCCAGAATGAGGCCATTTACGAGACTGCCGGCGCACTCAACAAGGGAGAGAAAGTGTGGATCCTCGCCCGCCTGCCAGGGTACATCAAGCTGAACGGAAAAGACATCGTGCAGAAGTTCCTCCTACTATACAATTCGCACGATGGCTCGTCCATGATCCGGGCGAAACTCACGCCAATCAGGGTCGTGTGTAATAATACCCTCTCGGTTGCTCTCGCAGGAATGGACCAAGAGGTACGGATCAAGCACACTCCCTCGGCGCTGGAAAAACTCGAAGAAGCCCATAAGCTATTGGGTCTCTCCAACTCTGTCTATGATCTTCTTGACACCATCTTCAAAAGGATGGCGCTTACGAAGGTCACGGACAAGCAGCTGATTCAGTACGTCGAAGCGCTAATTCCTGACAATCCGGAGAGCGAGTCGAAGAAGCGCACGGAGAACATCCGGGAGACGATCTTCAGCCTTCATCAGGATGTCGAGGATGCCAAAGCGATCCGGGGCACAGCATTCGGCGCATACAACGCGATCACCGAGTACACCGATCATGTCATTGCCACGAAAGACCCGAATCGACGATTGACTTCGGCGTGGTTTGGCTCCGGTGAGAAACTCAAGGTCAGAGCATTCCAGCTCGCGCAGGATGTGCTTCTGAACTAATTCATCAATCACTCACATGCCGGTGCTTGTACGGGCCGGCTTTTCATTCATAGAAAGGACATGTCATGACCAAGAAGACGTGGGCGATAATTCTCACAACCGCAGAAGCCGCAATCGCGGCAATCCGGCACGCATTGTCTGGCAGGAAAGGAATATAGCCTATGGAAGAGAGAATCGATTTCATCGAGGAGCTACTCCTACAGGCTGAACAAGCTGACCAGGAGAGGAAGATTGAAATGGACCGGCTACGGGCTGATCAGATTCTCGCCGCTATCGGCACGCTCGAAGAAGGCATGGCGGGCGTGAACGATTTATGTGATAAGGAGCTCAAGCTCATCGAGGAATATCGTGCGAACGAAATGGCTCGCCTTGATAAGAAGCGGGCATGGTTGATCTTCAACCTTGATGGATTTATGCGCTCTTCAGGAGAGAAGACAATGAGGTTGCCGCACGGTCTGCTTAAACTGAGGAAGGGCCGTGATCGCGTAGCTGTTGTGGCAATCGAGCAGTTCCTGAAGATTGGTCAAAAGCTGGGTCTCGTGAAGAAAGTACCTGAATCAGTTACTCCAGATCTGCAGGGCATCCTTAATCATGTTCACCGCACAGGCGAGGTCCCGCCAGGCATCGAGCTGATTCCGGCTGACATAAGATTCTCATATTCCACAAATGGAGGGAAGGATGAATCAGAATAACGGGAACGGGACGAGGCCGAAAGTTGAGCTCGCCCTGAACTCCGAAGCTACCCTGACGTTAACCAAGGACAAATGCTTCGAGGGCACAAACTCCTACGGTGCATACTATCTTTATAGCGTCGAGCAGGACGGAGAAGTGAAATCCTTCTTCGCTACTCCTGATGTTCACCAGCATATCCTGGAAGCCGGACTTCGGACCGGAGATCAGTTTCTTGTCCGAAAACGTGCAGTGCAGAACGGACGCAAGGTGATGGCGAAGGTCGAGTTTGAGGTCGTCTCGAAACAGCCGGTTCCCGAGAACGGCAATGGGAACGGTCAATCTGACGACTTCAAGGCACTGATGAAGGCCTGTGTCGCCGAAGCCGTGGAGATTACAAAGGAGGTCAATACGATACCATGGCAGAACGAGGACGTGCGAAGCATCGCTCTCACCATGTTCATACAAAGGGCGCGCCTCAATTGACTGAAACCTCTATCATCTCCTGATTCTTGTGGGGGGCCCAGTATATCGGGCCTCTTCTTTTACTCGAAAGGAAGTTGTCCATGTTAGAGAAGTCCGGCTTCAAACGTCAAAGCTTGCTCTCAGGCAACTGTGGTCAGAGATCGTTGATCCACGCTTTATATCTTCTAAGCATCCACATATCGATAGGTCAGGCTTATAAGGCTACCGGGCTTACGAGGATCCAAGTCGTTCGTTCAGGCACCGATGATGTGAACCTCATCCGGGGAATTCGGAAGTGCGGGTGCAAGCCTCTGCCTCATCTGCTCCATGACGGCAAAAAAGCCGAACGCCAGATACGGCATTACTTGAGTCGAGGGATTCCTGTTATCATATCGGTCAGCGATGCCGAGCACTGGATGGTTTTGTCCGGCGTGGATTCACGAAGCCGGTATTCTTGGATAGACTCAACAGATCAGAGATTGATCGGCAAGAATGCCTGGAGGACGGTCGCAACCTGGATGCGGTACGAGGAGGAGGAGACGGAGAACTATTATTTCATCGGTGTGAAACCTGGAAAAGGAAAGGGCTACTCTGATCGTAAATGCTGTTAGTCAGAACCGCTGAAGGAGGAGCCCAATTCTGGGTTCCTTCTTTTTTACCTTCTTGCCTCTCAGTAGACTTAAGGATAGTTTCAAGCGAGAATTGCCGGCTCGCCTGACAGTGGGCGGGAATTGTGATTTAGCTCGTGAGGTTCTGCAGATAAAGTCAGAGATCCATCTTGATCACTTCATCAAGATGCCCAGCTTGAAATCCTTCTGTACAACGAATCTCAACTGCGCTTCTCCCACCATTCATGTCTGTGATAACATAGTGAGAGATATGTCCGATTTCTTCAACATGCTTCCCTTGCCTGATTCCACCTGGAGCATTGATATCCATTCTAGGACCGATCTCAATCCCTACCCGGTCATCTGGATAGAGAGGATTATTGAACTTGTCAGTGATTCTGATCCCGTTGTCCACAAATACCTCACGTCGAGCTTTGGCATCATTCCATGCCTTTCGTTGTTCATCATATGTGTTGTACATGATAAGCTCCTAGTCCTGCTTAACCACGATAACTAGCGATGGACCACGATAAACCACGATGAATGATACTCAGCAATGTAATCATTCCAGACCTGTCCTGCACTGATGAAAGCGCTTCCTCCAATATCTAGCATATGCGGAGTTAATATTTTGTCCCATATGGGAGAATCGTGTGAATGTGAATCAGATTGGCGACGATATTTCTTCTTCCGACGTCCGGCATATGTGCTTAGCATATGCTGAGATAGTGTCTCAAACCTCGACGTCAGCTTTGTGGACCGCAGCGTCAATGCATTTAGGTTCATTGCACAAGATGTTCACAAGTTTCTACCCCATACGCTTGACTTTTCCATGTGGCTTCTCTAGAATGAATTAGAGAGAAAGACTTGGCAGGGTCTGGATTCTTTCTCGGTGGGCTGGCATCTTTGGTGCAGTGAAGCAACCAAAACAAAGCCACCACATCCGAAGGACACGGCGGCCTTCTGAGTAAGAAATCGGAAGAGGACACACAGCCTGAAAAGAAATTCCGCCCCCTAAGTCGTTGTCGCACAAAACAAACTGTCCCGCCGGAAAATATTAACTTGACTTCACTCCGACAACGTATTATATTTTCCGCCGATAAAAGCAACAAAAAGGCCACCGCATCTTTTGGACTTGGTGGCCTTCTCGGATAAAACTCAGAAGAGGTTGGCGCCTCTTCAGTCAGGAAAGGAGGACTGTTATGTTGAAGTTACCTGTCTAGGGTAGCTTAGGCTACCCAGTTTCTGCACCAAGTAACGCCTCTTCCTGCGGCTTGAAGTTACGTAAGAAGGGGTGACTTTGTCAAGGGAAAAATGAAAAATGCTTGACTATTCACTCATTCTAAGGGGAAACTGTTATGAATACAACGACAGCAACAAACACTCTACAAGCGGTAGCTAACGATATAGTCGCCTATGTGAGCTCAGGCGGTCAACCCTGGTCCAGATGGTACGTTGGCATAGCGTCAGACCCACGGCGGAGGTTGTTCGTGGATCACAACGTACTCGAACAGGGTGGCCTATGGATATACAGGGATGCTTGGACTGAGGAGGGTGCCCGAACGGTTGAGAAGTTTTTCCATGAAACCTATGGCGCACAGGGAGACACTGGTGGTGGGGATTCCTCCACCAGATTTGTCTATGCATACCTTGTCACTAATACAACTAAGGAATAAAAGGAGGACGAACTAAAGGACGCCCTGGCTGGCATCATGCTGGTCAGGGCTTCTCTCTGAACACAACCTACACGTGAGAACTGACAGCACAAAAGTTCAGGATTGAAAATACCGTTCGAGCAAACATTATTCCCCTTTTGACAAGGCCTTGCTCGATAGATCCCTTCTCCAGGTTGCAGCATTCCACCCGCCGCTCCCACAATCCCGGAGGTCACCGCTCGGCTGGCCGGGATCGACCCGTGCCGACATCACCGCGAGGCCTGGTTGGGATCGGCGATTGCCCGAACCTACTCGCGGTTACATAGGAGAACGCCCACTTTCTCTGAATGGTACACCTTAGATTGTCTCTAGATCAATCATGTCCTGCCTCGTCAGCATAACTTCGGCGTTCTTTCCCTTTTCGACCTCGACAGGTTTGCACCAACAAACGGGTTTGTTTTCGAAACGTGTTGCTCGTGTTACCAGCCACTTTGTTTCCACCGGTTCCGTCGACACAATTCTCACAACATGCACGCGGACCACAGGTGTTGCACCTTTATCTTCAACTTCGGTTCTCACATTTTGACTGGCATTTCGGTCGAAGAGCAGTGCCACCCTGTCGCCGGGAACGTCATGAAACGTTGAATCCCACGCTGCAGACAACAGGCCTTGTCTCATCAGCTGTGAGGTCATGGGCGGTGTAGGCTCCAGTTTCTGCTGGTTCTGTGCCTCCGACATCTGATTCAGCCGCTCCCTGTACTTCGTGCGAGGATCAAAATCAAGGATGCTGAACATAACTGCGGGTGGGAATAGGTCGGGCACGTCGAGCATTGGACGTATACCCCAACTCTCTTTCTTGAAGAACTCAAAGTTGTCTACCATGTTTTGTCCTCCGCTGTTGAGAAGTTGAACACTTAACCGATGGTCGGTCTGATCGACTTCGATAATTGTGGATATGCTCTTCCCTATGGTAAGAGCTTCGACCAGGGGTAATTCCCTCGTTAAGGGTTATACCTCGGCAACTGAACGAATGTTCCTTACAAGTTGGCTTAACTGTCTCTCCGATCATATCCCCTGGGATGAACTGCCATATCTGTAAATCTCGCAGATATTCAGACGCACCTGCTGCTCCTGCCCTCCCGGGCCATCACCGCGAGGCCGGTCGTTATCGATGCGGTTCACCCGGTGCTCCCACAGTCCCGGACCCCAGCGCGATGCCTGGTTGGGATCGAGGGTCGCAAACAACAAGTCGCGGCTTACACGCGGAAGACGTACAAGAGATTCACTTCTGAGTGGATTCAGTTGTATCGAGCACAGCCTCGTACAGAAGTCGCATTCTCCGATTCATGACACGATTGAAGACCAGAAATATAGCATGAACAATAGGAGCAAATCCTACAAGGAGCATGAGAGCGCCGCCCAGAGTAACTTGTCCTCGATGGCAAATCGGATTCCCATAATGAAGCACGCCACAGCGGCTACTCCCTCTGCCAACATCCCCAGGAGAAATAGGAGTCTCGAATTTGCACCTTCATTCGCCAATCTAATCTTCTCGAACTGGCAAGTCAATTCCATTCTGGTTTCTGCTTTCATATGATGCCTCTTCTGTTTTGTAATGGTCTTATTGGCAGCGTGCTGCGATAAAGGTGGTTTCATCCGGACAACATCGCCTGCTTGGATTCAGCAGAAAGACATACACGGGTCAATGTTCTAGGAGATCAACTTGACGTATACAAAGGAGGCAGCCACGGCAACAAAGACGATCCCGACAAGCAACAAGGATCCCCAAGTCTCGGTTACTTCTGGGAAGAAATGGGTGATCGCTCCCCCAATGACAGCGGCGGCCATAAAAGCCCACCCTGCAAAAATGTTACCCCTTCGCCACGTTTCTGGATTGGCTAAGGTCGAGGCAATCCGAAAACCATAAAGGCCATTCGGTGGGACCAGATCAAAGGCCAATGGTATTGAGACGACAAAAAGCATTACCCAAGCAACGTATAGTTTCTGGCTTTCCATGGTAGTCCCCACATTCAGGTATCTTCTTGACTGCAGTTGGCAACGCCATATTGATGCCTCCAAAAGGAGGGCTCTTCACTTTCTAATTGATAAATCGTAGCTCGCGTAACTTCTGCTCTGCCGCTTGCACTTCCTGACAGGGGACCATCAGTTTGAACTCATTAACAATGTGTCCGTCATATTCTCCCGATGACCGGAACAATGTGTAACCGGGAGCGCTTCCCGCAGTCGAACTTCCTTTTCGGGAAAATACGAACGGATGAAGGCCAGCCGTTTCCAAGGATGTCTTAGCAAACTCTACTTCGGCTGCATCACTACTGCCAAACACCCTTGCCATTCCTTCGTATATTTCAAGTGTGTCGTGCTCGTCGCATAAGAATCGATTCTGGACCCTCCCACCACAAATTGAACAGAAAGGCAAGCGACAGACAATACAGACTCCAGATGCGGGCTTTGTTGAATGCCGGTGGCAGACAACATTTTCTGCAAATATCTCTCCGCAGTTCGCACAGAAGTCGTGATCGGCTTGGACTTCAGCGCCACAATGAGGACATACTACTGAGTTGTCATTCGTGTTTGTCATCTGACCCTCCAGTCAACAGAGTACTGGCACTGACCCCCTGACATTCACGCCTCACCCCCCGCTCCTACAGTCCCGGACTGCACCGCGAGGCCTGGGTTGGGATCAACGCAACATTACGAATTTCTTCGCCTGAACGAAATCTCCAGCTTGAAGACGATAGAAGTACACCCCACTCGCGAGACCGATGGCGTCAAAGCGCACGTCATGATAACCCGCTTCCTGGTACGCATTCACCAATGTGGCAACTTGCTGGCCGGGTGTGTTGAAGACGGTCAGAGTGACTCTGGATCTTTGCGGGAGGCCGTATTGAATCGTAGTGGAAGGATTGAAGGGATTGGGATAATTCTGGCGTAACTCAAATTCCGTGGGAATGGTTGGACCTGTCGGGACTACGGCCAGTATTGTTCCATACTCCTTGCCATTGATCTTTGCATACACGAGTTCGTATAGACTAGTGGATTCATCAGGGTTCTCAGTGTATTCTCTGGTGTTTCCGAATCCATACGATAGGGAGTATTTGTGGTATGGCCATCCAGAGACCTTTGTTACGGTTGACGTCCCAAGAATCACCTCGTTAACGACGTCAAACACTATCCCCCATTGGTTCCGGTCCCCGAGGCCATCCCGGAGGCTATCCCACAAAGATTCTTGCACTCTTCCTGCAGAGTAGGAATAGACGTTTGCAATCGTCGAATCCACTCGGTAATACGCGCTGTATGTCAGATTGTTTTGGTCTGGACCGCTGCGAAGAATTCGATATGCTTTTCCATCGGAGACAACCGTGTCACCTTTAAACTCCGAAAACCAGTGACCAACAAGTTGCCCTGGCGGCCCGATATAGCCAGAGTATATGGCGTATTCCCACATATCGCCGATTGACGTGGGAAAGAACGCAAGTGCAGAGTCCAACGTTTGAGCGTGAACGGAAACAATCGAGAAGAACACCACTAAAGCGGCAATAGCTGCATAGCGCATCATTATGCGTCCCTCGCTGGGTAACACGCA
>Ga0182027_10007482_pt1 | contig 16071 bp, 12 predicted proteins | sample 712E1DmetaG_FD_121300 | JGI IMG/M metagenome (GOLD analysis project Ga0182027, IMG submission 121300) | Permafrost microbial communities from Stordalen Mire, Sweden - 712E1D metaG (Illumina Assembly) | ecosystem: Environmental > Terrestrial > Soil > Wetlands > Permafrost | place: Sweden...
AATTAATAGAGGACAAAAAAAAGAAAAAATTAACGATAAAAAAATAAAATATTTCCGATAAGCAAATTATGTACAAATGAAGATGAAAAATATCGAATTAAGGAACGAAAATAGCAGAAGAGAATACATAGATATACCTTCATTCGTCTTTAAAGATAGAACATTATCCGTGCTTGAAGTTATGGTTGAATATTTAAGAGACAACAAAAAAATGCGATTCCATGAGATTGCATTAATAATTAACAGAGATGATAGAACTGTATGGACTGTGTATCGGCGAGCAAAATTGAAGAGAAAGGGATTAATCAAGGGATCTACAGAAATTACGGGCCACGTTACAGACCATATAAAAATCAATAATGCAGACGAGGAATAAAAATTTATGAAAAAAAACAAGATGCAAATTACTATATATGCGATGTTCAGTATGATTATCATTATAATATTCGCTTCCGTAAATGTTCATGCATTAGGAATTTCCCCCTCAAAAAAAATAATTGACTATGATACCGATGAACATATAATAACTTCTACCTTAATTAATAATGAAAATAGAGATATAACAATAAAACTATCGACAAGCGGCCCTTTATCTGAATATGTCACCATACCCGAACCTACAATAAATATTCGAAGTGATGAACCTGAAAAAGAATTTGCATATATAATACAATTACCGTCAGACATAGATCCTGGACCAAAAACAATATTTATTACGGCCTCAGAAATTGGCAGTGAATCGGATGAAAATACCGTCGGAGGAATACTTGCATTAACTCAACAATTACAAATTAATGTACCATACACAGGGCTTTATGCTGAAAGTTATGTATCAATAGACGCATCTACAATTAATGCTCCTATAAGCACGATGGTCAAAATTGTAAATATGGGTGATCAAAATATACAATCTATATCAGGAGAACTAAATATTCTGGACAGCGACAATACGACAATATATACTGAAAATATTGAGGGATATAATAATATAACATTAGCTCCAAAAGAGTCTTTGAATATAGAAGAATCATTCCCTCTAAAAAATACTGGAGCATATACTGCACAATATAATATAGTATATAACGATACAAATTATGATAGTAAAAATCTGGTTGCAACAAAAGCATTTGATTTAGGAGAGTATGATATAAAAGTACTAAGCACTGACGTTACAAATTTCAGATTAGGAACAATAGCAAAATTTAATATAAACCTTTCTGCTAATTGGAATGAACCCATAAATGACGTATACGGCACGATAACTATAATAGACAAAAATAATGCAACTGTAGGACAAACAAATATTACTAAAACAACAATCAATCCTGATGCAAATTTATTGACGGCATATCTGGATACAGCAAATATAAAATCAGGAAACTACACAATTGGAATTAAATTATATGCTGGCAATAAGATAATAACTCAAGAATATCCTTCAATAATAAGTGTTGATAAAATAGAAATTGGTGCAACATCACAACCAGCGAGTAAGAGAAAAAATTATACTCTCATAATTATAATCGTAATTTTAGCATTAATTATCTTAATATTATTAGCAGTACATACACAAAATAAAAAACTTTATAAATAAAATACCCAAGTAAGATACGATAACATGAAAAGTGTTATAAATTTTAAACGTGTGTAATAAATATAAAGCGTGAGGAGATGATGTAAATGGAATTTTCTAACAAGACATTGGCATGGCTAGTAGTAGCCACTATAATTGTTTCTCTTGCAGGAACATTAATTAGTGTAAATAGGATTTCAAAAGGACCTAGTGGTTTTGTAGTAGTCAATTCAACGGGAAACGCATCAGTATCAATAACAACACAAACACAACTAAATTTCATAGTATCAGCATTAAACTTTGGAGTAGGACAAGTAAACGGTAGTGCAAGTACAAATTATCAATGTAACTTGAGTAATAACAAAACATCTACAACTAATATTATAAGAGCGGGTGGTTGCGTAGGTTTCAATACTACTATGACTAATGGTCCATTAACATTACAGAACGATGGAAATACTTGGTTAAATGTGAGTTTAAACTTTTCTGCAAATGCAGCAAACTTTATAGGAGGAGGAGCAACAGTAAACCCTGCACCATTATTCATGTTTTCTGCATCGGAGAATGAGTCTGGCTCATGCGCAGGAGGAATGAACGCTACGATGAACAATACATATATAACTGTAGTACCAAATATATGGATTCCAATATGTACTGGTGCTTCAGGAAGTAATTTAAATTATGCAGATGCTACCGATTCATTGACTGTAGGAATATTCTTAGGAATACCATCAGATGCTGCAGGAAGTAAAACAGTAACAATAACAGCACAGGGAACAAGTTAAATTAGAATTATTTGGAGGATTAAAAAATGAATCAAAACAACAAGACAATTCCAAATAAAGCTATAGCAATATTGATTATAGTTGCGTTACTAGTAACTATAATTAGTACTTGGGTAATACTTGGTGCAATTAAAGCAAGTTCAGAAAAACAGTTTGCACGAACGCAAACTGTTGTAAGTAGTAATGGAGATGTATCGCTAAAAGTTTTAGCACCAACAACTCCTTCAACTAAGGTTAGTACTGGACAAGTTAAGCTTGTAATAAACAGTAATACTTAAGCACAGTTTTAAAAAAGGTGAAATAAAATGGAATTTTCTAACAAGACATTGGCATGGCTAGTGGTAGGAGCTATTGCCATAGCTATGACAGGAACTATCCTTAGCATCAATTCATTGAATATGACTGGTTTTGTAGTAGTCAATACAACGGGAAACGCATCAGTATCAATAACAACACAAACACAACTAAATTTCATAGTATCAGCATTATCTTTTGGTTCTGGCTCAGTTAATGGTTCTGGGGGATACAATTGTACTATGTATATAAATAAAACAACCAGTCCTAATATTATGCAAGCTGGAGGATGTGTAGGATTTAATATTACAAATTTAGGCGGTGTTTTAACATTAGAAAATGATGGAAATACGATAATAAATGTTACATTGAACTTTACTGCTAATGCAACAGATTTCATTGGAGGAGGAGGAGGACCAAATCCTGCACCACAATTCATGTTTTCTGCATCGGAGAATGAGAGTGGTTCATGTACTTCAATACATGATACTTCATGGACAACTGTGGTTGAGAATGTAACACAAGATATATGCGATGGAATGAATTATGTAGATACTAATGATTCATTGGCTGTAGGATTGTTTGTAGTACTACCATCAAATACACCTCAAGGATCAAAAACAGTCACAATACTAGCGCAAGGGACAGGCTAAGATTAGTTTAGAGGGAGGGAAAAAATGAATGAGGATACGCCTGTAAACGATTTGTCATCTAGCCAGAGAGGTATATCGAATACGACTATAGCTGTACTTATTGTTTTAGCTTTAATAATAACGATTATTGGAACACTTGCAGTATTGGATAGCACAAGTTCAAACGTTTCAACACAACGTATAACCACAAATGTTGGTAGAGTATCCTTACAAATACTTCCCATTACTGATACGTCATCTAACACATCAGTGGCTAAAAACATAAGTGGTTAGAGGAATGATATAATATGCGCCGCACAATTTTTCTTCTTTTGTTTTTATCTACACTCTTTATCTTCATAGCACAACCTGTTCTTGGAGTTGGTATAGGAAAATATACTAATCAGCAAAGTATTCTATTTCAACCTGGCTTACAAAAAACATATTCATTCTACGTATATGATGATTCAGCAATTCATTGTTCAATTGAGGGAGACCTTGCTGAATATGCTATAATAAAAGATCCTAATCCTAATGGTGGACCAAGAAATGTCGAAGTAGTACTTACATTGCCTGATTATTTAGAACCCGGCTCACATACGTTATACATAGTAGCAACTCAAGCATCAAGTAATGGAGAAGCTACAGTTGGAGGCGTTGCATCCGTGAGAACGGGTGTTAATGTATTTGCATTATACCCAGGAAAATATCCTGTATTTACAAGTACAAATGCAAATGATTTAAATCTCAATGAGAAAACAACTATTACAATTGGATTATCAAACAATGGTGAAGAAACTATCGACAATGCTAATGGAATAATAACAGTATATGATCAGAATAATAATACAATAGCAATTCTGCATACAAATTCTGTCAGTGTAGGCCCATTTGAGACGCAATCGTTGAGCACCGTGCTTGATGCTACGCTTTACAATCTTAGTGTAGGAACTTATAGAGCAGTGGGCAATCTAACTTGTGATGGTATAAATGTCAATTATACCACAGAAACTAATTTTATTGTCGGTACACTGAATGTAGATATTGTTGATACAACCCCTGAGGTTATAGTCAATGCTACGAATAAATATTACATTAATCTAGAAAGTGATTGGTCTGGAGATATTGATAATGTCTATGCTAAAATCACAATGCCTGACGGCAAAGTTATAAAAACACCTAATGTAGACATGATTAAAGCTACTCAAGGAAGCAAGCCACAGGCTCAAATAGAAGCTTATCTGGAAACTGCCGGTCTAAATACAGGATCATATGATATAGACGTAACTTTATATTACAAAGGATTATCTAAAAGTAATAAAATCAAATTGAATGTAATTAATGGAAAAGCACCATTGATAGAGAAACCAAAAATAATCTCTCCTATGACAATATTTATTGCTCTGGGAATAATTGTAATATTATTTGTTACCTTATACTTCTTAGTCTTCAAGCATGGAGGAGGAAATGCCTCATCAAGCAATAAAAATAGTGCTACTGATAATCCAGAGATTAGACAACCCTCTGATAATAGCATAAGGCCACCTTCATTATAAGAGTAAACAATAAATAAGATGATTAAACGACAAAATAGTACTAAAGCTAAGCAGGCATCAGGCAAAAAAGTAGATAATATTATTGTAAGATCAACACTTATTATCATTATAGTATTGTCTCTCGGTATTTTGATTGGCATGATTAGTTATACACTTTATACGGTTAATAATTATCATGATAAGGTTATAACTTACACTATTTTAAATACGTCTGTAGAAGTTGTAAAATATAATGTAATGGGCCTAAATGGTGATAAGGACGCAGTAAAATTTGGTAAAATTACTGCAGGCAATCAGGGGACGCGATTCTTGAATATAAGTACTAATGAAAAGGCAATTGTATCCATATACGTAACAGGGGAAATGGCTAATTTCATTAGCGTTCAGAAAAATAATTTCACAATGGAACAAGGTACTAGCGAATTGATTCCAATCAATCTGGATGTTTCAAAAAATGCTACTCCAGGTAATTATAGTGGTAAAATATACGTTCAGCTATCAAAACCTTGATATTCTATATAGGCTAAAATTTAATGCAAAGTATATATTCTGTTTTAGTTATAATACGATTTATCTTTTCAAATCTTAATATACACCCACTAAAAATATATATAGAAATATGTTTCTTGAGATTTTCTACGAAATAAACACTATAACCACATTTAAAGAAAAATTTATAAATAGCATATACTATTAAATACTATAATAAAGTACCTTTAATAGCATATTGCGTATTAATAAGCATATTTTGATATCAATTGCTATACATTAAAAAAATAAAGATACAAAGAAAAAAAAACATAATGGTTAAAGAAAAATCTACTGAACAATTGAATCTAAGAATTCCAAAAGAATTGATAGAAGATCTAGATAAGATAGCAAGTATTCTAAAAGTCAACAAATCAGAATGGATTAAGATAAAATTAGGAGAATTAGTATACGAAGAGAAATCAAGATTATTGCAAAAATATGCAGAACTAAAAGACAAAGGGATGCTGAATGATAAGGAGTATAGAGAATTAATAAAATAAGAAATCAGTGTAATAACAAGAGCATATCACAAAAAATGAATAGCACACCAGAAAAGGACAAAAAAATATTGACCATAATAGTTATAGTAGTGGCCATATTAGTAATAGCTCAAACAATAAATAATGTTATACAAATAGTTAAAATACAGGACAATAAAAAGATAGTAGATACAAATGAAGTAGAATATCTCTCAATACCTAAAGGAATCGGCTCTGCTACATATTATGGTTCTTCCAAAGGCACAACAAATATGTGTATCAATAATCCGCCTTCCATAACTTATGATTGTAATTTGACAAATGCAGTACTTAATACAAGCATTACATACAATTGTACATTTAACGCTACGGATGCAAATAACGATAATATATCATTCCAGACAAAATGGATGACGACGCCAATAATTTTCAATGTTACATCAAATGGTTACTTTAATTTTTCACCTAAAAGAACTGCAATGTATCAAGTAAATATACTCAGATTGTTTGTTTACGATGATAGCGGATGTGCAAATAATAATTCATACATAGATATGAATATGACTGTTGTTGGAACAAACCATGCACCATATCTTTCAAAAATTATTCCAAATGAAAAAATTGTCAAAGGTGATTATCTTCAATTCAATCTAAACGATTATTTCACAGATCCTGATGATGACGTGCTAGCTTATTTTTATGTACCATTAGGAGGAAACACAATAAAAACAAAAGTAACAAGCCATACTGCAGAAATCAGAGCAATATCTTGTGGAAATAGCACTTTGTACTTCACAGCTGTAGATCCATTCGGATTATCTAATATAAGTAATATCATAACATATGAAGTTACATGCCCAAATGATGAAAACAAATCAAATGACAATAAACAAGGCGAAAACACTAATATAGGAGGCGGTTCAACATTAAATAGTTGTATGCCTAATTGGGTATGCGGTAAATGGTCAGAGTGCCAATCTTCGAACACGACATACAGGAGATGTATTGATTATAATGGATGTAATCCGGATAATTACGAACAATTCCTATTTGAAAATTGTACTTATATCCCTTCTGTTAATCTTTGCGAAGAAAAATGGGATTGCGATGCATGGAGTACCTGTAAAAATGATATGCATTCCAGACTATGCCTTGATTTAAACACTTGCGGCACAAATAGAACTAAACCTTTGGAATCAGAAAATTGTAGTAAGATATCCTCTTGTTTTAACAGTATTCAGGATCCAGGAGAGACAGGTGTTGATTGTGGAGGACCATGTGGTGCATGTAGAAATATAGAAAAACCTGCACAGGTAAATAATGTAAATACTGTAATAATTATTGTCGGCGCATTAACCTTTGGAACTGTAGGAATGCTCATATACATATTTAGATCCAAAATTATAGCGATATACAAAAAAATAATGGCTAAAAAGCCAAAAATAAAACATAAGGTATATATCAATAATAAGCAAAAAGATAAATTGTTGCAATTATTGAATATTATGCAAGTAAGATTAGATGAACATAAAATTAATCATGCTATAGACGAATCATCATTTTTTGTGAGAGAATACTTCAAACAATTGTTATCAGTAGATAATCTAAATCAGCAAGAATTGATTGCGAATATAATAAAATTAAAAGATAAAGATTTAGAAAAAATATTAGTGATGTTTTATGCCAAAATAATTAATACTATACATTTACGTAATAAAGGAGTAGATATACACGAATCCGAAATGCAGGCATTATTAGATGAGATGTCACATGAAATATATCTCGTAGCGGAATTTACAGATCAAGAGGCTGCTAACTCAATTAAAATCAGAGGTTTAGAGGGGAAAGAGCCATTGGACTCAATATACAATAAGTTGTCAAATCTATATATTGCGTTAAAATTCGGAGAGCTTATAGTTGCAAAGAGCATGTATAAAGATTTGCTTAAAGAATATGAGAAACTAACAAACAAGGATAAAAGAATACCTTACAATGATATTATCAGGGCATTCCACGCCATAAATTATTTAGAAATAGAATATACAAAATAAAGATGTATATAGCGTAGTAAGAATATGCAGAAGCAACAGGAATATATGCAGATGCATACAAAATAGATAAATCGTGCAACTGAAATTGAAAATACAAGTGAGATAGATAGCATAATCGTAGGATTAAACATACTGAAAGTAATTGAATATCACAATAAAAGAATAATTAAAATAGGATAAATATGAATCATAAGTTAAAAATAAGAAATCTGGTAATATTATCAATGACAATAATAACATTCTTGATAGTTGTTGGAATATCGCTCGGCTCAATAACCAACATGAGAATAAATAACGGCAACACAAATGTCAGATCTGATAAGGATCTAACTTGTTATTGGACTTTAAATCAGACGGCTAATGCTAATGTTACATGGTTTAGGAATGGTGCGCAGAACCTTACTGCAATACAGAGTTGTACGAGTGGTGTGGAATGCTTTACTTCTCTTGGTTCTGGTACTGTTCCAAACAATTATATATTTAGAGACGATATTTGGACCTGCTCAGTAAGTTTCAATAATGGAGCTAGTATAGAAACAAACAATGTATCAGTCACAATAACTGATACTCCTCCTACACAGCCTAGAATATTTTTGAGCAACGGTACTGAAATCATCAATACCACTGTTTTCATGCAAGAAGATAGTACGACTATTATGAATGTGAATTCAACTGATAAGGATGGAGATCCAATCACATATGTGTTGAATGATTCTACATATTGCAGCATCAACGGGAACACTGGAGTTTTGACATGCACTCCTTCTCTGACAAATTTCAGTGCACCATTAGTGGTTTCAATAAGAGTCGGAGCAGACACAGCTCTTGCATCAACATACCAATTCCTTACAATAAATATCAGCCCGACGAACCATGCGCCATATTTCTCTCCAGCATTAACAAATAAAAATTTTACCGAAGGAGTAGCATTCAATTATGTCATAATTGGTGTAGATCGTGAAAATAATTTCCCACTCAATTTAGTATTAGTCAACGTTACACCATTTATTAATCTTACAATAAACAGAACGAGCAACACCACATTTGTATTAATGCTTCCAAATAATCGTACAGTTTCATACGCGGAAGCAAAATTGAATTATACTGTTTATTTACGCCTCAATGATACTGATAATCTTACTAACAATAGCAAGAACACTAATGGTACATTCATTCTTATAGGCCAAAGCTTCAATCACCTGCCAAATATCTCGTATATCGTTTACAACAATATAAGCATCAGTCAGGGCAGTAATCTCAGCATTTATATTAATGCGACAGATGTAGATAATGATACGCTATCATTCTCGACAAACAATTATCTGTACAATATTACTTACAATAGTTCAACTGATTATGGCAATCTTGTTCCTAATTCCTCTTTCAAGTATGCATGGATTAATATTACAAATCTTTCCAACGATTATGTAATATATCACAACTTTACTTTTACTGCTTATGATTCTAAAGACAATGCATTGCAAGTCATAAATATTTTCATTAACAATACTAACGATGCGCCTGTCATACATGATATAAGTATCAATGGCAACAATACTCAAAACAATACCAACTTGTCTAATTTGAGAGCATATACAGGAGTTCCTTTCAGATACAAAGTCAACGCGACAGATGTAGATGACTTGACATATGATTACAATAATACTGGTCTTGGAACGTATTCAACAAATGATTCGAGATTTATTATCGATTCTAATAATGGAATAATAAGTTTTACTCCAGACAACAATAGTGGAAACTTTACTTTTATTACAACAGTTACAGACCGTGGAGGACTTTCCTTCAATTATATTTCTAAAATAGAGATATTGCCTAATGCCAATCCAATATTTACGCAAGTTCCAATAATTATAAATTGCAACGAGTATGATGCAACAAACTGGCCTCATTTATGCTTTTATAATATCAGCGCAAATGTTACAGACCCTGACTTTGGAGATTACGTAGCTGCTTATTGGACCAACTCAACTTTTTTTACTATAAATAGCACAACAGGCATAATAAATTTTTCAGTTGATCAATCAATGGTTGGCAATTATTCCATAATGCTTAATATTACAGATACTCGTGGAGGAATGAGCTCTACAACCATTTATGTTAACCTAAATAATACTAATAATCCTCCGAGTCTGGAAGCATATATTCCGACTCAAAATTGGGTTGTCGGAGGAACTTATTGGATAACGTATGATGCCTCAGATCTTGATTTGTTATTGCCAAACACATATGAAAATTTGACATTTACAGCAAACATCACAGGCCATAATGCAAGCATTTTTTCAATTACGAAGATATCGGCGACTGAGGCAATGTTAGAAGTCACTCCAGGACCTAATGATGAAGGCAACTACACTATAAATGTTACTGTAACAGACATGTATAATAACAAATCTTCTGTTTATACAACAAAATATATTTATAATGTTACGCAGCCTCCGACAATTGTGCAAATAATCCCTTCAGGATTGCCGCTTAATGATACTATTAACAATGAAACCTGGGTCAACGTTTTTCCTTCATTTTCAGGCCTTATGCAAACAGAGATTGTCGTCTATGAAAACAGGACTTATACATTTAACCAGACTTCCATTGCGGACAATAGCAGTTATCCTAATCATTTAACTTATCAGTGGGCGTTTGATGATGTTCCTACATATACAACTCAAGGATACCAGCAGTATTTCAACTTTTTTTCTAATGGGACGCATAATATAACATTTACAGCTACTGACCAATATGGAAGCAGTAAATCATTTCTATGGTTGATAGATGTTATTGATGTAGACAGGTCTCCAATATATGTCCCGAATAGCTTACAGAATTTGACTGTAGATGGTTCTTACACTATACAAAACTATTTGACTTCATACAATAGGAATAGTACATTTACAGATACAAGATTCTACGATCCTGACGATGATCCATCAGGATTAGGATATAGTACAGACGAGACAACAAGCCTAATTTTTTCATCCTCAACATGCCCATATGCCAATTTCAGTTTTCCAGAGCATCACTTGCATATTAATGCCCTAACTATCGGAGAATGCTTGGTAATTTTTACAGCAACTGATGCGTTTAATCCTAATTTTACAGTTTCTTCAGATTTAGTATTAATTAATATTACAAATATTTCAGACGCACCTGAACCTATACAAATACCTGTAGCTATTCGAGTCCCTGGAGCTAGCGTCACGCGACCATTGCCGATACCATTGCCTGAAGAAATTGAAAGACCAAAACCTTTGCAGATTTTGACTCCCACACTTGTCACAACATACATGAATGAAACAATAAAAATTCCTATAGTTATAAACAATACATGGAACGATACGCTCTTAGGGATAACACTTGAAGCGACTACAAATGTTACTAATGTCAGTTTATATCTTGACAGGATTTATATCGCCAAACTTAACAAGGGAGAAAGCGTTGACGCCACTTTGTATGTGAAGAATTACAAGAGTGAAGGACATTATGAAATTCAATTGCTAGCCAATGTAACCGTGCCCAACTATCAGGATACAGCAACCATCTATATAAATTCTGCAGAGATGAAGTCAGAGGGTGAAGCGTTGGAAAGTAAGATATCATTCGCGCAAGACCTTCTTAGCAGCAATCCAGAATGCCAAGAATTAAACGAATTATTGGGTCAGGCAAAAATAGAATTAACCAACGAAAACTACGCAGGAACTGCAAAAATTGTGGATAATGTCATAAATGGATGCAAATATCTTGTGAATAACGCCAAAAATAATAAGGAAACACCTGATAGAAATTTCGTAAAAACTTTTGAATGGAATAAAACTTATAACGATTATATAATCTTATTCATATTTGGAATGCTATTTATAGCATCACTAGTGTATATAATGAAGAAAGATAATCCTGAAAAAAATATTTAAAAAAATTCTTTGTGAGAAATCTTTGTGAGAAAAACAAAATAAAAGTTTTTACCAAAAAATTTTTCCGAATAAGAGTAGAATATAAATACAACTATTCAAAATTGTTCAAACTTTCTTGGATATGGACAACTTCTTGAATAATTCGTAAAGATCAGAATATAATTTTTTCTTATCAAGTATAGGCAGTTGATGATATAACTCCAATGCTTTAAAATATTTTAACATCGCCAAATCTGAATGCTCATTGTCAATATTAAAGTATGATTCTTCAATCAATTCATACACTCTTGTCATATTCGGATTATTGGCAAGCATTACAGGCAAGGTAGTCATTTTTAGTATTTTAGAAGATTCGCTACTAGAATAATTTTTGTCCGAAGATTCGTCCGACGCCAATGAAATAGGTCTGCGGGATTCATCTGCATCTAGCAAATGTTTATCAAGTATGTCATGCAACGACTTCTGATGCAGTGCATCGTCAAGCCTTTTGAATGTTGCATAAAAATGCTCATAGCATTTTGCCTTATTCACGTCAAGCATGGATCTATAGAAAAGCAATGCTTCTTTATATGTAGATTTTGCTTTATCAAATTTATCAAGGATTATATCATCGTCTATTTTTTTTAGAATTCTGTTTAATTTATCTACCGCTGGTTGGATTGTTGATTGTATTTCAGATTGAGATGATTGTATTGTTGGTTGAATTGATGATGAAAATATTATTGGTTTTGATGATTGAACTGCTGGTTGCGATGGCTGAATTGGTTTCTCTGATATCAAAGGGATGGGAACAATCGAGGATGTATTTATATAAGGACTTTTTATTTTTTTTAAATCTGGAGCAACAAGTTTCCCAGAAGTTGTTTTTTCCTGAATATTTTTTTTCTCGTGAATATCCTTATGGGGCTCTAATTGCAATGTAGGTGGTGATGCAAGTGGCGATGCAGGTTTTGCTGGCGAAATTTTTGTTTGCGGAATAGATGATGAAATTGGTAATGAGCCAACTTGCAATGGCTTTCTTGATTCAGATCCGATAAGAGGAGTTGGTGTTGAAGTGACTCGAGCAGGGAAAGTTTGCATTGAAGTTCCTGGCATAGATGCAATATTTGAAGATGTAGATTTTTTCACCATAGGTCCTGTCTTAGATGTAGCTGAAGATTCTGTAGCCGAAGATTCTTTTACAACGTTTTGTGTTGTTGTAAAACTTTTTTGAGATTCTACCGAAACAGTTGGTGTAAATAGAATATTTGAAGCAGCAGAATTTTCTTTAATGCTCAAATCATTATTTGCAGTATAATCTGATTCCTTGCTAGATAATCTATTGCTATCTTTTTCATAATTACTACTGAAAATATCTTGAACAGAACCGGAAGAATTTTCAGAAATTGCATCAGGCCTAAATAATCTATTATCTTCTGCTGCAGAATTAGCCATGTCTTGCGTACCGGCTGCATTTGAAACTGCAGACAAATCTATATCTATTAAATCCTTATTGGAATTTGTATTATCATTTCCTAATAAAGTATTACCAGATTGTATCGAAACATCTGTCTTAAATCCCTCGGGTGATGCATAAATCGACGGTGAACTAGAGATTGTGGACAGATCTAAATTCAGCGCCACATTGCTGGTGTCGGCATTGTTCGAACCAGATTGTTCCTCGCGTAAATCTTTATTTGAGCCATTCGCCGATACTGGCTCTGAATCAATATAAGTAGTAACTGAAAGCATCGCTTGCAGTTGATTATATAAATCGTTAATACGAGAGTGCATTAATTTTTTATCCTCAGGATCTAATGCTTCATATAAGCTTAATGCTTCAGCATACTTTTTCTTTGCAGATTCAGCATTTGATGCGTTTATATAGAATAAAGTATCATCAGCCAAATCTCTTACTTTCTTTATAGAATCGCTAATTGTATAACTAGCATTATTTTTTTTGCCCGATTCAACTTGTGATGCAGGATTTTTGATAAGTGTCTGCAAGCGTTCATAAACTTCATTCAAATTATCATGCAATTTCTTTTTATCGTCCTTGCTTAAAGCATCATAGGCTTTCAATAAATTAATGTATGAACTCTTGGCAATATCCATGTTTCCATTTGTAATATGAAAATTTGTCTCCTCAATCAATGCATTAATTCCGGTAACGTCCATAATTTTCGGCGCTTCCTTATGTCTCTTCAGCACTTTTTGAACTATTGATTCTTCTCCGTGGACAGGTTGATCATCATATATTATATTCTTGATTATATCTCCGAATTCTTCTAAATATTTATTTATCTCATTAGTTCCGAGAATTGTCTCTTCAAGATATTCGCTTTCTGACAAGCGAATCAAGAAATCGTCTATGTGTTCCTTAACTTTTGGAGTTACAAATACCTTGTTCAATTCTTGTGATAATTCCTCGTAAGTGAATTCATAATCAAGCTTTAAGTATTCTCCAAAAAATTTCCTGATTAATGAATAAAGCTCGTCTTGATTTATAGGATTCCTATTGATGTGATAATAAATTTTGTCGAGATATGTCTTTCTAAGAAATAACTTTCTATCTACCTCAGACACCTCCTTCTCCATATTCTATTCCTCATTAAATAGGTATATAAATCTTTTTATTTTAAGCACGAATAAGTGATAAAGCGCGATAAACAAAACAAGAACAATGATAAAAATATTATTATGGATATTCGTATGCACCAATCGAAGGAGGAGTATTTACAGTTTTTCCATCATAATCAGTTGTCAATCCTACACTAATACCTTTGCCGATAGCTGGACTTCCTGAATTTAGATGGAAATTACCATTTGCAGCATTTACAAATGATGGATTCGAGGTTATGGTGTTGCTTTCGGAGATAGGGTTGGGCACAGTCCCCGCCCAGCTGATTGTCGCTCCATTATTGTAGAGAATGTTGTTTGCTATAGTAACTCCTTTTATAGTTCCTCCAGATTTACCTGTGGATATTGCAGAGTTAAAATTCGTTATTATATTATTCTTTATCTCCACATTGGTCGTCGTGCCACTCCCTGGAATCTGTATAGCAGAGATTGGATTTGCTCCTGCCACCGAAGCTGCAATGAAAACATTATTGTAGAATTTCAAATTGTCAAGAGTATAACCAGCTGATCCTCCTTCGCAAAAACCATTAGTGTTCCATCCCCCTCCTACAGTCCCAACATTATAGAACACATTATAATATATCTGGATGTTAGAGAATTTTGATGTTGACAAAGTTTCAATCTTTATAGGATTATTAAGATTCTGTAACATATTATTATAGATATAGATATCAGAAAGATCATTGGTGTTCTCGAGATAGATTCCATGTCTACTAGTGGTCTTCAGAACGTCAGGACCAAGGATGTTATCATGCACAGAATAAGTATACAGATAACTGCCTTTTCTTCCAAGATGTCCTGCTAAATCAATTGGTCCCTGCACCCTATTATTATATATCTCTATTCCTCCTAAAGAATCCCAGAATTCCATCGCGAAATCCCATTGTGCTTCATCATCATTATCGATGACGATAGTGTTATTGTAAATTTTCAAATCCTTATTTAATCCCTGAACGCATTTTATGCCAAAACCATCCGCTCGCGCTCCTCTTGCCGTCTGTGTGATGACATTATTGTACACTCTCATACCTTGCTGTCCATCTATCTGTAGGTTTCCTGGACTTCCACCAATATCGAAAGATGCGCAATTAGTTATCACATTGTTATAGAACATGTTATTGAGGCAGAAATTATTCGGCGAGACATCATCCCCGAGATTCTCTCCGTAAAAGCTCACGCCGCTGAAATAGAAATTGACGAAAGTACAATCGTGTACTCCGACATTGCTTCTTTTATCGATTACTATTGGCTCATACGCCGTCAAACTATTTCCATCCATTTTTATATTTGATATGTGTTGATTGCCGTTTGTTACACTCGATGAATATAGATATATTGTTGGTGTATTAGTTATTACTGATTTTATGATTGAAGTTGTTCCGACTCCTTCTATACTAACTCCTGGAGCAAGAACACACTGTGATGTTTCAGTATAAGTTCCCGCGTTTACATGAATAACATATCCTGAAGTTGTTACGTGTGAACATGCATAGGCAAGCGTCTTCCATGGCGCACTCGAACTTCCTGCTGCACCATCAACACCAGTTGTAGAAATATAATAAGTCCCTAATGCAGGAGTTGAACAAGCAGCACATGGACCGCCACAATCGACGCCAGTCTCACCC
>Ga0182027_10007483_pt1 | contig 16070 bp, 12 predicted proteins | sample 712E1DmetaG_FD_121300 | JGI IMG/M metagenome (GOLD analysis project Ga0182027, IMG submission 121300) | Permafrost microbial communities from Stordalen Mire, Sweden - 712E1D metaG (Illumina Assembly) | ecosystem: Environmental > Terrestrial > Soil > Wetlands > Permafrost | place: Sweden...
CACCCACAGCTCCGCCGAGCACGCCGGCCAAATCGCGCACGAGATCGACGGACGAGGCGTCGCCTAGCCCGAGCCCGCCCGCGACAACGATTGGCGCCGCAGTCATGTCGGGCACGGGAGGCTCCGAGTCGATCATTCGCAGCGGCATCACCTCGCGGTCGGAGTCAGGCAGCGTGAGCTGCTCCGTTGCCGCCAGCGGCGGCGTGCGTAGCGGCCGACCCGTTGCGGCGAAGTTCCGAGCTAACGTGAGAATGTGGATGCCCGTGAGCTCGATCACAGCGCGCTGGTTACCCTGGCCGCCGACGCCGTCGCAGACGATGGCCAGAACGCCGTCGGCAGCTCGCCAAGACCGGACGTCCGCGATCAGTGCCGCTCCCCAGGCTGCGGCGACCCGACTCAGTCCCTGAACTGCCACGTCCCCCTCGACCGCCGCCAGAATCGCCGGGCGGCCGCGTTTCACGGCAGCCAGCTCGACTGCGTCGCGAACGATCCGCGAATCGGCGACCGGCCCGAAAGCCTGGCACTCCACGACGGTGGCATCGAAGGGCAGCTCGGTGGTCTCAGCGGCCGCGTCGGGAGTCAGGATCAACAGACGTGCCGCAAGGCTGAACTCTCGAAGCGCCTCCATGCCGGCCAGCACCTCCTGCCAGACGGCCGGATCGTGAACCGCGCCCGTCGTGATCAGCCACGCCTCGGGCGTCACCCTTGCGCTCACATCCACCTCCGAGTCGTTTCGGCGAAAGTCCTCAAGCAAGGCGGCGGCGCCGCGCACGTATTCAATCGATCGCCCCAGGCGCCAGCTCGGGCGCTTCGGCAGCGGCCTTGACCATCGACAGGTCCAGGTCACTCAACGCTAAACGCTGGGCCAGCGGGGGCTCGAAAGGAGCATGCCAGGAGTCGGCCGCTCGCAGCGCGCAGTCTGGGTCTGGGTCGGCCAGCCTGGCTCCGGTGAAGTGTCTGGCCGCTATACACCCGCCGTGGCAAAGCGAGAGAGCGGAACAAGAGGCGCACACGCCTACCGGCTCCGAATTCCTGATCCTCACGAAAACGTCCGACTCTCGCCAGACCCTCGCAAGCCCGCCGATGTCCAGCACGCTGCCCGCTCGGAACTCGGGAGCGATCAAAAACGGGCAGGCATACAAGTCGCCAACCGGGTCGATCAAACAGACAATCGTCCCGGCCCCGCACATGTTCATGCCCGGAAGGGGCGCGCCGAAGGCAGACAGGTGGAAGAACGAGTCGCCTGTTGTGACGTCTGGATGCGCCATGAGCCATCGGTACAGGCGCAGGTTCTGCCACGCGGTCGGTCGTAGAACCTGCCAGACGTTTACCCCTCGCCCCGACGGCCGTAGCCGAGAAAACCGCAGTTCCGCACTCCACGACCCGGCAAGGTCGTAGAGCCCGTCTAGATCGTCGATGTTCTCCCGGGTCACGACGCTGTTCAGCGTGAACCTGAAACCACGCCGCGACAGCCGCTCCATGGCGCGGAGCGCGGCGTCGAACGAGCCGCGTCCGCGTATCCAGTCGTTGGTCGCGGCCGAGGCGCCGTCGATGGAGATCTGGATGTCCAGGTAGGGCGTCGCCGCGATCCAGTCGGCAACGGCATCGTCGAGCAGCGCCCCATTTGTGCTGACCTTCATGCCGAGACCGCGCCCGACTGCATACTCAACTATCTCTTGGAAGTCGGGGCGCACCAGCGGCTCACCGCCCCCGACATTGGCGTAGAAGACCCCCAGGTCGACCAGTTCGTCCACGACGCCGAACGCCTGACTCTGCGTCAGCTCGGTGCCCGCCGCGCGGCCGGAGTCCGAGAGGCAATGGCGGCAGTGCAGGTTGCAGGCATAGGTCAACTCCCAGGTCAGGCAGATCGGGGCGCTCAGGCCCCGGCGCATGAGATCGAGGTTCACGCACCGACCCTCCCCGAGACGCGGTGCGCCAGAGAGCCCGCCCGGGATTCGACGCTCTTCAGCAGGGCATCCGCCGCGGACCGCAAGAACGTCCGCCGCAACGCACCCGCAGTGACTCCGGACGAGTAGGCCAGGTCCTCCAGGATATGCAGAGGTATGTAGGTGGCCGCGCCCACCGGCGGGTGGAGTGTGGAGTAGTCGCAGAGGGCCGAACCGACGATGCAGGTCGGAGCCACAATCGGGACCGACCGCCGGAGCGCGGTCTCCCCGAGCAGCAAAGTGGTCGCGTGGTAGCGCGACAGGTTGGTCAGCGTCGAGGTGACACGGCCCAGGACAAACCCGGGCTCATTGATACGTTCGAGAACGCCGAGGCGATCCTTCGCCGCTCGTCGAGCTGTTGGCGCCAAAAGCAAGCCGACCGCCAGGAGCGCGAACCCCCAGCTTCGACGCCGCAGCGCAGCCATGAGGGACATAGCGCCGAGCACGCGCGGGACGCTCATTTGGATCCCGGAGCGCGTGACCGGGTGGCGCCCCCACAGGAAGGACTCGCTGCGCCCGTAGGCAAAACGCCGATTCGCGATCTCACGGGCACGTCGGGGCGGCTCGTGAGTAACCAGAGCCTCCGGCACATAGCGGATCCTGCCACCTGCCGCCATGAGCCGAAGGCACAAGTCTACGTCCTCACCGACTCGCAGCTCTGTCCTGAAGCCACCACACCGCTCCAGCTCGCTGCGCCTGGCGACCATGTTGGCGGTCGGGACGAAGAAGCGAGGTCCGCGCGGGTCGAGGTCGCCGAAGACTATGCCCATGTCAAGAGGCGATCGCACCGACTCAAAGGCGCTGATCGAATCAAGATCAGGCTCGGTCATCACGCGGCAGGCGGCGGCCGAAACGGCCGGATCAGCTATCTCGAGCACAAGCCGCAGCAGCCAATCGGGCGATGCGACGCAGTCCGTATCAACGAACGCAACCAGTTCGGACTGGGAGGCTCGCATTCCAGCCTCTCGCGCTGCACCCGGACCGCCATTCTTGGCGAGCGTAACCACGCGGGCGCCCCGGCCCGACGCGGCCGCGGCCATCTTGCCGTCGTCGCGAGACGCATCATCCACGACGAGGATATCGAGCAGATGCGAGGGGTATCGCTGGCCCCGGATCGACTCGACGCAGCGGGCGACCATATCGGCCCTGCAGTAGGCCGGTATTACTACCACCACGGAAGGCAGCCCGGTCGCGATCGGCTCAAGAGAGCGGCGCAGGAACCCGAGGCCGGCCATAGCTTCGAGGACGCGGGCCAGTTTCGGATCCGTGGCAAGGCCGATGTTGCCCGTCAGCAAGCCATCGGGAGCGACTGCCTGCACCAACCTGCCGGCACCCATGCCAAGCCGGAGGGCTCGTGGATCACCTTCACGCACGAGCAGGTACCCGCCCGTGCCCTCGTAGAGGCGCGCGGGCGGGTCGGCTCGATAGCCGCTGACCTCCGCCCATCGGCCGATCGCCAGTGTCATCACGGGCCTTCTGGCGGCCCGTCGTCGCCGCCAACGAACCCCTCTGCCACGAGGAATCGGATGGCCTGCTCGACGAGGGTTTCGACCGAACCGCGAACGACCCGGCCGGCGCGGGACGCAGCTCCGGACGACATCAACGATCCAATGCGCTCCTCCGGCGTCTCACCGGCGGGCGCGAGCTTCAAACGCGGGGGCAGCTTCGGCGCGCAATACGACGGCGAGGCTTCGTGGCGGCCGTTACGCGCAACCTGCACGACGCGGATCGGCGACCGGTCGGTCGCCAGCCGCCGCTCAAGAGTGACTGCCGGAAGCTGGACGGAGGTCGTCCGGATGCCGAGGACGGCAGGCAAGCGGACGCTTGCCTGGACCCGCCTGCCGACCGAGTCCAGGACGACAAACGTGACCGAGTCGGCGGCAGCCAGGGCTAGGTCCGGCGCGTCCAGCGAGACTTCGCCGGCATATGGCAGGCCGACGATTTCGGCGAAGGCGGGCGGGACCACGCCGCTCCCGCGATCAATGCTGGCTGCACCGGCCACGACCAGCGCGACAAAGCCGTCCATTGGCGCCGCCAGCGCGAGGGCCTCGGCGGTGGCGATGGGATCGTGAAGGAGAAGCGGCATCTCCGCGCGGATCACCTCGTCAACTCCGAGCGCCAGCAGGTAGCGAGCCGTGTCGTCGGCCTCGGCCGGCCCGGCAACCACCGCCACGACCCGGACATTGGAGCCGGTCGCGCCCATGACGTCACGGGCGGCCAGCGCCCAGGCCGCCGCTTGGAGGCTGGCCGGGTCTGGGGCTGAGCCCAGTCGCCGGCGGTCTGGCTGACCGTCGAGCGGGTCGACCGCGGCGGTCGCAGGGTCCACCGCATGTTTTGCCAGCACGATGATAGTCAAGGGATCGCTCATCTCAACGCCGTTCACGAGTAGGTGAAGGCCACGCCGAAACCTCCGGCGGGATAGGACCACTCGATCGCTCCGTCCGGCTTGTCGCACGCTACATAGCAGGTGCCGCATTCGAAGCAATGCTCGTAGTTGAAGAGGATCCGGCCGTCGCCGAGGAGCACGAACAGGCCGGCCGGGCAGACGTACGTGCACGCCCGCGTCGGGCAGTCACCGCACGCCTCGGCGTGGACAATGATGTGGGGCCGCTCGTGGATGCGGAAACGCGTCGTCGCCAGCGCCTCGTCCAGCGTCATCGCCACTGCCATCACGCTCCTCTCCCCGCACTGCCTGCTTCGGCCGGGCCGGGGCCGGTCTGGAGCGCTCCTGGAGCCCATCCCGTCCTCATGCGGGCCGTCGTCTATCTGCGGAGCCGATGGCGCGCGCTGCGAAGTTGCCTTCAATGATGGCGGCATGTGCGCGTCGCGGCGTCACGCAGTCGCCGGCTCGCTGTAGGCTCGGGTGGCGACCCTTCAGAGCGAAGTACAACTCGTCGTCAGCCACCGACGGGTAGGCGATGACCAGCGCGTCGATCCCATCCCAGTGGCGCGGCTCACCTGTGTAGACATCCATGCCGTCGACCGAATGGTTACCCACGCCGAGCACGACGGTGTCCGGCGTGAGCGTCGCGCCCATCTCGCCCATTCGCCGAGACCAGTGCTCGTAGTCGAGCGTGGTTCCGAGATCGCCGCCTACGTAGAGTGACGACGTCACCAATTCCACGGCAGCGCCACGCTCGGCGAGGGCCTCGGCCACGCCCGTAGTGTCGTGGAAACCAATCCCGTCGACGATCAGGACGCGGCAACCCGTGCCGAGCGTCTCGCTTCCGCGGCGCCGCTCCAGAATGTCGACGACGTTGTAAGTCCACGGTGCGTCGGAGCCGGGAATGGACGGCTCGCCGTGCCGGTCGCGCGCGCCGGTGGCGACGATGATGTCGTCGTAGCCGCCGGCCAGCAGTTCGTCCGCGGTCGCACGACTGTTGAGCCGGACGTCCACGTTGAGCTGGTACATCGCATTGGTCAGGTTTCGCACGAGCTCTCCGAACTCCGACCGGCCGGGTGCCTTGACCGCCGTCCGAACCTGCCCGCCGAGTTCGGGCCCTTGCTCAAAAAGGGTCACTCGATGGCCGCGCATCGCCGCGACGCGCGCGGCCTCCATGCCGGCCGGTCCGCCGCCTACCACAGCCACGGACCGCTCTTCAGCGGCCTTGCCGAGCAGCCGCTCGTGGTGCGTCCCTTCGCGCCCGGTTGCCACGTTCTCGATGCAGCCCATCCAGCGGTTCACGCCGACGCGGCCTACGCACTCCTGGTTGCAGGAGAGACAGACGCGAATCTGGTCGGCCTCACCGGCCAGCGACTTGCGGGTGAACTCCGAGTCGGCGATCTGGGCCCGGACGATGCCGACCAGGTCGGCCCAGCCCGCAGCCAGAATGCGCTCCGCCTGGCCTGGGTCCTTGATCCGGCCTACGCCGATCACCGGCAACCTGACCTGCCGCCGAATCGCAGCTGGGATGTAGATCGCGTAATCGGGGGGGACCCTCATTGAGGCCTCGATGAGGAAGAGCGACTCGGTGGCGACGCCGATGCTCGTGTTGATGTAGTCGATCATCCGATCCTGCTCAAGCCGGACGGCCGTCTCCACCGCCTCGTCCAGCACGATGCCGTCAGGCTGGAACTCGTCACCGCAGAGGCGCACGCCGATGACGAAAGCCGGCGAGACCCGATCCCGGATCGCCGCGATGATCTGGCGTAGCAGGCGCATCCGGTTATCGAGGCTGCCGCCGTACTCGTCGGTCCGGTGGTTCGTGTGCGGCGACAGGAACTGCCGCACGATCGAGGAGTGGCTGCACTGAAGCTCGACGCCGTCGAAGCCGCCACGCTCACAGCGTTCGGAGGTCTCGGCATATCCCTCCGCGATCGAGCGAAGATCCGCCGCGTCCGCCGCCCTTGGAACTTCGCGGAAGAGCGGGTCTGCGATCGGCGAAGCGCCCAGGAGTGGGACACGGGTGTGGTGCGAAGTGCCTTGGGCACCATTGTGGTTGATCTGCGCCAGTATCCGCGCCCCGTGCCGGTGGATCGTGGAGGTGAGCTTGAGGTAGCCCGGGAGCACGTCCTCCCGGTAGGCCTGGATCAGCTTCTGGTAGGCATGGTCAGACGGGTGCGCGGACTGCTCCTCGGTGATAATGAGCCCGGCTCCACCGACGGCCCTCGCCTCGTAATAGGCGATCAGGCGATCGCTCGGCAGGTTGTCCTCCGCGTAGTTGGTCAGGTGCGCGGACAGCACGACGCGGTTGCGTAAGGTCATCGAGCCGACGCGTAGGGAGCTGGCCAGGATGGGGTAGTAAGGATTCATCGGGTCTTCTCGGGCGACGTGACGGCTTCGCCAACGCCGGCCAGCGGTCCGGAAACGGGCTTCGTCGTGGCTCTTACTAACCCGAGCTGCCGCGCGGCCCGGCCGCCTTCCAGTACCGCGTCGATGATCCGCCGCGGAGCGAGGGCATCGCCGATGCATTCCGCGGGCAGGCCCGCAGCCATGGCCGCGTGGAAGAGATGGTCGTCGGGCTCCTCTCGATCGCAGACCACGAGCGCGGCCACGTCCTCAATGCGCGTTTCCTCGGCACGGTAGTGGCGTCGGAAGACCAACGTGCTGTCGCCGCCACGGACGAAACTGTGCTCGGGCAGCATCTGCACGCGTGCAGCGTGGAGCCGGAGTCGCAGGTCCGGCAGGCCTCCCTGCGGCAGGTAGGCCGCACCGACAAAGTGCTCAGGGGTGACTAAGAGCACCTGGATCCCGGGGAGGCGAGCAGCCAGGACCTCGGCCGCCGACGGACCGGAGAAGTCGTCCACGAGATCGAACACGACCACCGGTCCTCCGCCGTCCAGGGCGGCCTGGAGAGAGGGGGCCCAGACCGCCGCTAGGACATCACGGTGCGTGAATACCGGAGGCCGCCCACCTTCGATTCGCACTCCCCCGAAACTGGGATCGCGCGGGCGGGCGCCCGTGGCCAGGATGATCCTGTCGGCATCGCTGGCGAGCAGGTCATCCAGAGTAGCCACCCGATTGGTATGGATCTCCACCCCGAGGGCCCGAAGCCGCGCCACCCGCCACTTGACGGCGGCCAAGTATCGCTCCCTGGTCGGCGCACCGGCGATGAGTCTGACCGCGCCCCCGGGCTCCGAGCCCGCGTCCCACACCTCCACCGCGTGGCCGAGCGAGGCCGCCACCCGGGCCGCCTCGAGCCCCGCAGGCCCCGCGCCAACGACGAGGACTCGGCGCCGCCGCCCAACAGGGACGGAGCCTGAGAACTCCGCCTCGGCCTCGTGGCCTGCGGCTGGGTTATGGATGCACGAAACGATGTTGTTGGCCCCGCCGCGGACCTGGCAGTCCTGGTTGCACAGCAGGCAGGGCCGGATCAGATCGGGCCGGCCCGCGCGAAGATGGGCGGGCAGATTCTCATCCGCAATTAGCGCACGGGTCATCTCCACCCCATCGGCGGTACCGCCATCAACGAGGGCTGCCGCGACCTCGATGTCCGCGATGCCACCCTGCGCGAAAACCGCAGTGGCGGACGAGATGGCCGCCCGAACGCGGGCGATGAGCGCCTCGTCGCGGGGCTCGGCGATGAATCCACCTGGCTGCGTGCGATTGAGGCTGTAAGGGCCGCCACGGGTCACCAGTAGGTAGTCCACATCGCCGCCCGCTGTCAAAGCCCGTGCCAGGGCCACACCCATATCCGGTGTGATCCCCGCCCAGGGTGCGAACTCGTCCACGCAGAGCCTGAGGCCCAGGATGCGGTCGCCGCCCAGACCTTCGCGCACGGCCGCGACCACCTCGCGCGCGAACCTTGCTCGGCCTTCGTCATCGCCGCCGTAGCCATCGGAACGGCTGTTGGTCAGGCCGGAGAGGAATTGGCGCACGAGCGAGTGCTGCCCGGCATTCACCTCGACGCCATCCAGGCCGGCTCGCACCGCCATGGCCGCGGCCGATCGAAACCCGTCGACGATCTCCTCGATCTCCTCTATCTCCGCGGCCTTGGCGACCTCGCGTGTGGCGACTTCCTGGAAGGGCGATGGCGCGAGCACTGCCCGCTGGCTCAGGGCACCGGTAGCCTGGCCGCCGGAGTGGCCGAGCGACGCAATCACCAGCGCCCCGTTGGCCTGGACAGCCCGACCGACCAGTGTCAGGCTTTTCTCGAAGCCGTCCGCCCACGTGTGCGGGGCGAGTTCGTACGGCTGGTCTGAAGAATGGACACACGCCTGCTCCAGCACGACGATCCCGGCGCCGCCCTTCGCCCGGGCCGCGTAGTAGGCCGCATGGCGATCGGTGAAGCAGTTCCGCCGGCCCAGATTCGTGACGTGCGGCCCGAACAGGATTCTGCTCGGGCTGACTCGGCCACGAAGCTCGAGCGGACTCGTCAGCTGGATCACTCGATTACTCCGGATGATCCTGTCGTCTGCACGAGGATTCCCAACGCCACCATGGAGTCGAGGACGGCCGCGACCTGGCTTTCGGCGGCGGCCTGTCTGGCGGAGTCACCGCCGGCCAACCAAGCAACGATGCGCTCGACGGTCTCACCTCGGTCGAGGCGCACGGCAACCTCCAGAGCCAGCCTCGACTGAATCACTTGGAGACGGCGCGTGGCGTGCGAATAAGCAAGTCCGCCGAACACCTCCCGTCTCAGCGAGCAGGCTGGAGCCAATCGGTACCCACCACGACAAGCGCTCTCACCGAGCGGCTCAGTAGACACCACACATGCCATCAATCGGGAGGTCGTCTATGCGGATCTCCTCGACGAGGAGATCCTCCTCGGTCCCGAGCATGGCTTCATCGGGCAGAGCATCGGATGGCGGCGTGGCATCTGCTCCTAAGTCGCGAAGACCTTCGGAGTCAATGGCAGCTATCAAGACGGTGGCTTCGAGCATTGTTTTCCTCCTTTCCTGATTTGCCATACCCAGTATCTCGTACTGGAGTCTGCGGGACTTCCCCCTGATGGCGTAGTCAGCCGAAGCGCCGAGCTTCACGGGAATGCGGTGACCTGGCGGGTGGGCTCGCTCGCAGGGTCGGCCCGTTCCGATCAACGACCTTTCATCAGATGAAATCTCTATCCATGCTACGGATAAGGTAGCCTCCACGACCTAACGCGTCAACTAGTTCCGAGTCTGCGGAGCCGCGTCGGCCGCCTCCCGTCGCACGCCGCTTCGATGTCTGGTGGCGAACTGCCGGTCCTTAGCCGCGGGCCCGATGCACAATCACGGATGGCACCCGGGCCACTCGCGTTCTGAATCGCCGGCACGTCCCAGCCGATCTGCCTCCTCCGACGGAGCCTCAACGGCCTCGGCTATCTGGCCCACTGGCTCACGCCTCCAGTACGACCGGACCGAGGGGCGTCGGGCGCACAACACGCCGAGGCCATTGCAGGGATTGCCACCGGATTACGCACTCGACCAAGGCCGCTTGTCGGCGCACGATAACGTCTACTCCTCCTGCAGGAGATGGAGTGCGAAACCGGCCACTTCCTCGGCTAGGTAGATCGCCTTAGGGCTCCCATCTGCAGCCAGCTTCACGCTAGCCTGGTCGACGGCGAACCCATTGCGGGATAGGTATGCCACGGCCCGCGGAATGCTCGCCGTCCGAATGGCAATATGGCCCAACTCTCCGCGGGACCGACCCTTGACAACCTCGATGCCCGGGCTGGCGAAGATCGAGCTATTGCCAGCCGTGACCTCGAACCCGAAGAGGGCACCGAAGCGGCGCGCCACGGCCTCGGCCTCCTGAGCGTCCGCCGTCGACACGCCCACATGAGCCAGAGCGAAGTGGTGCACGGCCCGACCTGCGTCGCGGCTCAGCGCGGCCACAGCCGCCCAGTCGCGGGCTCGCAACAGCTCGGGCTTGACCATCCAGGAGGTCCCGACGGCCAGGACGTGCTTGTCTGCGAGATAGCGGCCCATGTTCAACACGCCGATACCGCCGGTCGGCACAAAACGCACCCGGGGGAAGAGAGCGGCCAGCGCTTTGAGCATCGCAACACCGCCAGCAGCTTCGGCCGGAAAGTACTGCACAGCGTCTAGTCCGATTCGTACGGCCGCTTCTATCGCCGTGGCCGTGGCGCATTCGGGCAGAACGACAACTCCGCGTTTGAGAGCCTGCCACACGACAACCTCGTCAAGAACCGAGCAGCCTATGAAACGCGCTCCCGCGTCAACGGCGGCGTCGACCTGCTCGGGCCTGGTCACCCTGCCCGCGCCGATGATGGCGCTCGGGCAGGCCGCAGACGCGGCTCGAATCGCCGCGCCGGCGGCGGCAGTGCGGAAGGTGAACTCGGCGACCGGAAGCCCGCCGTCCTGAAGCGCTGCCATCAGAGCCGGCGCGATAGTAGGAGAGTCAACGGATACCACGGGGATGACGCCCAGGCTGCCGATCTGGTCCAAGAGCGTGTTCATTGCGCCGCCTCCAGCACTTGAATCGGGATCGATGACAATTCGGGGTGCCCTTGGCTCGTCGACACTGGTCATCCATCTGACCATGCGGCCAGCCGGACGGGCGGTACGCGATTCCGGGTACTCCGGCTGCCCCCGGCTACTGGCACGGGGTCGCGATCGACAAATGCCGCGCCGTCAACCACCCGGATCACCGCGGCGGACAGCCAAGGCCACCATCTGGGAGCCCCGCCCGTGTTGGGAGGTAAGACACGGGCGGGGCAGTGACAAGTCCGGACTGGCTCGGGCTCAACCTTCGTGGTCGGCGGAAGACAGCTCTGCCTGCACAGCTGCCCGTTGCGCTGCGGGCCTCCGCACGGAGTCGGCGTTGATGGTCTACTGACCGACCGGCAGCTCACGGCCCTTCCGCCTGACAGTCGGCCCAGGGACGGCCACCTGGGCGAGCATCTCGGCAACGTCGAGAGTCGAGACCGCGTCCCCGGCTCCAGCGTCGGCGAGTCCGTCACGCAACATCGTCATGCAGAAGGGACAGGAGGTCGCCAGCGTCGGCGCTCCGGTTGCGAGGACTTCCTGGACGCGTGCCGCGTTGATCCGTGTACCCCGCGTCTCCTCCATCCACATCCGGCCGCCGCCGGCGCCGCAGCAGGCGGTCTGCCTGCCGTGCGCACCCATCTCTGCGAGTTCGACATCCCAGAGGTAACGGAGGACGTCCCGAGGCGCCTGAACGATTCCGTTATACCGGGCGAGGTAGCAGGAGTCGTGGACGGTGACACCCCTGGTTGCGGCGCCGTCCTTCTCCCGAACCGAAAGACGACCTGTTGCTAGCAGAGACGCAAGGAATGTCGTGTGGTGGGTGACGCTGTAGCGGCCGCCGAACTGCGGGTACTCGTTGGCCAGGGTGTTGAAGCAGTGGGGACAGGCGGTCACGATCGCCGGCGAGCCGTACTTCGCCAGAGTCGCGACGTTCTGGGCCGCAAGCATTTGGAAGAGGTACTCGTTGCCCATCCGCCGGGCCGCGTCACCGGTGCAGGCCTCTTCCTGCCCGAGGACGGCGAAGCTGACCCCGGCAACATGGAGGCAGGTGGCGAACGCCCGGGCGACGCGCCTGTTGTGCTCGTCGAACGCCGCCGCACAGCCTACCCAGTAGAGCACCTCGATCTCGTCGAGCTTGCCGGCTCGCGCGAGGTCCTGGGCCACCGGCACCTCGAACGGAAGGCCCTTGGTCCAGTCGAGGCGAGCCGAAGGCGGTTGGCCCCACGGATTCTGCTGGTTCTCCATCGCCCGGAAGGAGGCTGCGAGCTCGGGCGGAAAGCGGCTCTCCTCGAGAACGAGGTTGCGCCGGATCCCGACGATCTTGTCCACGTGCTCGATGAGCAGCGGACAGGCCTCGACGCAGGCCCCGCAGGTGACGCAGTCCCAGACCGCCTCGAACGAGATCGCGTGGTCTACCAGGGGGAGTGCGGCGACGCCCGGTTTGAGGGAATCGTGCTTCGCCGGACCGCGCGCGCGCCCCATGGACGAGCTTGGCACCAGATGAAGACCGATCTCGGCCTCGGCGGTGAGTTCGCGTACCCCCATGATGAGCGCCTTGGGATTGAGCGGCTTGCCGGTCGCGTAGGCGGGGCAGGCGTCCTGGCAGCGTCCGCACTCGGTACAGGTCAGCCCATCGAGGATGTCCTTCCAGGACAGGTCGGCGAGAGTCCTTAGGCCGAACGTGGCGTCCTCCGCCTCGAGGTCCATCGAGGGGAGGGTGCCGCGGGGCTCGAGCTTGCGTAGGTAGACGTTAAAGAAGCTCGACGCGACATGAAAGTGCTTGGTCATTGGCAGCCAGACCAGGAAGATGCAGACGCAAGCGATGTGGACCCACCAGGTGAATCCGAGAAGGAACGTTAGGAAGCCCGGGTCGGCGCCGGCCGCGAGCGACCCAACGGCGTTCGTGATGACCGCTCCAGGCAGTGGGCCGTACAGGGCAGCCTCACAAGCCAGGGCGCCAAACTCGGCCGCCACTATCCCTGCGATCAGGAGGAGGATGATGACGCCTGAGCGTGACAGGGTAAGGCGAGCCGGACGGAAGACAACCCGCCGGGCGATGGCATAGATCAAGCCGCCGATGGCCGCTACCGCGGCCACATTGCGCGCGAAAAGCAGCGCAGCCCACATCACGCCACCGAACGGCGCGGCGAGAATCGCTTCGACGAGGCCGCCCGTCGCCGCGCTGGCGACTCCGACGCTTAGGAGCAGGAAGGCCGCAAAGATCGCGTAGTGCATCAGACCAGCGCGGGCATCACGGAAGAGCCGAGTCTGGAGGAAGGCGTACCGAACGAGGCCCGCGAGCCGTCGAGGAACGTCCTGGAGAGGCGTGGTCGGGCGCACCACACCCATCACCCGAAGGTGGCGTACTACTTCGAGCCCGAAGAGCGCGACCGAGGCCCAGAAGACCGGGATCGCCAGCCACCAGAACGGCACGCGAGTCAGCGATTCGACCACTCAACCTCCCAACAGACTGGCGGCCCCTTCGACGGCGGCCGCGACTTCGAATCAGCCGGAGCGTGCCTTGAGCGCTGAGATCAGCGCCGGAGCGACGGCGAACAGATCGCCGATCACGACGAGATCGGCAGCCTCGACAATGGGGGCCTCCGCGTCCCGATTGACGGCTACGATCGTCTCGGCCGTCTGCATTCCCACCGTGTGCTGGAGCGCCCCGGAGACGCCAAGCCCGATATACAGCTTCGGCTTCACGGTCTTGCCGGTCTGGCCAATCTGCTGGCTGTACGGTACCCAGCCAGAGTCGACGGGCGCCCTCGTTGCGCCAACGGCGCCACCGAGCACGTCTGCCAGCGCTTGAACAAGATCCATGCCTTCGGGACCGCCAACGCCACGGCCGCCGCACACGATCACGCTGGCCTCTTCGATAGGGACAGCCTCAGACGCCTCGGTGACCCGGTCGATAACCGCCACCGCCGGCAGTGTGACCGAGGCGGTGACAGTGACCGCCACAACGGCGCCGGGCGCAGCCAGTGGCTCGGCAGTGACGCTGGTGGGTCGGACTGTGATGATCCCATGCCCGCCCGTGAACACGCTCGTAGTCAGCAGCTTGCCGCCAAAGACGCTTACCTCGACTTCTGGCTCGCCATCTTGCCAGCCGATAGCGGATGCGTTCGCGATCACGCCCCAGCCGAGCAGGGCGGAGAGCATCCCGGCAATGTCGCGACCGTCGGACGTCGCCCCAACCAGAAGGTAGGCTGGCTGCTCGCGTTCGATCAGCGCGGCGAGCGACGGCGCGACGGCCACCGCCACTGCCATCCCAGCGGCGGCCGGTACCACAAGGCTGTGCACCACGGGCACGTATCTGGCGAGGTCAGCCGCGACGCCCTCGGGGCTGGCGCCCGCGATCACTCCAATGACCTCGCGGCCGGCGGTCTCGCCGAGCACACGTCCGAGCGTGGCGGCCTCGGCGCTCACACGCGCAAGCTCCGTTCCTTTCGACTCGCCCAGGACCCAGATCGCGCCGGACATCAGATAAGTCTCCGCTCAGCGAGGAACGCCACGACCTCACGTACCGCCTCGTCTTGCGAACCCCGGACGATCCGCGGCGTTCCACGCGGCGCCCGAGGCCGGCTACTCGTGACTCGAGAAGTGGCAGCCGCGCCGCCGACGACTGCACCGCACAGGTCGAGGTCTGCGAGCGAGCGCGTGGCAATCTCCTTCCGGCGGGCCGCCATGATGCCCTTGAGAGCCGGGTAGCGGGGCTCGCCGAGAGCCTGGGTTGCCGAGATCAGTGCAGGCATTGGCGCGTCGAGGACCTCGTACCCGGTGGGAGTGATCCGACGCACCCGGACATGGCCGTCCGACGGCTCGATCCGCGCCGCGTAAGAGAGGTACGGAAGCCCTAGGAGAACCGCAATCCCGGCCGCCACAACACCCCCGCTCCCGTCGGAAGTGTCGACACCCGCTAGCACCAAGTCGAACGAGAGGCCACGCAATGCGGCGGCTAGCACGTGCGCGGTCGTGAGAGCGCATGATCCTTCAAGAGCGGGGTCCGTGATCAGAACCGCACGCGCCGCCCCTAGGGCGAGGCCCTTGCGAATTGTTTCAGGAGCGTCCCCAGGGGCCATCGCGAGGAGAACGACCTCGCCGCCATCGGGGCTTGCCTCTACGAGCTTGAGTGCCGCCTCCAAAGCGTACTCGTCGTTGCCGTTGATAACCGCCGGAACCGCTTCGCGGTCCAAGCGAAAATCCTGTCGCAGGCGCTCCTGGCCCGTGGCGTCGGGCACCGGCTTGGCCAGCACAACGATTCGCATTCTCAGTCGGTCTCCTTGGCGTCGCCAGCAAGCAAGTTGGATGTCTCCGCAAAACAGGTAATGCCGCGGCCCCGGTCCCTTTGCGATGAGTCGTATTTCGTCAGATGAAATCTGTATTCATATTGTGGTAGAAGTTACTCTTCCGGCTCGCCCGCTGTCAAGCTCCTGCTCTCGCCGTGGCGTGGGTGTGGGCCTGCGGCCGCGGATCGGCGCGATCGCAGGTCTGGGTGGCTGGACTTAGGTCGGTCTCGAGGCGGCCAGGCTAGGCCGAACGTCCGATGATGCGGCCGCTTCGAATGAACGCGGCACTACGCTCCCGCAGGCAAAGCATCTCCCGACGCATAAACAATCCGAAGGCTGCTCCGATCGGTGCGGATTTCACAGGTTTTCGCCACCTGATTTCACGCGAATTCGCCACCTGAATTCGCCGGAATTGGCCGCGGGTTTCACGGGTTTTGGCCGCGCGTTTCACGCGTAATGGCCGCCCGGACTCGGAGATCGCCGACAGCACCGACGTGAGGCCGTCCGACACCGCACCCTCGTTCTCGATGAAGTCCATCGAGGAGAGATGCCGGTGCCCCGTCCCCGTGCTGCTATGCGCCAGATCAGAGAAGTCCTGCGGCTTGCCCAGGCGAAGTCCCTCTCGCCAACCGAGATCGCCATCGCGGCCCATCTGCCGCGGACGACGGTCCGCAACTACCTGTCCCGAGCCGCGGCGGCCGGTCTGTCGTGGCCGCTGCCAGACGATCTCGATGACCGCGGCCTAGAAGAGCGACTCTTCGGGCGGCCCGCGCCGCCGCCGGCGATCCTGGCCCGCCCGGTCCCCGACTGGGAGATCGTGCACGCCGAACTGCGCCGGCCCGGCGTGACCCAGGCTCTGCTGTGGTCCGAGTATCGAGAGCGTCATCCCGACGGCTTCGGATACACCTGGTTCACCGAGTCCTATCACGCCTATGTCGGCAAGCTCGATCTCGTCATGCGCCAG
>Ga0182027_10007484_pt1 | contig 16069 bp, 17 predicted proteins | sample 712E1DmetaG_FD_121300 | JGI IMG/M metagenome (GOLD analysis project Ga0182027, IMG submission 121300) | Permafrost microbial communities from Stordalen Mire, Sweden - 712E1D metaG (Illumina Assembly) | ecosystem: Environmental > Terrestrial > Soil > Wetlands > Permafrost | place: Sweden...
ACGGTTTTTATAAAATTAAGCAAAAGCGATTAGTTGGTAAGAAAATAGCGGGATAAGGGCAGCGGAAACAAGAATATCCCTGTTAAAAAACATTCTTAGCGGTTCTAATTCGGAGTTCGGGTATTATTACATGGTGCTTGATTTGTTGACACCCTCACAAATGATGGTGTATACTCACCATCAACTATGTCAATCCTCAGTAAATGGATCCTTAAAAAATTGAAGATTAATAAAGAGGGGCCATCGACTTTTGCCAGAAGAATCGGCATTCATCCTAGTGAAATGTCCCGCATTCTGAAAAGTAAGCCGGTAGGTTCGATAAAGACTTTTAAGAAAATTTCTAAAGGGTTTAATGTTTCTTTTTGTGAATTCGTCCATGAAATTCGATTATGCGATTGTGACAAAAGGCCAGGGGCCAACAAAGAAAAGATTTTTAATAAAACCCATACATTTTTAGACTCTAAAGGAAAGCCATTGACCCTTCACCTGAGTATTGGAAGATAATTCGCCCCGCAATAGCTATTTCGAAAAAAATCAAATACATTTGATTTTTAGTCAAAATAATTGTTGACAAAATTTTTCTTTCTGATATCATTGGTTCTAGAAAATCAGTAAAGAATTTTTTCTCTCCGTCCCCCTCGGTAAGATGTTCTTAACTGATCAAATCCCCCGAAAGCAGTAAGCTCTTAAAAGGTTTTAAATTCATCGCAGTATAATTTCTTTTCGCCCAAACGAGGAAGTTGTACCTGCAAGGTGTGATTTTTAAACGAGGAGATAGCCTGTGCGCGCTATTCCACCTAAAATCCATATCTTGAGGTTCGTTGGGGAACAAGGGGTTGTCAGCGTTGACGATGTTACCCGACATTTATTCCTGCCCGATAAACTCTCCGCTGTCCGTATTGCCTTATATAAGTTAGGCCTTGCTCATGTGAAGTATAAAGACATCAAACATGGGGTCTGGTTTATAGACAAGCCGGAGCTTTTTGAGCTTATTAATTCTTATTTTCCTGAATTACCCTTATTTCAAATCCATATCATTCCTGTAGCTTATTATCTACATTCTCTTGAAATCAACAGAATCCGTACCACCTTGGAGAAATCCAATCAAATTTCAGTAGATGAATGGTGGTCCGAAAATTATATCCGTTTTCTTCCTTCGTCCATACGTTCAAAATTTTGTACTTCACAAACGCCTGATGCTATCTTCTGGATCAAGAAACAAGACGGAACCCGCCAACAATTTTTTCTGGAATTCGAACGTACTTTGAAGTTTAAAGAGCGTTATGAGGAGATATTTCTTTCTTATGCCGGTCGTCATGACGTTCAAAAACGCAATGTTCTGTATATTTGCCAAACACAACATATAAGAGAAGAATTGTTAAATATTGAAGCAAAGATGGCAAAGGCAGGCAAATTAGAGGGAACAGGATTATATTTTCAATTTGTCACCTTGGCCAGTTTTTATAAAACCTACAGCAACGAACAATTAAAAAATGAGGAGGGCTATGATGAAAATCTTCAAGTGGCTAATAAAACCGGAGTTTAAAAGTTTTATGTTATTGATGGTCTTTATCTTATTGACCACCCAGAGCGCATTCGCTGATTTAGTTAGCGACATGAGCGACTTACAAAGCAAGATTACGACCATCTGTAATCCTTTGGCTATTATTTTTCTTATTGTTGCCGGTTGGCAGAAAGCTATGGGGAATGCCCAGCTTTTCATACTAGCACTTGTTGGAACGGTCGTCATGTTTGCCGCTCCCCAAATTGTGAATTTTATCAGCGCTTCATTTGGAAATTAAGTTTATGCGTTCATATTCAGAAAAATGTTTACGGAATTTACAGGACAGAATGATTGTCTTTGGTTTTGAGGGTTGGGATATCTTTATAGTTATAGGAGCCGCTTTGATCCTGCAGACCATAAAGGTGAATAACCTGGTTGTTTGGGCGGTTTGTGGCGCATTGAGCGGCTTCCTCATTTTAATCAAAAAGGGCAAACCGCCTAATGCCACGGAACATTACTTGGACTGGTTTTTTAAGAATAAACGCTACAGTGCCTTTGAACAATGTTTTGCCCATACGATTAAAGGCCGTGAGCTTGATTTAAAGCTCAACGGCCTTCAGGAGATCCTGCCTTACAGCCATTTTGAAGACGGCTTTCTTATTTTTAAAGATGATTCGATGACCATGGCCTATGAAATCACTCCTTCAACCCTTGATAATCTTTCTTCGGATGAGCTTATCGGCTATTCACAAAAGATTGAAACCTTTCTTAACGGTTTAAGTGATAAGGCCAGTTATCAGGTTATCTTTACCCTGGACAGCGATTACAGCAAGGAAATTGCCGAACACAAAATCATCAAGACCAATCATCTTTTAATCCGTGCCATGCACGCAGAGCGTATTGAGCGTTTTGAGGACTTGGGGCAAAAGAAGCTTTTTAGAAGAAGACGATGTTATCTGCTTGTTAATTTTATGCAAACATCACTGGCCCAAAAGCAGATCAATTTTCTTAAAAGTGTTAAAAAGATAACAGCAGATCAATTCGATCTAGCCAAGAAGGATTTTCGGCTGGTGCTTAATAATATCAAGGAAGGGATCAACGGTGCGGGGTTTGGTTATAGACAATTGGATGAATATGGCCTTATGTGCTTGATGTACAAATACCTTAACCCGGATCGCTTAAAACAGGGGATAGACTGCCCCAAGCCAAAAGAAAATGAAATTTTCGTCAAGCAAATCTGTTGCAGTGATCTTTGCATAGATGACAAGAAAGGGGAATACATTAACTATGGTGGATTTTTTCATAAGTACATTTCGCTCAAGGTATTACCAGAAGCTACCACACCAGCCATGCTTTCCAAACTTGATTACCTGTCTTTTCCTGAATTTGATATCATCGTCAATTTTGAAGCGCCTGAAAAAGAATGGGGGCGTGGCAAAATCGAGAGTATGCGAAAGCGAGAATATGGCAATATGCAGGGGATGTTCAATATTATCAATAAAGACGCCCAAACCAAGGTCAGCCAGTACGAGTATCTTCTTGAAGAAATCCAACAAAGCAATCAGAAGCTGTTTCGCGCGCAAATAACCGTCCATGTTTACGCTGAGGAATATGAGGATATCAAAAAGAAAACAGCGGAAGTGGTTCGTCTATTTTCTTCGCTCAACGGCACGGAAATGCACGATGAGCGATGGGGGTCAGTTAAACCCATCTTTATTAGCTGTCTTCCTGGCTGGACCAAGGAGACATCCCGCTGGGTACTGCTTAAATCCGCGCATTTGGCAGATTTTATGCCTTTCTTTTGTGAATTTAAAGGAAGCGGCAAAGCGGAATGTTTGTTTTATAACACCACTCATGGCCTGGCTTCATATGATCCTTTCTGTGATGAATTATCTGCTTTTAATACCGTTGTGGTCGGGGCCTCCGGTGCTGGAAAAAGCTTTACCATCAACCAGCTTATCAATCAATACAGCAAAAATGATCCTGTTGAGATATTTATAGATATCGGCGGCTCTTATAAGCGCCAGGTCATTTTAAAAGGAGGGGAATATATAGACCTTGGCCTTAAGGAAAAATTTACCATCAATCTTTTTGATCTTTCGCAAGGCAGGAAGCTATCTGATTTTAGCGAGGAAGAGCAAAACGAGATTCTTATTATCAAAACCAAGACTATTGAACAGATGATAGGTGGAGTGGCACGTTTTAATGGTTCTGATCAGATTGTCGAAGACTATATTTTCCGTTCCATTCAAAAGCTTTACCGGATGAAAGATTATCCTGTGTTAAGTGATATAAAAGACGCCCTGCAAGCCGTTGCCGAGACTCAAAAAATCACACACCAATTCTATGAACCGGTTGTGGGTCTATTAGGCAATTGGCTTCAGGGCGGCCAGTATGGCCATTATACGGATGGCAAATCAACCATTTCTTTGGATAAGAATGTCATTTGCTTTGATTTAAAAGGTCTTGAGAAGTTTGAACGCTTGCAAGCTTGTATGTTGACGATAGTAACTAATTTTGTCTGGGGCAAGATCATGAGTGAGCCGGGCCGTCGCAAGTTTGTCATCTTTGATGAATGCTGGAAGCTTTTATCTACCCCTGAATCAGCCAAATTTATCGCGGAGTGTTACCGGACTTTCCGTAAATACGGGGCCGCGGCCATTTCAGTCACACAGTCATTGAATGATTTTTTGTCCGGGGGCCTGGAACATGCCATTTTAGGTAATTCAAATACTCGGCTTATTTTAAGGCAAAATTCTACACCGGCAATAAAAACCATTGTGGATTATTTCAATTTTAATGAGCAGGAGCGTCGGCTTATTGAATCCTTGCAGATTAAAAAAGGCGAGTATTCGGAAGTGTTCTTTTCACAATCAAAACAACTACAGAATATAAGCGCCAAGATGATTATTTGTCCTACACCCATCGAATATTGGGTGGCAACAACAGACGCAATGGACTTGCATTATTACGAGAAAGTCAAAAAAGAAAATCCAAATTTTGATATGTATGGGGTTTTAAAACAATGCGCCAAAAATTATCCGCGCGGAGTTGGATATCAAAAATAAAACCGAGTATCAGATGTTTTAAAAAAGGAGGGTAAGTAAATGTTAATAAACAGAGTAAATATCGTTGGAAATCTAACAAAGGATCCCGAGATTAAAGAAACACCTTCGGGAAAGATAGTGAGCAATCTTTCAATAGCGCATAATCACAGTTATTTTAAGAAAAATGAGAAAGTAAACAAGGTCTCTTATTTTGATGTTGAGTATTGGGGGAATCTGTTGGAGAAAAAATCAGAACATTTAACGAAAGGAAGAAGCGTTGCAGTGGAAGGACGCCTTATACAGGATCGCTGGGAGAAAGACGGCAAAACCCAAAGCCGTATCAAGATCGTTGCTGATGTTATTCAATATCTGCCCAAGAAGAAAGATGGAACATCAGAGGGAGGTAATCCTACCCCTATTGATGAAATAGTAACAGGAGTTTGTGAAGGGATGACAAATGGGGTCTCTTATGAGGAATAAATTCGTTTATTTAGTTTGTTTGGTGTTGGTATTTACAGGCTGCACTTTTCGCCAGGCTGGGTACACAGTGGCTGGTGCGGCCGCGGGCGGTGGTATTGGGTATGCCGTTGGCCATAATACCAAGGATGCTGTTATTGGCGGCTTAGGCGGGGCTCTTATCGGCAACCTGGCAGGGCAATGGCAGGATAAAAGCGAAAAGACTAAACATGATAAAGACTATCAAGACGGGTACAACCAAGCCAAGCTGGATGTGGCTCTTAAAAATTGGAATGAGAATACCGGCAAAGATACAGGCTCCAAGAAAGAGTTATACAGTATCACACTTCCTAAACGTCAAGAGGACGGGATCCTTCTCGATGAACAGGAAATTACATTGGAGGAAAAGCAATGAAGAAAATCTTTATATTAACTTTCGTATCAGTAATCAGCCTTTTTAGTTTTAGCGGATCTGCTAAAGCGGCGGTGATTACAGACCCCTTGGTTCTTGCGGCTGTTTTAGAGCAAACAGCTACACAAACAGCCGAGCATTTAACTCAATTGGCCCAAGCCATTCAAACAGTACAAACTTTACAACAGCAGTTAAGCAACACGCAGAACATCTTGCAATTAGCTCAAGCTAATGCTCAAGGAGTGGATGGCTTGCAGGTGGCCGGGAATTTTCAGAATGTCGTTTTATCAACCAATAGCCTTATCAACAGCATTCAGAGTGAAATCAATACAACCCAGAATTTATCCAGTCAATGGCAGAACCTTTTTGGGACCTTGACCCCATGGATCCAAAACGCCAATACCACCTTCGCCAATATTAACGCATCCGACAATATGAACACTGCCAGTTATTTGGTAGGGGACAGTTACCAGCAGTTGTACCAGAAGAATGCGGACATTGTTGCCCAATTTACGGCCAATGCAAATCAAGTTAGTGAAAAGGGGGCCCTTAAACAAATCGCTGTAGAAACTGCCCAGCTTATCCAAATGGAAAACAACGTCATTTATCTTCTTTCGCAATTATTGAAAGAGCAAAGCATTGAGTCTTCCAATCAAAACACCCAGCGCAAACAACAGGCAGTTCAGTTGCAACAGGAGAACCAGGGCGTGCAGTCTTTTATGAATGTTGTCGATAACCAAACTTTTAATATTTAGCCTATGGATTCAATTATTACTGCATTAAAAACGGATTTACCCAATTGTCTTAACGCAGGCCGGATCATGCTTGCTTCGTTCTTTGTATTGGCTGTATTCTTGCAGTACGTTGGTCTTTTAAGCCGTCCGATTAATTGGGCGGATGTTATTTTACGGTTGGTCATCGGCCTTGTCCTGATTCAAAACTACACTTGGATCATGGATACGACCCGCACTGTTGTTTCCGATGTTGATGTGATGGTCAACCCCAACCAGGATTATGTCAGCCAATATGCCCAGATCAGTAATAATGCTCACCAACAACACGAAGCCTCAATCCAACAGGGTGTTTTGTCCCAGGTTCAAAATGCTCTTTTTGGCTGGTTTAGCATGCATACGCTGATTATGAATCTTTCCTTTATATTTTACAGCATTATGTCCAAGGTCATGGAAGCGGTTAGATACACAATGACAGCCATTCTCTATAAGATGGGACCGGTCTTGGTGCCGCTGATATTGTTTCAATCAACGATCCATATGGTCAAAGGGTGGTATGTCAGTTATGTGTCAGTACTTTCTTGGCCTATTCTTTGGCATATCGTTTTAGGTATAGCCGTTACTATAAGCGGCAGTAATCCAACCCTGGAACAGTTTGCCTGTATTAATTTTGCCGTATGTTTTGTGCTGTTGTTTTCACCTTTGATAATCAATCACATCACGGCAGGGATAGGGGCAGGTTCTTCATCTGCCTTGGCGGGATATATTTCTTCCAAGACGACGGTAGACACGATCACCAAGACCGGAAATGTCGCCCTGGGATTTACCGCTTCAAGGATCATTCAACCTTTTATAGACAAATATCATTCATCTCCCACGACCGCATCAGGGGAATTTAAAGACACTATGATGGGTGATAAAGATTCCGGAGGCAAAAAATGAGTGAATTGGTGTTTAATCGCGTGATTTTGGAAAGAAATAATCGAATATTAATGATTTTATCGGCTGTTTCGCTTCTTTTAAACTTTGTTTTGGTGTTGGGACTAATGAAAGCCTACCAAAAACCGCCCTTGATCGTTTATGCCCAGGACGGAGAAATATCTGTCTTAAAAACCAAGAACCTGGCAGTTGATGAAATTCTTTTAAAAGATTTTGTCAGGTATATTGCGGGTCAATATTTATCTTTTACGGCAGATTCCTTGTCCAAGCAAATTGATGATATAAGGCCATACTTGGCGCCTAAACCTGCGGAAGCTATCCTTGCTTCCTTTAGAGAAAATCAGACCATTATTCAGAAGGATAACATTTCCCAGCAATTTGTTATTAATAATCTTACCATCACCAAGACCGCCGATCCTTTTTGGGTAGAGATCGAAGGAACGCGCAATATACATGCCGCCGGTAATGATAAAACCGTGGCCATGACCTATGTCGTGGAAGTAAAAAAAGTTAAAGCCACGGAAAGCAATCCCTATGGGTTAATAATGGACGATATTATCGAAAAAGACAGACTATTAAACAAAGGAAAGAAAACGTGAAAACTATAATTTCAATATTCTTTGTATTGTTCTCATCTCCGCTTTGGGCCCAGATGGATAATCATTATCTTGACCCGGGCAAGGTCATCTTGGAGCACCCTTTGGAAGAAGATGTAATGAAGGTCAATATAGCTGTTGGCTATTGCACAGTATTGGAGTTCCCGGAAAAGCCGACACTTGTGACAGTAGGGGATAATTCGCTCATTCAAGTTGAAATACCAAAAAATTCCAAGAGCGTCGTCATAAAACCATTACAGGCTTCCGGGCAGACCAACCTCTTTGTTTTTACATCCGGCCAAAGATTTAACTACAAAATTCTAATCGGTAATCCTGAAGAGGCGGACTATGTTTTGGACGCGAAGGGATTGCTCGAAAATAAAACAAAGCCATCTTCTACATTAACTCTGGATAAGATTTTAAAAATGGCCCGTAGTTACGGTTTTCTTAGGCGCAATCATCTTGTTGATGATAGAGAATTTGTCAGAAAAAAGCTTTCTTATCGATGCTCATATCCTATTGCCGATATTGATGTCATCGAGGCTTTTAGTAATAGAAACCCAAATTATTTGATATTACATATCCTTGTTCATAACCAAAGCGATGGGGACATTAATCTCAGTGAACAGAATACCAACATTTCTATAGGGGATAAAAAGTTCAATCCTCAATATGTGCTGTTTGACAGTGATCAATTGGCTCCGTCCAATCAAACTGATGGATGGCTGGTTTTGGGAGATAGTTATATTTCCATAGATAACAAATTTTCAATCAGTGTTGGCATAGGGGATGAGAATTATGGCTGTAAGCAATCTTTTTTTTAGTTCTGATAGCACAGGCAAACGAAGGCCTTCAGTTTTTACTATTTTGTTGATAGTGCTTTTTGTATTCGCTTCTTATTTTTTATCGATGAATAAAAGTCCACAACCCAAAAAAGAAACCAAAAAGAGCATCATTCATCAAAAGGACATCGTTGAGGCAGCGGGCAACATCATAAGTAATGAAGGCAAGGGCTTTGAACTGAATTTTAATAAAATATTACAGCCGCCAACGAAACCACCGAAGCCTTCTTCCCATAAGGGGGACTTGCTTACGAAGTCAATGAGAGTGCCGTCCTCCATAAACACAAAAATGATCGTCTTCGATGATACAGAGATCAACCAGGAAAGTGGGGTAATACCTTTGGGAAGCATGGTCAAATGTCTTTTGATCCATAACATTGTGACCAACAATTTCGAAGCACCAGTCATAGCCCAGGTCTGGGAGAATTTTTATTTCGATGGGAAACTACTTCTTCCTTTTGGCACGCGTATTTACGGCACAGCTTCCGCTGGCCGGCAAAGGGATAGGGTAACAGTTAAATTTCACGATATTGTTTTTCAGGATGGGAAAACAATACAAATTAATGGAATTGCTTTAAGTAAGGATGGATCAGGAGGCTTAACAGGGACAGTCATAGATGATGGCACCAAAAAGACAATTCTGGCCATGGCCATGAATCTTTTAAGCGGCATTGCTATGGGTTTTCAGCAGACGACGACCAATGAGTTGACAGGACTTAGCCAGGTAGAAGCTAATTCACGCAATGCGTTGCTTAATGGAGTGGCAAATACATTTCAAAAACAGGCCCAGCAGATGCAAACAGACATAGAAAATTCAAAAGGTTACGCTATTGTCTTGGCAGGAAGTGATTTAGTAGTGTATTTCCAAAAGCAAACGGACATTCAAGGGGGATAGGTATGGGGCGCATTTTAATATTATTGGCCGTTGTTCTATTGAGCGGATGCCAGACTTTCCAGGCACCGGATTTTGATAAGCCGCTTATCAATCTTCAGTCGGACAATGAAGGTTATGTTGTAAATAAGGACACTAAACCAACCCAACAAAAGTTTTGGGTTGAGGCTAAAACCAGTCGTATATGGGTCAGCCCTCACGTTGATGAAAATGGGGATTATATAGAAGGCCATTACAAATACATTGTACTTGAATCGGGTCATTGGAGCTTGAATGGAAATCAAAAATAATATTTTAGCCAATGAAGGTCTTGCGATAGCTGTTATCCTTGGGGCCTTTTATTACAAATATAAAGCAGTCATAGAAGAAAAATTGCATGATCATTTATTTATGTCTTTATTGATCGCGGTCTTAATCTTTTTAGGCGTGGTGTTTTATGCCATAGCTCATTATGTAGAAAATTTTATGAATAAAATTAAAATGTGGCAACTTGGGATCAAGGTGGATGATAGACAAATCGTGAAATTTCCCTTTATTCAATTTGATCTCCAAAAAGAACTGGATGCCTTTTATAAGAATGCAGGGAATCATGTCCAGACCTTCCTGGGGTTAAACGCTGAAAAACAAAATAAGGAAGTGGTAAGCATTCCCGATATACAACGATGCCAACACATGCAGGTATTGGGGATGATAGGAACTGGAAAAACTTTCAGCGTCTTTTTGCCATTGATTTATCAGGACGCCTTAAAAAATCGTCCAGTTATTATCATTGACGCCAAGGGCGAAGAATCTTTCGTAAATCAGATCAACGGGATGCTTACGAGGATGGGAAGGGCGGATAATTTTATGCTCTTTTCTCTGGCCGACAAGGATAAATCCTGCTCCTACAATCCTTTGTATGTAGGAGAATGCGACCCGCATGTTATCAGCCAGTCCTTCTTAAGCAATTTTAAGGATGAAAATTCTTATTACAGGGAAACGGCCAAGTCAATTTTTAGCGAGGCATTTTATATACTTCAATCATTAGGAAAGCCGTTTACGGTCATGGATGTGTATGCTTACTTGAATGACAATAATTGTCGAAAAACAGTCAATGACCAGGTTAATGCTGATGGAAAGGCTTTTTTACATTTAAAGCTTTTTAGTGAAAGAATCATTTCCCTAACGAAACAGCACAAAGATTGGCGGCACGTTATTGCCGGATTAAATAATTATCTTTTGAGTTACAAAGAAGAAAATCTTAACGAGGCCGACAGCGATATTATTTTTACAGATGTTATCCGCCAGGGAAAAATCGTTTATTTACAGCTTCCGACAAATTCCTATCCGATAGAAGCCCCAAATATCGCGCGATTAGCGCAGGCTAATTTGAGATATATTTCTTCTTTGGTTCAAACCGGCAAATTACCCAAAGACATTCTTATAAGCGTCAATATCGATGAATATGGTTCATTTGCCGAGGAATTCTTTGTTGAAGTCAATAATAAGGCCCGAAGCAGTTGCATGATGATCACCATTGCCCATCAAAGCAGTGGTGATTTAAGTCAGGTGTCTGAAAGCTTCAAAAGGCGGATGGAGGATAGCACCTTAAATAAAATTTATTTTAAGGAAGGCGATCACGCGCATTGTGAAGGCATTGCCCAAAGTCTGGGGACCCGTGTTATTGAAGAAAAGACATACCGCAAAACAGCCGGTCGTTTTGGCAATCAAATTTATACAGGGGAATCATCCAGTCGTGTTATCAATGAATTCAATTTTCACCCGGATAAAATCAAAAATCTTCATAAATATGGACAAGGGTATTTTATTTATCGAGGAGAAAATAACCCTAAATGCGTCAATTTTGGGTTATTTCGCGATATGCCGGAAGTTCCTTATCAGAAGAAAACCAAGAAGGATAAAAAGGAAGGCTTAGGGCTATTTGAAAAATATTATGTCAAAAAGATACCCGTCATTAATTCCCAAAATGATAATACTGATCATAAACCAGAGGATAAAGCTGATCTTGGGAATACTTAAAAAAGTGATAAAAAATGTATCGAGACATGCCGATGCACGACAGATTGAATAGGATTGGTGAGCTTCTTGCCAAGGGGGTGTATTTGTATTTTAAGAAGGAAAAGGAAGCTAAAACGATAAAAGAACAAGCTAAAGAATTGTCTAATCGTTTACCCGATATGCCTTCTTCGGTGGCTGATAAAAACCGATAGGGTGATGTAAGGCTGTATGTTACAATACCGCATTATACAAAAATATAAAATTTAGAGGGATATTTCATGCCAAGGATTCTATCTAGTTATCATGGATTAATCAGGACTATCGGTGACATTCTGGAACGCGGACGCCATCGTGCCTATGTGGCGGTTGATAATATTTTGGTTGAAACTTATTGGAATATCGGCCGCGAAATCGTCACTTATGAGCAAAAAGGAAAAGAACGGGCAGAATACGGCTCGGAATTGCTTCGTCGTTTGTCGGGTGATTTGAAAATACGGTATGGCAGGGGTTTTAGCGTAAGCAACGTTTACGCAATGCGACAGTTTTATATCAAGTACCAGAAATTCCAGACAGTGTCTGGAAAATTGACCTGGAGCCACTATACCGTTCTTCTTAGCATTAGCGATGATCTTGGCAGAGGATTTTATGAAAAACAATGTCTTAATGAGGCCTGGTCTGTCCGCGAGTTGGATCGCCAGGTCAATTCCATGCTTTTTGAAAGGATTGCTTTAAGTAAGGATAAAAAGGGTGTGCTGGAAATATCAAAAAAGGGCCAGTTGGTAACAAAGGGTGAGGATGCCGTTAAAGAACCATATGTTCTCGAATTTCTTGGTATTCCTCAAGGACTCAAATATTCTGAGAAGGAGCTAGAACAGCGAATCATAGATAATCTGCAAATGTTTCTTTTGGAGCTTGGAAAAGGGTTTGCCTTTGTTGGGCGGCAGTACCGTCTGAGTTTTGGCAGCAAGCATTTTTATGTTGACTTGGTTTTTTACCATAGAATCTTAAAATGCTTTGTTTTGGTAGATCTAAAAATCGGTCATGTGGATCATTTGGATATTGGCCAAATGAATATGTATTTAAATTATTTCAAGAAAGAAGAAATGACTCCGGGGGATGCTGATCCTATTGGGATTATTCTAGGGGCTGACAAAAAAGATCATGCGCTTGTTGAATATGCTTTGGGCGGAATTTCCGATAAATTATTTGTTTCAAAGTATCAATTATATCTTCCGGATCGCAGGTTATTGCAGACCAAATTGAAAACTTTGATGGAGAAAGACTATGGGAAGTAAACGAATAACAATGTTGAACAGGCGAAAATATGAATGCGATGATTATAGAGAGGCGATAGCTCCGTATGTGCCACAGTTGTTAGAAATAATTCCAGCCGGATCGGATGAAGACAAATTAATTCAAGAAAAGTTTTTATCTAGGCTGCAACACATTGACAATACTATAAGGGCTAATGCCAGCTTCAGAAGTGAGTATACCTTTTTTGATGCAGTATTTGATAGTGTAGAGAATAATGAGAGTGCTCAAGCGCTGCTTAATTTTATAAATGATTGCATAGGAACTGTTAAAAGCAGCGGCAAGGGTAAAAAAGTCAGAGAAATTGTTAAGGATATGGTTGTTAATTTTGAACAGAAGAACAATACCTCGCGGTTTTATTCAAGAGTTGGAGAGCTTGCTGGATTAAGAAAGATTTTGAAAATTCCCGTTCTAAAATTGGTCGGTATAGAAACGAAATTGTCTAATGGCAAATCCGTCGATGTTGTTATCAACGATGGGAAAACAGATATTTTTTGTGACTTTGTAAGTATAAATATTGATTTGCAAAAAGCTGAATCAAATGATGATATGTACCGTTTTATACGTATGAGAATCGCCAAGAAATTCCAAGAAAAATTCGAAGGATTGGGTAAGGAGTTTCGAGGAAGGACCGCAATTATTCCAATTGTATGGTGTAGTGATTTAAAAGGCCTTAAGCAGTATCAGACAGCGTTAGAACAATTTATTTCCGATTATAAAAATCAGGTTTTCCATTTTTATGGGCTTGTTTATATTAAAGAGAAAAAGCGATATTATTTTGAAACACTTAGTAGTTATTTTCAAAAAATGGACGTACAAAGGCGCTACCAGCTTCAAGGTCAGGGCTCATAAAGGGGCCAAACGGGACATTTGAGTCAATGGGAACATAAAGGGGACAAAGGGGTTATAAAAAGATTTGATGAATAAGGATATTCAAAATTTTGAAAAGGAAACAAAGGAAACGATAAATAGTCTCTTTAATGCGGCAAAAAATCAGAATGAATTTGCATATGTTTTTTCACTTTTGGGTATTAATTCTGGTGAGGAGGATGTCGGTTGGCAGCCTATAAGTGAGACGTATTTATTCATGAGAGATTTTGTGGCTATGTCAAATGCGCCGTTCTCTCAGCATACAAAAGCTAGATTGCTTTTGGTTTGTTATACTCAAATTACCGAAGCTAATTTTCTTTATCATGTAATTTATAACATGCTTCTTTCGATAGAAGACATTGATCCACCCAAACTGTTTAATTTTTTAAGCCTTTATAAGAATGGTATTCCGCCATCTGTCCGTGCTAAAGTTGATGCAATTTGTCAGAAGTCAGAAGAGTTGGGACAACAGAAAATTAAGGATTTGTTGAACGAAACTTTTGACTATAGCATTAGAAATGCAATATCTCATGCAGATTACATTCTTTATAAGGATGAGTTAAGGTTAAAACATAAAGGCTCTGAAATTAAAAAGATCAATTTAGAAGACGTATTTGATTTAGTACAAAGAACGATCATATTTTTCCAGGCATTTTTCGATGTATCTGATCAGCATAGAAAGTCATATGCAGATGGGCATGTTATCAGTAATAGAAGAAATAAAAAGGGTCAAAATTTGGCAAATATTATATTAAAAGTTGATCCTCAGTGGGGTTTAGTTGGTTTTCAACAATCCGATCCATTACCAACGTGGTAATAAATCATGGGGCCAATTCTTATATTCGATAAATCAACCTTAGAAAGTCTTAATCCCGACGAAGCAGTATGGCTTGATAATTTTTATTCATCAAACATTACTCCACTCTTTTTTATCGAGACGCTTGCTGATTTAGAGAAAGAAGTTAGAAAGGGACGTGCGCCGGAAAATGTTGTGGGAAATTTGGCCTATAAAACGCCAGACATGAGTTCGCGCCCTAATGTGCATCACACAACACTTTTAGAAGGAGAATTGCGGGGAGCTGGTGAAATTGAAATTGGCGAAGGGAGACCAATTATATCGGGTGGTCAAATGAAAGAGTTGGGTGGGAAGACGGGTGTAGTATTCGAACAGGCTCCTGAAGAAGAAGCTTTTGGAAGGTGGCAAAGGGGAGAGTTTTTAGATATCGAACGTTTGAACGCTAAAGCATGGAGACGTGCATTATCTAATATTGATTTAGAACAAAATTATAAATTGTTTCAAAGATTTTTTCCTTTAGGAAAACCGAAAAATTTAGAGGATGTTAAGAAATTTGTCGATTTTTATATTGAAGGTCCAGACCAAGAGAAAATACTTATTTTTGGTCTTTCTTTACTTGGCTTGTCTACCGATTATCAAATAAAAATAACTAAAAGATGGAGCGCATTGGGTAGGCCAAAACTTCGACAGTTTGCGCCATATTTTGCATTTGTATTTTCTGTGGATTTCTTTTTTTATCTTGCAATTGCATCTGATCTTATTGGACGCGGCCGGCCAAGCCATAAAATTGATTTGGCGTATCTTTATTATTTGCCATTTTGCATGGTTTTCGTTTCAAACGATAAGTTGCATTCAGATTTAGTGCCCCTGTTCCTTCGTGAAAATCAATCTTTTATTCATGGATCAGAATTAAAAATAGATTTAGCGAATTTGGATAAGCATTATGAAGGTTTACCTGAGGAAATTAAGCTACAGGGGGTTATGCGTTTTGCGTCATATCCACCACTCGATAATTCATTTTTGACTACTCGTTTATGGGATAAACACATGTCCCCAAAGTGGCGGGATGATCAAGGGGAAGATTTTATATCGGATACTGATGTTGAAACAAGGAAAAGGATTGTAGAGCAAATTAAGGATTTTGTACAAAAAGGCACTAACATTTCTGATAACCATATCAGTTTAGATGAGGCTGATCAAATGGTAATTCAGCGTAAGGTATTGACTCGCAAAGGTAAATGGAATCGGTTTCCTCCGGAAGTAATGAATAAGCAAAAATCTAACGGAAATTAATTCAGAATAATCCACCTGTCGCCATTTTTTGCATTTGTGAGGCCTAGGTAGACATCATAAGAAAAGTTCGGATATTGGGGGTGACCGGGGAGTTTCCATGAATGCCGTTTGTAAGTCTATGTATTTCAATAGTTTATGAACGGCATTCTTATTTTAGCGTCGATCAAAATCCGAACTTGCAATTATGAATTGAAAAATTGTAAAAATCACTTTCTTTAACGGCCACCCCAAGCTGAATTTTTGGCTTCAAAATTTTATTTTCCCCGTCGACAATACCCCAGGGAACGGTCAATAGATTGTTACCCCCCTTAGCTAAAATTGGCGCATACCAAGCAAACAACTGATCCAAGTCTACAGGTGGAATCATCAGCAAACGTTTATC
>Ga0182027_10007485_pt1 | contig 16069 bp, 21 predicted proteins | sample 712E1DmetaG_FD_121300 | JGI IMG/M metagenome (GOLD analysis project Ga0182027, IMG submission 121300) | Permafrost microbial communities from Stordalen Mire, Sweden - 712E1D metaG (Illumina Assembly) | ecosystem: Environmental > Terrestrial > Soil > Wetlands > Permafrost | place: Sweden...
CAAAAGTTGCGAATACGCAAATTGTGTTTTCCGAATTCATTTCGGTTGGCTGTAATTTCTATAGGCGGTGATGAGGGAATGGGATGCGTCGGATTTTTAAGGATTTAGACCGAAAACCCGTGTTTGGATATGGATTAGTTCCAGCAAATGGCTGAGCGGTGGCAGAGGTTGGTTTGCATTGCCCGGTGGACTAGGGAGGAGTTGGACGTGACGCGGGCAGTGCTAGCGCAGCATTAAGCACCAAGAACCCAACCTTCTTGTTGAATACATCTTTGAATTTGTTGGGCGGTTAACCCAAGGGGCTGATCAAAAAACTCTCCTAGTTGGCCAGCATCATCAAGCGCTTCTGCCCATTGACACAGTGCTCGAACCTGTGCCTGATCTCGAATGAGCGATGGATCGGCGGTGAGCAGTTGCTTTGTCTGTCCAGAAACAACTCCCGGCCAAATCTCAGCGTGGAGCACGAACGGTCCCTGATGCGGAGTTGGTACTGGAGTAAACCCGGTCTCAAAAGGCCACACCTGACTGCACCGGCTTAAATTCGCATGATGCCTGACAGTATACACATGGGGAATCCCTACCAACGCTTGACTCCCAACGCTGCCCGCTCCGTACAGTTTCCAGGTTTCCTGTGTGCCTCGTAACCTCTGTTCTGCCAAGCGAAGCCGTTCCAAGGATATCCCGTTCGAAGCAGCAAAAGGAAATCCAGGTGAGCAACTTTGGAGGCTTGAAAAGGTGGTTTTTACCGGACATCCCCAAAACGGACCGGAACAGCCATTTCCGGCGATGGCATTCAGTGCAGACGCGACAGCAAACCGGTTATTTGTATTATCGGCACAGTCCGTGACCCTGTTTGCCAGTTCAGTCCAGATTCCAAACCATTCGTGAGTACCTGATGAAAGTCCGAGTGCACGACAAAATCCAGCAGGGTAGCCATAGGGAAAGTCAAATCCGACAAGGACCTTGAGCCCCATCGCTACATGATTCAAAAGGAGAGACAAAAGGCGGGAAACACAGTCAGTTCGCGTTCGATGGTATGTCTCTTCCAAATAATGATGGCGAACCAGTTGGCCCATCCACACTGCATCTGCGGACGGATTGCGAGGCGTGGCCACATTAGCCGCGCTCCAGTCAATAAAGATGTATGCATCGAACAGTGGCAAAAACGGCTCCCGATTTTAGAGAGACCTCAATGTACCATGAACCTGCATTGAGTGACACGAGGGGTGTGGATTTTGTGTGGAGTTCACCACAGGCTAACGCGCAAGCCCTACCTTAAATTCGCGTGTAATGTTAACTATTGACAATTACTCATGATTTTTCTGATGTGCATGGGGGGATACGGTTCGGTGGCGGGTGACACCAGCAATCCGTGGCCGGTACGCCCGATCAGTTAATTGATAAAAATCTACGAAAAGTCAAAAACCGAACTAGGTGAATAAACGGTGAAAGTCTACTGGAGAGCGGCTACAGTCCATTTAGAAGCAGCCGAAGCCGGTCAAATGAGCAGGAGGGACAAATAGAATAATTCCAAAGACTTAAACGGAGAAGAACTTCAATTTCATGCCGGAAACCTCCTCTATGATTGAGAGGATAGTTGGCTTTTTTTATTACGAGGTGGAAATTTGTTAGGTAGGTTTATTCTTACAGATTATGCGCTTAATTCAACTTTTCCTCCCTGCACGCGCCTACAATCAGCGCAGAAGCTAAAATAAATCCAAAACCAAGCTCCTTCGGAACCATGAGGGTAATCTGCTTCAATATCACCCCACAAAGTTTCCTTATCTGTTTGTGCATCGATAATCTTATCACTACCGCATTCTTCACAAACCCTTTTCTCTTCCATTCTAATCCTCATATCTATCCGAATTAAGTAGTTAATCGCCATACCCGTCCAGAATTTCTGGACAGATTAAGCGGCCTCCTCTTCCTCCTCCAGTTCTTGGAGCAACGAGACCACAGCCCCCAGCCTCTGTCTCCACGAGCCGAGCAGGTTGAATCCTATTTGGTTAGGGTCTGTGTCCTCCAAGGCTGGTAGACTTTCTTCAGCGTTTTGCACCAGCCTTTCAAAACTTAAGATCAATTTTTTGGTTTGATCCACCTCCTTGGCGGCCTTTAAGTAGCCCTTCGCCCGCATCCACTCCTTCATTTGCACGTATGTCATGGGGTGTTTTTTCAGGTACTGGAGTATATACACTTTCTCACGCAGGTCTTTCACACGGGTTAACAGGATGAGTTGCGAGACAGACATGTGGTTGCAATATCCCGGATTCCCCTGGTTCAATTCGTCCAGAGATCTTTTTTGCAGAGCCAACTGGACAGCATCCTGCAACTCGCTCTTGGAGCACGGCAGTTCAGGAAATTTAATAAGCTCCCGATACCTTGGTTTGGGCTTAGTCTGCCAGTAAATATGCCCAAACCGAGTAACCTGTAAAGGAGGCCAGTGGCGAGCAATTAGATACTCGCCCACGGCAAATTTTCCGGAACCAACCTGTTGCAACAACCTCTCAATTTCCCGACAGTCCTCGCGAAGGTCGTAGTTCAAGTCCTCCGTGTCCTTCACTTCAGCGTATGCTTCTTCCGTCGTCAGGTCAGGGATATCCTCAGTCGCCTCGACATGCGCCTTCACTCGCGCCCTGAGGCGGCGCTGCTTCGCCTGCGCGTCAGTTTCCGCACCTTCCTTCCCCGTGCTCTCCGCAGGTGCTGTCGCTTCAGCAGGCGTTTCCTCGCTACGCCCATCGTCTACCCCTTCTGGAGGCTCCGCTGGTAGCTCTTCGGGCGGAAGTTGCAGCTCTTCCGACACCCCGGCGGCGTCACCCGGCTGTTCCATGTCGTCACCAGGCTGCTCAACGTCGCTGTCCGGCTTTTTCGTGCGCTTGAACTGGCCGACCTGAGTTTCTTCGACCTTTTGTACTGAATCTGCCGGCATATCCGGATCGGAGGTTTCTTCCGGTTTCCCTTCGGTTATATCTGGCATTTCAGTTGCCTCGTGGTCAGCGGTTAACTTCATTCCTTCATTGTCATCTAATTGATCCTGCTCGGACCGTTTATTCTCTTCCATGGTTTGATTCTCCTGTTTTTTGACCCGTTGCTGATTTAGTGCTGACTCTGGATTTCACAGCACCACCTTCTCTTTGTCTCACTATTTTCCCTTTTTTTGCTCTGACGCGGCGACCTCCTTTCTCGTTCGCATTGATCTTGCCCTAACCTCTAAAAATCATGATGCGCCCGTTTTCGTCCTTTGCTGTATAGATTTCCTCTCGCAGTTTCAGCGACACGCGCCCAGACAGGACTGAACACTCCTCCCGAATGAACTCGACGATGCCGGTTAAGAAGCCGAGGTCAAAAGAACTGGAAAGAATGTAAAGGGGTTCATCCTCTGTTGGGGGAAATTGGTCTTTGGCTACTAAGTCGAACTGGTCTAAGAGCGCGAGGAAATTGACTTCTTGATGGAACTGTCTGATTACCTCGGAATCTTGCTCGTTCCACCTTTCTTCGTACTTTTCGAAACGCTTTATGCCACGATATGGGGCGGACTTTGCCCACGTAAACCCTAGTTCCTTACCTACTTCAAACAGCCCCTCTATGGTTTCCAGGTCACCGCCGTCCCAAATCTCTTTGTAGGTCTTCTGTTCTTCCAATTTGATTTGGAAAGCCTCCTTCTTCTTCACATGGGCAGATAATGCATTTTGGAAAATCCGCGAAAGATTGATTTCCCCGCGCCATTTTTCAAGCCGTTCGTGCAACTCGTCAGAAATCGTGATGGTCAGCTTTTTTGCCACATGACACCTCCATATCTAATTAACCCGCTCGATGTTGAGATATATGTACTATACTATTTAGGCCGTGTAAATAGAAATAGTACGTGTATCTACAAAAAAATGGTCTAGACCTGTAAATGACTAATATTAATGGATAATTTCAAGCGCCAAAAAGGGTGCTTATGAAGAGTTCTTGAGGATTGCCTTTTGGCGGGGTCTTCATTTTTAGGGGGCTATCAGGTATGTGTCCGACCGAGATTGTCGATCCTGGGGCATCCTGGCGGGTCGTTTTTTCGGGCGAGCCAAGGGAGAGGGATCTTTATTCGGTGCCGGCGGTTCGAATGGGGTTTTACTGGTTGGCCGGTTTCGCTTTCGCCAGAAACGATAAACGGGAGATCGCCGTATCTCAGTTTGGAAATCCTGTCGTTGCGAAACCTGTCTGAGCGCAGTTGGTCCCGGCTTGTTGGCCCTTGTCAGCTTCTGGAATAAAGAAGCCACCAGATTCCATCGAGAGAAAGCCTTAAAACGGGTGCCCTCGAAAGCCGGGTTTGGTTATGGGGCAAGGACGGAAATGGCTGAGCGGTGGCAGAGAATGGCTTGCAGTTGCATGGGACCGGGGTGGCGTAAGTCGTTTTGGATTGTCGCCCGCTCTTAAGTTTCGGCGTAATATGAATCCAAAACCCCTAATTGCGCCTTGACTTCAAAGCGTTTTTTCCGGTTTTGTTCAACGGTGACAGTGTTTTGTCCCGGTAGCCCCGCTAAATTGCGTAGCAAACCATCCTTTGTATCCACAGCACTTTCACGGCTTTGAAATTTGTTCAACCTTAGCCGCAGCTGGATAAACCCGTGCAATCGTCCCGATCTCAACGTCGCACCAGTCTGAAGTCAGCTTGAAATCGCGTCCGGTTTCCTCGATATTTAGAAGATGGACATAATTCCAGAGGCGCCTTTGAAGAAATCCGATTATTACTGATCCGTCGCGTAACAGAAGTCGAACTCGCTGTCCGGCATAGGCCAGTACGCCTGTGGGTCTTTGAAGCGGCTGAGTTGGAACGCTGATGGAGAGCTTTTCCGCTATCCTTTCATGCTCCTGCTCAGTTTCAAAAGATTTGAGTTCTTCCATCTCCGGAATCGGATCGGCCGTTTTCGGTTTGATGGCTGGACTTTGGATATTTGCGCCAGTGTCTGCTTTCTCTGGCAAGTTGTCTTTCGCTTTAATCCTGTCTTTCATTACTTTCCCCTCGATTCAATTTCCCGGTTTGTTCGATTTTGCTGTTCCATCCGATCCGCTGTCCGCCAGACAGCTTCACTTGCTCCTCAATAAGCTGACGGAGTTTCTGGTTGGCTGAAACGCCTTCTTCAAGACAAATTAGGCGGAATGCAAGCCAAGTCTCGCTTGGAATACCTGTAATTTGACATGACTTCATAGCTACCTCCTCGTAATAGGTTCCATATCTCACACATGTTTTAGATATATCCGGTACCACATGGAAATGACTGAAAAAGGTTGAGACTTGAGAATAACTGGGTTGAGAATTGATTTTTCTATATTGCTATAAACAATTACAAACAATTAACAATTTCAAGAACAAGGAGATTGACAATGGAGTTCATCACAGTAAACGGTTCCGACTACATCAAAATTCAAACATTTGCTCAAGCATTAAACGTTTGCACAGCAACAATTTACAACTGGCACAAGGCTGGACATTTGAAATTCGTTTGGCCTCTTGGCCGGGCGCTCACGTTCATATCCCGGGAAACAGCTGAACACTTGATGCGACTGAAAATCACGAACGACATGGGTGCGTTCATGAAAACCATGGAAACATCGAATAAATCAATTAGCTGACGAAAGGATGGTAAAGCGATGAATCCACAAAGGAGATTTTTACAATGACCGAACAAATTGAAAATACTGTCAATCCATTATCAAAAGCAATATTTACTATTAACCAAATGGATGAATTGGAAATGCCTGTACTTGAATGTTACCTTGCACCTTGGTTTGTGGAATACTCAATCATTATGGTGGCTGGGTACCCCGGAGTTGGAAAATCCTGGTGGACAATGGCATTACTATCAGCCCTCTCCCAAGGCAAATCCTTTGGACCGTGGGAAGGTTGTGGTAAACCACTCAAATGCCTGTACTTCGACGCTGAAATGCCAATTCAAACTACCAGAAATCGTGCAAAAGCTATTGGAATGGACGGTAACGTGCTGATATATAACAATATGTATGCAGTAATCAATAATTGCAGATCAGCAAACCTATTTAACCCTTTTTGGCGTAATGCAATGTGCGACCTGTTGCTTGATAATAACGTGCAAGTATGGGTATTAGATAACGTTAGTAACGCCGTCTCCAGCTATGATGATAATTCGGCACAAGCCTGGGACCCTATTCGTCAATGGACAAAGGATCTAACTACATACGGAATTTCAACCATTATGGTTGAGCATACGGGTAAAGATGGCGATAGCCCGCGTGGTACAATCGCTAAAATCGGAAACGTTGACGCCTGTATCCTACTAAAACCAAAATCTAAAAACGTAGCTAACGGTTGTAATTTTCATGCCACTTTTGGTAAAACACGCAATGACCCAACCTTATGTGCACCAACTACTTGGAAACTTGAACTAAATAGATCTGATGTGTGGAATTGGAATTGGACTAGTAACGTTAGTAACAATTTTATTAAAGACCCTTTACTGGATAAGTCTAAAATCGAAATAGCCCTTCATTTCCTTAACCAGGATATGCAACCTGCTGATATCGTAAAAGAATATGGTGAACAATACGGTATTAACTACCAGGATATTACGCGTGCTAAGAAACGTATACATTAGTAACGTTTTCACTAACGAAGTTAGTAATAATGTTAGTAGTTTTGTGCTATATTATCAATATGTTAACTCACTTATCTATACACTACTCCCTCTTACGAGGGAGTGTAGTAAGTGAACATTAAGAATTAAATAACAATTACTTTCATATAAGAAATATTGAGCATAATATACATGAAATCAGCATTTAAAGGAAAGGAGAGTCACTGATAAGTAATTATAAAAGTGAAGATATGATCATGCATATAAGTATATGTCTACCATATGCTGGCGTGTTGTAATTATATATAAAGTGAATAAAATTAAGAAGTGTAAATAAATTAGATATACACCAATATAGTCTAATACAAATGATACGAACAATATTACAAATATATGTATTATCTCACTTGCCCAAGTATAGGCCCCCCTATATCAATTCTGTACTCTAAAATATTTTAGTTTTCTTTTAATATCATCCAAACTTTTTGCTTGTTATTCGTGTCACTGCCACTTATAAACATAATCTACAAGATATGGAATTAACTCACAAAAAAGGGTATGCCGTCATGTCGAAAAAGGCGAAAAAGGCAGATGCACAGACTCAGGAAATTACTAATGCAGCAAAGGAAAACGGTATGGAAGTCTCCAGTGCTGACTTTCAAGAAGTGGTACCGGCAACTATAGTCGATTCGAATGAGATTGAGGTATTTGGGGTTCAGTTAGATGCTCAGAATATTTCCACTGAAGCTGGAAACCGGATCGTTGAGGGTCCAGTGGTTGTAACTGAAGTACAGGAAACCCAACCAGTGGAACAGACTGCGCAGCCGGAAGAAAAGCCAGCGCCAAAGCCGAAAGTCAACAAAAGGCCGTACATTACATTGGTAACGGAGCACCTGGAAGTTGGAGACTTTGACCGAAAAGAGTTAGTGAAGCTGGTTCTGGCTGAATTTCCTACAGCAAAAAAGGGTGGCATCGAGACGTTTCTCACAGACACCTTGAACCCGAAATACAGCCATTTCAAGGAACGTAAAGTTTCCAAGACGGCGGACGGTAAATTGATATTCACGGACAAGCTCATACCGGCGGTCATTATAGCCGAACAGAACGAGCAGACTGAAGCGCCTGCCGCCGAAGTCGTGGCGTTGACGGAGGAAGAACAGCCCGAGCAAGCCGGTGAGTAGCCCGGATCAGGTCGGTTCCGTTTATGGGGCCGCCCTTATAACATCGGGAGTTAGAAACAATAAAACCATACGGCATCCCTCGTGACCCTGAAACTGAATATCCAGATGTGGGCACTATTCAAGCCTACGGATTTAAGAGCAGTTGTGGGCGTCTTCCTGGAAAATCTGGTGACTACCGTCCCTACATCTGTGGCGCTCACAAAGCAAGAACCCGCAGACTTTGGAAGCGGAAGGCTCGCGCTGACGGTAAAGCCGCAATCCAAATAGGCATGAATGAATGGGAGCACGAAAGATGGACAGAATTCGATTGATTAAGTGGAACGACGAGGAATGCAAATCCAGAGGTTGGGAGGCCGGATTACAGCACTTGGCTGTGGATACCGGAATAAGCGTAGAGGAACTGGCAAGCTTTTGGTGGGTCGATGACGAGTCCATTGAGTATGGTGTGCCACCGGAGGTCGGCAAGCTCGAAGATGTTACGGGTTATGTCATTATCCGGGACAGGGTCTATCCGAGTGCTGTTAAGGCCGTGGTTGTTAGCCGTACTGACAATGAAATGATCGTTGAGACAGAAGACGCCAACAGTTTCTTTTAGGGCGACCGCCAATGGTTCCAGTCGAAACGACAAACCGGAACTACCGGCAGAGTAACCAGAATCTCGGCGGTTCTGTAACCGGGGCCGCCGTTAACATGGGGAACTGCGAGAACCTAAACGCACACAAAAGAAAGGGACCATATGTTTATTCCACATTGCCATCACATTGCGTCGTTTTTCCGAATCGATCAGGGGCTTGCGGACAGCATGCGTCTAGTTTCTGCCCTCGCGGTGGAAAACGAGCTTCAGGAATCATGGCGGCGGGAACGTGAGAAGTCCGAAGATGAAAGGGACCGCAAAACGAAGAACCCGAACGACAACCCATAGAGTAACCCGTCTCAGGGTGGTTCCACTTAGGGGGCCGCCCTTAACATGGTCACTTACACAACCACGAGAGAAAGGGGGATCGTATGTTCGTGAATTTTTATCATTTTGGTTGTTCGGGTAATCGTGCACTTGCCGATAGCATGCGTCTTTTATCGGCTTTCGCGATAGAAGACGAACTTGAAGATTCCAGGCGGAAGGAGTTGGAACGGTCCGAAGACGGGAAGCGATGCACTTGTGAGTGCTGTTTATCGGAAAGGCAAAAATGATGGACACCGTTCTCGCGTATTTTTCCGAAAACATCGACAAAATAAGCAAAGAAGAAATCCTACAAGCTCTCAGGAATGCATTGCTAAGTGCTGCTTACTGGCGAGAGGCTTGCCTGCTGGGATTCCTCACCGTTCAAGATCATGGTCCAAAGGCGGCACTAATACAGGCCGCTTTTCCGGTCATGGGGAGTAGACCAAGTGAATAGTGCCTACAAGCCCTTCCCCTTGGGCCGGATTGTGGCAACTCGCGGGGCGATTGAAACCGTTCCAAATCATCGCATCCTTCAATGCCTACAACTCCATGCAAGCGGTGAATGGGAAGAGGTTCCGCCCGAAGACGCCCGTGAAAATAATTATTCCACGTACAATGCCCTGAGAATTTTGTCCTCGTACCTGATAGACCCCGATCTGCCAGGCCAAGGCAAATTCTGGATAATCACAGAGGCCGATAGATCGAGTACCTGCGTGCTCTTGCCGAGCGAGTATTGAACGGCGGCCTGGTAGAGCACCAAGGAAGCGATGGACAATTCCTATTTGTTGGCCCCTTGGAGCGCCCCGCGAGGCAGCGCCAATGGTCAGGAGTGTTTCTCAACATGGGTCCAGTCGTTCCCATTTGTACAATCTTCCCTTTCCGAAAACAATACGTCTCGTTATCAAAGAAATAGCTTGACAGACAATTTTCGTGTATTTTGGCGCTGGTTCTTTTTAGGCTGTCACAGATGTGAAGTTCTGACGCAGGGAGGAAAATTCGGATGAACAGGATACACCCTATCGCAGTGACCTTGTGCATCGCGCTGTTTGTGCTGATTGGTTGTACCCCAAGTGTAGAAACCGTAAAAAATACAACGAACCAAACCAAACTCGCCAAGATCGCTTTGGAGGCCGAGGACGCTGAAGTCCGTAGCGCCGCCGTGGGGAAGCTCACCGACCAGGCTTTCCTGGCGAAGATAGTCCTGGAAGGCAAAGATGAAGATATCCGCCACACTGCTACGGAGAAACTCACCGACGAATTCATGTTGGCGAAGATAGCCTTGGAGGCCAAGGATGGAGACGTCCGTAGTGGAGCCTTGAGGAAGCTTACCTATAAGGCCAAGAACAATGATGGCGTAACCGCTGAGACCTACGAGAAAGTCACCCGATCCGATAACATGGATTTTTCATTGTTGGAAAAGGAGAAAGGCTCTGGGCTCATGGGAGGAAGGTATTTCATTCTCGATGGCGTGGTCACTAAGTTTACACTCTCTGGAAAGACGATACCATTAGAGACAGATAAGATAACCGAAGACTGCTATATAATCACCAAGGACTTTGGCATGGTTAAACTGACCATGAATGCGACTGGCATTGAGATATGGCTTACGCCTACACAAAAAATAGTATTTAAACAATTCGCCGAGCTGAATACAGAAAAGGCCCAATAAGTTGACTCGATCACTGTAAATGCTCATATGTGAATTATAAACTTCATTCAGAGTATAAGTTATAACATTGTAGTAAAGAAGGTGTAGCCCAAATCATAAGGAGAGCCAAATGTTTTCACTACAATATGGTTGTAGAGCAAGAATACTGACGATGTTGATGGTGCTATCCGCTTTATGGGCGACCACTGCTATCTCCGGTGCGAATGAAGACTTGATTGATGCAGCAAAACGCGGTGATCTGCCTGCCGTTCAAGCCTTCATAGCTAAGGGAGCCGATGTCAGTGCCAAAGAAAAAAACGGTGCAACCGGGTTGCTGTTTGCCTCTGGAAATGGCCACATAGAGGTCGTGCAAGCACTGCTGGATAAAGGGGCTGACGTCAATGCTAAAACGAATCAGGGCTTAACTGCGTTGAGATTAGCCTCTCAGGAAGGTCACAAAGAGGTTGTGCAGTTGCTTCTAGCCAAGGGGGCCGAAGTCAATGTGAAGACAATTGATGGCGTAACCCCGTTGATGCATGCATCTCTGCAAGGCCACATCGAGATCGTGCAGGCGCTTTTGGATAAGGGGGCCGATGTCAATACCGAAAGGAATGACGGCTTTACTTCGCTGTTGTTTGCCTCTCAGGAAGGCCACAAAGAAATAGTGCAGTTGCTACTCGGCAAAGGGGCGGACATCAATGCAAAGGACAATACCAACAGCAAAACAGCGTTGTTTCTTGCCTCTCTGGGTGGACATAAGGCGGTCGTGCAAATACTTCTTGATAAAGGAGCAGACGTCAACGCCAGGGCGAAAGACGGCGCAACCGCATTGATGGTTGCCTCTCAAGGAGGCCACAAAGATGTTGTGGAGTTGCTACTCGACAAGGGTGCCGATGTCAATGCAAAGGCGAGTAACGGAGGGACTGCATTGATGGTTGCTTCTCAGAATGGTCACAAAGGGGTCGTGCAATCACTGCTCTCCAAGGGGGCCGACGTCAAGGCAAAGACAAAGGAAGGCAGAACCGCATCGACGCTTGCCTCTCAGAATGGTCACAAAGAGATCAAGGTACTACTTGCCAAGGGACCGACAACACCAGCTCCTCAAGCCTCTGGGTCCGTCACCACAACCGAACCTACAGCCGTGGCAGAGAAGTACGAGCGATTAGATGATTCCAGAAGACTAGGTTTACGGATTCAGGTATCAGCCAGTAGAATACTCGAAAAGTCCGATGGGTCTAGCGACGTGCAGCAAGGCAAGGTTAATTATCTCTTTGTGGGGCGCAAGCGGCTGGAATTGCAGACCAATAACATTGTGCATGACAAGCAAGGAGCGTGGGTGGTAACGAAAGATTTTGGGAGGATTAGAATCGTGGGGGCCGCCGGAGGAGGGTTTTGTTTTTGGTTGACCCCCTCGCAGAAATCTCAGTTGCTGGAGCTTTATGAAGCTAATAAGTAGTTTGCGCGGCGTAGTCGTGCAGGCGCTTTTGGATAAGGGGGCCGATGTCAATACCGAAAGGACAAAAAACGGCGGAACGTCTTTGATTTTTACCTTGCAGAATGGCCATAAAAAAGTAACGGAATCGTCCTCCAGCACTCCCGCTACTGCGGTTAACGCCATGTTGCAGAGATGCGTTGGGGGCGGCTTGTCTTTTATTGCGATAATGGCGGTAGTTCTCACGTCGGCGCTCATTCCGATTGTTAGCGCACAGACCCAGCCATCCGCAGATAACGACAAGATTGATTACTACTACGCCAAGCATGACTGGAAGAACCTCATCAAAATGGGCAAACCCGCAATTCCTCGGCTAATCGCTGCACTGGGTGACGCCGACCCGACCGTGCGCTATTACGTGATATTCTACGCAAACTTCGCGGAGAAAAAGGATCTTAAAGCATTGTCTCCGCTTATTGACGTGCTTGTCCCGCTGATGAATAATGATGAGAGTCCGTTCATCCGTCGCGAGGCGGCGCAACTCCTGGATAAGCTCCATTATTCCCCTGGAGCCGAGTCGAAGATGCGTTTTTTGTTGGGTTCGGCAAGCGTAACGACATTGAGGTATGCAGGGGCAGGGTTGGGTTTTTCTCCCAGCGACCTCGAAAAGGGTTATCCTGGGCATGATTTTGCAGAAGAGGCCGCTGCATCAAAGCTTGTAGCAATGGGGGAGAAGAACACGGAGACACTTTGTTCTATTTTGAAAGATCTGAAAAGCAAAGGAAGTCTAAACGAGGCAGTCTTTGCTGCGAGAATTTTGGGGGTTTGGAGAAACAAGGCGGCTGAAGAGACACTCATTCAACTTTCTGATTGCTCGGATAGAATTGACTCAGGATTTACAAATGTTGCCCCAAGATGCCCTCTTACTTCGCTTTGTGTTGTGGCCTTGGGCAAGATAGGCGACCCAACCACTGTTGACCATATTGTCTCTTTGCTCAAGCGAAAAGGGCCGTTACCGGACGTTATATTGGCCTCTGCAATTGCGCTGGAACGGCTTAACGACAAACGTGCTATCCAGACCCTCGGGGAGCTTTTGCATCGCGATGATGTCCAGCATTGGGAGTATGAGGACAAATGGTCAGATAAGGTAAAGAAACTCCTTCTCAAGGCAGGAGCAAAATAATCGGGACAATTCACTTGCATATCGACAGCGGGGGAATAGGGATGGTTTCAGGACAAGTTAATTATAAGGTGATAATGTTGCCGGTATTGACATTTATAGTTATTTTATTAGCCTCATCTGCCGGCGCTCAGTCCAAAGGTACTGCGCAATACGACATTAATCTATCCAAAGGTACTGCAACTCAGGTTTTCAAGAACACGACAATCAACAATCCAACCGGCCTAATGATTAGTGCGATGGATATCATAGGAAAGAACAAAACCGTGATTGCACGATTGCTTATGATGGGTAATAGTATGTCGTTTGGCAATGATCAGAGGCCAATCAAGGGAGCTGGTACCATCGTTGGCGGTCGGGGAAAGAAATTTTCGATACTTATCTTGCCACCAGGTGAGCATGCTCCCGGCGAGATTCAAGTTAACAATGTTCAGGCTAGAGAAATTACCCTCAAAATGGAGCGCAATATGCTTACTTGTTGCGGCGGCATTCCGGTTGGTTCCGGAAAGATTCCAGACCTCGGCACAGGCAAACTCCCTAAAGATTCGCTGCTTTTGAAGACGGGAGGCATCTTCTGGGACGATGACGGCGTTACTACAAGCATATCAGAGCTAGACCCAATTATTATATGTAACGGAAAAAATGTTAAAATTACGTCGGATGTAAAAAATCCCACTGTAAAAGATGGACTGCTTTTCATTGACACGGAATTAGGCAAGCTTACACTGAAAATCAAATACGGAGGATACGGCACCCCGGAAGGTGCCACCGATTTTCTCTTTACGACAGACAAAAAACAACTGCCCTGATCGGGAACCCTGACTCAAATAGCAGCGGAGCCATACCGAACATCACTTAAGACAAAGGAAAGGGAATGATTAATCAGCGCAGAGCGCGATTGTTTAGTAGCATAGGTAATTTGGTACTTGCGATTCTGATTTCGTGTATCATATTTGCCTGCGCAGCGGCTCCCAAGGAACCGCCAAGAAGTCCGACGGTAGTAAAATCCCCCCCGCCGCTACCGCCGCCACGGATAACGGCACAGCCAACACCTGCGCAACCACCATTGAGACTTACCGACGATCAAAGGAGAGCGATGGAGTCGGACTCCCTATTTTTCCGGAAAGTCGAAAGCCAACTAAAAACGATACTCGATAAGGCGACCGCCGGGCAGCTCTCACGGGAGGAAGCGGTTACTAAGGCAGATAAGATAGGCGCGGAGATGGAGCAGTACCACAAAATACTCAAGAGGTTAACTTATGTAACGTGCTTATGCAATAATTGCGATGAAACCCATAACCTGCCAGACGAATACCCCACATCACAATATTTCAAGATTCCTGCGGTATCAAGATTCTGCGCATATGCAAAGAGTCACCCCTCCCCGTATCGTGACACAGGACACGGAGGATATGAGTACTATAAAAGTGAAGAAAAACGATGGTACGATCTTGAGCTGCCGGCGCGGAAAGCGTTGTTCGAGGCGGCAAAGGATAAGCTGACCGAACTAACCGCGCTCGAAGCCAAGAATTACCCAGAATTAGTGAAACAAGCATTCACGAAGAGCAGCAGGACAACGATACCAAAATCCGACCCAAATTAACAACAATGAATTAAAGCGGATAGGAGTGGAATAGATAGAACTTTTTTGCACACGCTCTTAGATGAAGAAAGGAAACGGAGATGACTTGGAATACAAATTTTCGGTCCCTCAGTCTGAAATGTGCAGCCGTGGTCTCGGTATTGGTGTCCTTCACCATCGTTCAGTGGTCACATGCACAACAGGCGATGATTTTTACAAAAGGCGACAACACTGTTAACATGCTGCTCACCGAGAAGCAGGGCGAGACGGTCAAACAGTACCTTGGCAAGTTAAAGGGTTCAATAACCGTTGACGCTGAGAGGCGCATTACCGCGCTGTCTGGGGCAATCCTATCACTGGAAACCGCTGACAAGAAGACGATGGCCATAACGAAGTCAGAACTGCGGGACGGAACGATCTTGCTCACTACAAAGGAAGGCACAGTCTACGCTATTTACGATTTGAGCAGTAACCTCGCAGGCAGCATTCGTTTGGAGAAATAAAAATGAGGGTATTGTCATTCCTTCCTCGATGAAGAGACGGGCTTTCACAACTGCTCTGCGGCAGTGCTGGTCGATGCCAAAGAGCCTATGGGAGCTGTAAGAGTGCAATGTGTCTGATTTCACTAGATAACATAGACTTTTTGCGTTAACAAGGATGCATATACAGAAGGAAGGAGGAGACAATATGAAGAATGGAATCCCAATACTAATTGTGATGTTAGTAGCCATGATTCTTTTAGGGTTGTATCACAACATATCCGCTTATCAAGACTATTCCAATACACATGTCACAAATACAACAGGTGCCCCCATGTCTATAATGGATTTAACGGACCCACATGGGAAAATTGTTGCCGAGCTCTATATAACTGGCAAGGAGGCGAAGTTTAACTCGCATCAAAGGCTTGTCTCCGGAGCTGGCTATATCCGAGCCATAAAAGGAAAATATATTCATATCGTATTCGATATTAAACACCGTAATAAAGGCGAGAAGAAGATAAATGATTCTCAAATAAAGTTAGGCGTAAATCGCATAGATTGGGACGATACTGGTAAGTTGACACATATTTCTGATATTGAACCCGCAATCAAGGTGTTCTCATCGAACGATCTCGAAATTATTTCCGATTTACAAAATCCATCTCTTACAGATGGCATGGTAAATCTTGATATCAAGGGTCAAGGGAAGGTTTCTCTGAAAATAATATTCGACGGTCAAGGAACGCCCGTTAAGAACAAGATATTCGAATTTTAAGTTACCATTTAAGCTTTTAATGTATTTACTTTACTTAAAGAGGTCATAAAGACGAGGGTGAACTTCTCCATGAGTTCGGCATGACAATATTCGCAAATTCATTTTAGCGCCAAGGTTTGCTACTTCCGGGTGGTTTTCGAACTCGCCGCATAGCCGGTCTCACAGCGTCTGTGATCCTTGTCAGAGACTTTTAGCTCAATATCGAGGAGGCTCACAGTGGAAGGATGTCGTGGTCGGCTATTGGGGGCGGGGGGCGGGG